>Ga0208791_1000670_pt1 | contig 14254 bp, 9 predicted proteins | sample 11_taG_FD_184084 | JGI IMG/M metagenome (GOLD analysis project Ga0208791, IMG submission 184084) | Marine viral communities from the Subarctic Pacific Ocean - 11_ETSP_OMZ_AT15265 metaG (SPAdes) (version 2) | ecosystem: Environmental > Aquatic > Marine > Oceanic | place: Pacific Ocean | collected...
ATCAAGCCTTCATCACGCAGTTTGAATCTGATGTTCATTTGGCGTATCAGCGTATGGGGTCTAAACTCCGTAACACTGTCCGTCAGGTTAATGGCGTAACGGGTTCTACTGTTAAATTTCAAAAAATTGGTAAAGGTGCTGCTAATACCAAGTCTCGTAACGGCGACGTTACTGGCATGGAAGTCGCACACACCAACGTATCAGCAACGCTGACCGATCACTATGCACCTGAGTATATCGACAAGCTGGACGAACTGAAAACCAACATTGACGAACGTCAAGCTGTTGCTCAGTCGGCTGCTTATGCTCTGGGTCGTAAGACTGACGAGCTGATTGTTGCTGCTCTCGACGCTGGCGCAAACAGCACTCAGATTGCTGACACTGGTGGCGCGCTGGTTAAAGGCGACTTGCTGACCCTGTTTGAAACAATGGGTTCTGCTGACATTCCGGAAGATGGCAACCGTTATCTTGCAATGTCTCCTGCTGGTTACGCTGACCTGTTCAGCATCAACGAGTTCGCATCTAGCGATTTTGTTGGCGACCAAAACCTCCCGTTTGCTGGCGGCATGACAATGAAAGAGTTCTTGGGCTTCAAGATCTTCTCAACGTCTGCTGTTGCTGGCGGTAAGAACTTTGCCTACCACAGCTCTGCTATTGGTCTGGGTGTTGGTTCTGATGTTCAAACCGAAGTGAACTATGTGCCGCAGAAAGTGGCTCACTTGGTCACTGCTCACATGAGCATGGGTGCTGTCGGTATCGACGACAATGGCATCTACGAGGTTCTGGACAACAACTAAGTCTGGTAGGGGAGCGGTAGGAGACTGCTGCTCCCCCCTTTCTTGACGAGGTAAGTATGACATCCACAGTAGCTAACAGTGCTATCGACATTTGTTCACGGGCTTTGATCCTTATTGGGGCAGAGCCTATTACTTCGTTTGAAGACAATACAACAGAGGCACTGGTCGCTGTTAATATGTATGAAGACGTAGCGCAAGCTAGTCTCTGCAATACACGCTGGCGTTTTGCTACTGAGCAAGCGCAGCTTAGTCGTTTATCAGATGAGCCAACTGGACGCTTTGATGCGGCCTATCAGCTTCCATCTAACCTTTTGATGCTTAATGCCGTTACTGTAAATGATAACAATACGAACCATACAATCTACGGCGACAAGGTATTTACCAATACCTCAGACCAAGATGAGGTTATTGCTGATTACATCTATCGTGCAGATGAGTCTGATTGGCCTTCCTACTTTACACTTGCTGTCGAGTATTCCCTTGCTGCCATCTTTGCAAGTTCTATTGCTCGGAACGAGGGTCTGACACAGATTATGGAAATCAAGGCAAACAACCTTATGGCGAAAGCCCGTAACCTTGATAGCCAGCAGAACACGACACGCAAACTTACGACTTCGAGGTTTATCACTGAAAGGCTGTCATAATGGCGAAGATTAAGATTCCGCTTCACAGCTTTCAGTTTGGCGAACTTAGCCCATCTTTTACATCTCGTGTGGACGCTGCTGTGTATCAGGCTGGCGCGCAAAAGGTGCGTAACTTTATTATCATTAATGAGGGTGGTGTAAAGAAACGCGCTGGTGGTGAGTTTATTTATAAGTTTAGCGATACTGTAACTCCTGCAAATGAGTTAGAGATTCGCATTGAGCCGTTTATCTTTTCGGATGACGAGCGGTATATCTTTTGTTTCAAAAACAACGCCCTCGATATTTTCTTTATCAACCCGACTACTGGTGAGGTTGACACCACACCTGTCAGCTTGTCTGGCTCTAGCAGTTGCCCGTGGACAACGGCAAAGCTAAAAGAAATTACAATGGCCTCCTCTGGCGATGTAACAATTATTTGCCATGAAACATTCCCCCCTCGCATCATCCGCCGGACTGGGTTGAAGACCTTTGTCTCTGAGGTGTTTGAGTTTGAGGATAATGGTAATGATGATTCTCCAACACACCCCTACTACAAATTCCAAAAGGGTGGTGTTACACTAGACCCTGCGGCTACATCCGGCACTGGCGTTACTGTCGTTGCAAGCAGCAACTATTTTGTATCAGGTCATGTAGGATCGTATTTGTTAATTGGTAATACGCCTTGTGAAATTAAAACCTATGTTAGCGCAACTGAAGTTACTGTCGATATTACTGGCACAATACTTCGTCGCCTTGCGCCAGATTCTGTTGAAGTGTTTGCTGGCACTAGTGCTGTTCAAGTTACTATGCCTCTTCATGGCATGGCTGTTGGTGACAGCTTTGTTATTGACCGCGTGGGGGCTTTGGGAGGTCTTAACGCCTCTCACATGGAGGGAACAAAGACCGTAAGCAAGGTTATTGACCTTAATACGTTTGAATATACTGCTGGGTCTAATGCCTCCTCTTCTGCTATTGGTGGCGGTTCTGTTGAAATCTCAAGCGATGCTGCTACCCCGGAGTGGTATGAGCAATCTTACTCTGCTGTTCGCGGCTACCCTGCTGCCGTAACATTCCACGAAGGTCGTTTGTGGTTTGCTGGCACAACAGCACAGCCCGGTCATGTTTGGGCTTCCAAGTCTGCCAACTTCTTCAACTTCGACATAGGCACGGGAGCGGACAGTGATGCCATTGATCTTAACTCTAACTTTGGTGAGTTCTCTCATATCCGTCATCTTGTGGTTAATCGTGACTTACAGATATTCTCTGCTTCTGCTGAGTCATTCATTCCTGCTTTCACTGATAGACCTGTTACCCCTGCAAACGCCATAATCAAGCGTCAGACACCTTACGGCTCGTCTTATATGCGACCACAGCCCTTTGATGGTGCAACCCTCTATACGCAAGCCTCTGGCAAGATGCTGGGGTCTTATGTGTATAGTGAGGTAGAACAAGCCTACAACACAGAGAATGTGTCTGTGACTGCTACCCATCTGATGCGTTCTCCCATCCAGTCTGCAAGTATTAAGGGCGGCTTTGACCGGGCTGAGTCATACTGCTTCTTGATTAACAATGATGGCACTATGTCTGTCTTCTACTCCTCTCGCGGCGATCAACGCGCTGGGTGGATGCTGTGGGATACATCAGGCAAGTTCCACAGTGTTTGCGCTGTTGACCGCAATGTGTATTGCATTGCTGTTCGCGATCAGGGCGATGACACTAATCGTTACTACCTTGAGAAGTTTAACGAAGAGATGCCGATGGATTACTGCGATGAGTTCACTGGCACTGCTGGTGTGTTTGATGTTAGCAGCCAGTTCTCTGATGGTGCTGTGGTTCGCGTAGTTAGCGGCACAGATTACATTGGCGAGTTTACTGTGGCCTCTGGGGAGGTTGATGTATCTAGCGTTAAAGAAATTACGACAGCTTACATCGGCTATCAATTTACCCCCATCCTACAGACAATGCCTATTGATGCGTTGATGGGTGGCGGCCCGATGACTGCTGCGCCGCGCAAGATTGATATGGTTACTCTTGATTTGCAGGATACTTTGTCTGCATCGGTCAATAGTAAGGATATGATTATCAGGAATGTAAACGATGATTTCTCTTTGGATAGGTCTAAGTTTACTGGTAGAAAAGAGTTTAGGTTAATTGGTATTTCAAAAGACCCGTCTGTTACAGTTAGTCAGTCTGTTCCTTTTGATTTACAACTAAACGGTATGGTTATTGAGGTGACTTTCTAATGTGGCAAGCGGCACTAGCAGTAGGCTCTGGAATCATGGGCAGTCGTGGCAAGCGCAAAGCTGCGCGCGCTGCAAGGCGTGAGGCAGAACGTCAGGCTGCTGAAATCAGGAGACAAAGGTTTGCGGTATCAGAACTCGCCACTCAACAACACGAGCAGCGTTCTGAGGCTTTCAGGGAATTGGCTGATTACAATCAAGCTATGGCTGCATATTCTGGACGAACTGACCGCAGCATTGCTGCGCTGCGGAGGGAAGAAGAACGCAGATATGGTCGAGATGTTGATCGTCTTCGCGCGCAAGAAAAACGCGAAAAAGAAAGTCTTGAAAAACAGGCACAGGCGACCCTCGCTCGCGGTAAAGTTACGTCTGATGTTTATCGTCAAGAAGCGCGTCAAAGTTTATTTGACACCGCATTTAAGCTAGCGAGTTTATCATAATGGCTATTAAAAGATCTCCAGCAGGACAATCATTTCTTAACAAGCCGATTGGTGTTGTTAATGTAACTACCGGCGCAGATAAAGCTTATGCAGCCAGAGCCGAAACAGCCCGACGAGTGGGTGACATTGCCTTTGACTTTGCTAAAAAAGTTCAAGTTTCTAAAGGGCGAGAATGGGCAAGTGAGGTTTTGGTTGAGGATGAAAATGGTCTGCGTGGCTATCAAAAAGTTCCACAACACTTGGGGTCTTATGGTCGTGAAGAGGCAAGCCGTATTTATCAAAAAAGATATATGGATGCTTTTCAGAATGATACTCGCGCATTTGCAAAACAGTTGCGCTTAGAAGAAAAAGATCCTGTTAGATATGAGGAACTTTTTAATGATTATGTAAAGCAAAGCCTAACCGATATTGCCTCTCAAGGCGGTGGTGATATAGCTGCGCTTGTTGCTCCTGACCTTTATAATGTCGGCAAGCTTCATGTAAACGATATTCAAACAAAAAACCTTGCAATAAAAGAAGAGCAATCAAAAGCTAGCTTTATATCTATTGTAGATATGCGTATGGGTGATTTGGCTGGGCTAGAAGGGGCAGATCGTAAGTTTGCGTATGATGCTTTGGTTGAGGATATTAACGATTCTGCTATTCGTGACTATGGATTTAGCGCAACTCAAGTTGCTGCAATGCTTGACAATGCAAAGGATGAAAATGCTTTAAGTATTTTTAATGAAGAGGCACAAAATTTATCTGCCGGGTCTTTGATAGCACTTCAAGATAGACAGCAATGGGATGCGTTAAAAGAATCTGGTCAGTTTAAGGAAACAATTAACTTTATTGAAAGGTTTGATGCTACTCGACTTAGTGAGTTTAACACTCGGATAAGTGGAATTGCCCAAGATCGCAAGTCGCTTCAATCACAATCTCGCTCTGTTGAGTCTTTACTGTTTGGCTTAGAATCCGGCGGTGTAGTTAATAATGCTGAGTCGCGCAACGGTATGGATTCATTATTGCAGTATTCCACGCCCTTTGAGGCTCTTGCCCCAAGTCAGCAGCAGTTAGACATTGAAAATAATGCGGGAGTTCCCTCGGCTTCTTACTATACGTTAGCTTTGTCTGCAAAGAATGGCTTAAGTAATCCAGCAGATATTGTTGAATTTTCCAAAAGATTGGCTCAAACGGATGCGGCGCAATCAGCAAAAGGTCGTGGGTTGCGCGAATATTTTGGTGGTGATCTTGGTAAAGATATGGAATCCCTTTTATCCCTTACAAAAGCAATGGGAAGAATGGGTGATGAAGAGCTTATTCGCGCCTATCAACAACGCTTTGAACGTAACTCTATAGAAAATCTTGAGATTGCTAGGCGAAACTCTGGATTTGAAGGAAGGGATGACGCAAGCTTAAGAGACATTGCTCAAGCTTATGTTGAAGATAAACTTGCTGACTTGCCTTATGCTGCTAGAGAGGAAGCAGTTACTCAAGTCGGATATATGCTTACCTTTGAAACGCCTGGCAATATTGAGTCTGCTGTAGAGGATTTTGCTGCTCGCGCCTATAGGCCTTCTGAGTTTTATGAAGCTTACAGCGAAAATAATTCTTATTCAAAATACATTAACCCGCCAGAAACTTATTTTAATGGTGAGGAACTAGATGTATTTCGAGCCGCCTTTTCTAACATTGGTAAACAAACAGATGCAAACCGATTTTTAGAGCCGATTCAAAGCAGTTCTATTGGTGCTAGTTGGATGGTTTATGAACTAGACAATCGTGGCGCAAAAAGTTTTGTTTTAGATAGCAATGGTCGCCCGGCAGTTTTTTATTCAAAAAACTTTAAGAAGTCTTATGAAGCTCAAAAAAAATTGCGGGCTACCGAACTGCAATTTATGCGAAATACTGCATTAAGTAAAATAAACGATTCTTCTTTATCATCTCCAATGCGGATAGTTGATTAAATGATTAAAACCCAACCAATCGAATACGGGCAACGTCTTTTTGTAAAAGGTAGTGGTGACGCGCCAAGTTTTGCTAAGACTTGGAGGGCAACGCTAGAGCGTGATGTTGCTCCGATTACAATGGCAACAGTTGAGCGTTTGCGTTTTGGTGATGATACTCCTCTTGATGAGTCATTTGATTTTGCTGACGCTGTATTGCAAGACCCGTTTTTGGATGCAAATGCTCGCCATCTTGCTCACGCAAAAAACAAAGAACACTTTGACTTTCTTGCCAATAGCTTGCGAGAAAACCAAGCAAGACGCGATGCGCTTGAAAAATCGGGTATAGTTAGCAATATCGCTGCGGAGTTCCTTAATCCTATAAATGTTCTTTTTGCCTTTCCCGCAGTCGGCGCATCTGTTCGCGCTGCTACTGGATATGGGCGTATCGCACAAGCTGGTGTGGTTGGCGCAAAGCAAGGTCTTTATGCTGGGCTTGCTACTGAGGCTATTCGTTATCCGTTTGACCAATTAGAGACAAAGGAAGAGGCTTTTGCAAATATTGTTGGAAGTGCTGCTTTTGGGGGTGTGCTGGGTGCTGCTGTTCCGGCTGTAGCTAAAGTTGCGCTTGGGCGTATTCCCGCATTGCGTAGTAAGCTTGGCCCGGAGTTTGATCGAGTTGAAAAACAACTGGAGCAATTTGAGCAGAAGGGTGTTGACTTAGGCGAGATTGAAATCGAAGAAGTTACCGAGGGCGTTGGCCTTTCTGTTAGCCGTAGAGAGTTTGAGCCAGAAAAGGTTGACACTGAAACAGGTGAAGTTATTCCTGCTGTAGAGGAAAGTGTTGTTGTCAAAATAAACCAAGAGCGGATAAATAAAGAGTTTGAGTTAGAAGCATACACATCTCCCGAAACAAGTGGCGGTTCTGGTTTGCCTAGCCGTGCGTTTGAAAGTGCAGAACAATATAAAAACTTTCTTTTTAACAAAGCTAAAGTTATTGCTGAAAGAGAGCCTATTGAGGATACCCTTACCAGTTATGGAATTGAACTGGATCAAAAAAATATAACAGGCAAAAAGGCTGCTCAACTTTATGAAAGAAAGCGCATTGAGTTGGAGGACGAAATCAATGCCTTTGCTATTTCTGATACTGCTCAAGGTTTTGGAACAAAAGAAAATGCCTTTACCAAATACCATATGTTTGGCAGTCCTGCGTTTAACGTCCTGCGTGATCCTGATATGCCAGAGGGGATTAAAAGACTGATAGCAACTATGACTGGTAATAATCAGATTGCTTTGAAACGCAATACGGCTGGCTTTGGCACAAATGGTGTCGATCAACAGATGGGGCAGTTTAATGCTAAGTTCCGTGCATTTTCAGAGGATGTCGAAGACCTGTGGGTTGAGGCAACAAAGGGACGCAAAGCCCTTAGAATTAAACCAATTAACTTTTCTGCCGAAGATGCGCCATTTGTAAAGAATGATAAGCTTGAGTGGTTTGCTAACGAGCTAGATATTTACCTTGAGGTTCGAGCCGGGGCAAATATTGTGCTGACTGAAACTCAACAAAAGTTGCATCGCAAAATTCAAACTTATTTCAAAGATTTTCTTTTGATGTCTCAAGACGAAGGTATGCTTCTTGGCAAGCGTAACTATGAAATTGAGGTAGGGCGGTTAAAGAAAAGAGAGCAAGAACTCAACCAAGATATGAAGCGTATCTTGAGTGAGCAAGAGCGTGTAAAGGAAATTACACCGGAAGGTGAAGCGCGTGTTAAAGAACAGCTTGAAGAATTAGAGTTAGAAATTCAATCTATTATTGATGACATAACTGAATTAGAAAGCTGGGCTAAGTCTGCCCGTGCAGTAGAAGAATATAATATCCCTCGCTTTTATGACATTGTTCGGCTAACAAATGGTGAACGTGCTGTTAGGGCGGGAAGAGATACTGCTGACTCGCGTTATTACGAAGAGTTTATTGATGTATTGGTAGAGGAATTTGAAAACAATCCGATTCAATACAGCCGAGATAGTAATGGTAAATTGAAACGCCATGATGCTAATCCACGGGAAGATGCCGAGGCGGTTATTGCAAACATTATTGAGCAGGGACACGAGCCTGTATTTTTTGGCGGCTCACCAAGAACAAAGCATTTGAAGGCGCGTTCTTTGAATATGCCTGACAACAAGATTAAAAAGTTTTTGGTTAAAGACCTTTCTGTTTTTGGCAAGTATGCGGAGTCACAAGGATTTAACATTGCTTGGGCAAGAAACTTCGGCAAGAAAACTTTGGATGATGTTCTCGGTGATATTGAGAAAATTGGTAAGCGCGAAGGTTTAAGTCCCAAGAAGATTGCCAAAGCCAAACAGGCTCTTTATGGCGACTATCTTCGTGTAACTGGTGGTGGCGCCGGCTCACCTCATCGTTGGGATAATCAGGTTGCCCGTGTGCTTTCTAGCGTGTCTGCATATACGCGCCTTCCTGCATCAGGAATTACTGCCTTTGGTGACTTGGCAAACACTGTAGCTGCCCGACCATTTAAGGGAATGGTTTCCGATTTGGTGACGGATTTTAAGGATTTGCAAAAAGTAATTGCAGATGTAGATGAGTTTGCAGAAGTGCTTTCTATGAATCCCAATCTTATTCGTGAGCAGTTAATGGCTGATGCAAAGACTGGTGTGCAGCCAAGCCTTGCTGATAGAATTACGCATTACCCAGACAAGATTTGGTTTCAAACTCCAATTATCGGTAACGATCTATTGCCAATTACTTCTGCAACTCGTCACCTTGCGGCTGCTTATAACACCTCTGATATTACAAAGTTGATTGTAAAAATAGGGGAAGGCAAAAAGGTTAGTGTCAAAGAAAAGCAACAGCTTGGAACATTGGGATTAAATCCTAAAGTTGCAGATAACATTTACAAGCAGCTTAGTAGGAGGCTACCGAGCGGTGAAACCGTATTGCAAAAAAGTGATAGTGGGCGTGTATTTTTTGCAAATAGCAGACAGTGGGATATTAGCACCAAATCTGGGCGTGATGCGTTAGCTGCGTTTTCTGAGGCGATTGATATTGCCACAGATGCTCAAGTAATTATGGCTAAAAACTTTGATAAACCTCGGATTATTGATGGCCTTGCCTTTATTCCTTATCACCCAATTATGAAAGTGTTCGGAATGAAGCCCGACCCCAAAGCCTCTTTGGATGGTATTCAATATGCAAAAGTTCAAACTGGTTTGTTTAAGTTTCCAGTGCAATTTATGAACTATACATTTGGCGCAACCAACTCTGTTGTTGGTCGGGCATTTGATCCGGTGCATGAACGCACAATGCAACACATGGCTGCTTCTTTTGCTACAGGCTTGGCTTTGCTTTATATACAAAAACCAGACTGGTGGTTTGAAAACAAAAGCACAATGGATATAGCTGTTCGCGCTGTTGACCGGGCTGGCATGACCGGCATTTATGGTGATTTGTTGTTTGAAGGTATTCATACGGCTACGGCTGCTGGTGTAGATCCTGATAGCCTACCTATTCGCGGTAAATATCGCCCTACAACAGGAGAGCGATTTGATCCATTGTTCGGCCCTGCACCTACACAGGTGCGTGATTTAGCAAAGGCTGCGCGTGATTATATGAACAATGACAGCACAGCACATGCTAGAGCTTTGAACAGAAATCTTCCTTACCTTCATATTTTGGGTTTGGATGTGAACTTCAAATTGATCCATGACATGACACATGAGTAATGATAGGATGCACCCATGACAATTTTAATTAGCGATAACAGCCCTCGTATCTCTTACACTGCTACGGCAGGGCAGACTGCATTTACAGTCCCATTTGAGTTCTTTGATAACACAGACTTGAATGTGTATATCAATGACACTCTTCAAACGTTGACAACGCATTACAGTGTAACTGGCGGCGGTGGCTCGACTGGCAGCATTACACTGGTAACTGGTGCTACTGTTGGGGATGTAGTTATTATCACACGAGATGTTACGCTCGAACGCACGACTGACTTCCCTACCTCCGGGCCATTCCAAGTCGCATCCTTGAATGTTGAGCTAGATAAGATGGTTGCGATGGTCGCGGATATGAAAGACTTGGCTGATCGCGGTCTTCGTCTGGAAGATTTTGACCCAACTGTAAGTCTTACAATTCCTTCCAAAGACAATCGTAAGGGAACAGTGCTTGCGTTTAATGAAACAACTGGTGCTGTTGAAGTCGGCCCAACTATTGCTGATACAAACACTATTGCTCAAATCAAAGCTGATATTGCTACTCTTGCTGACATCCAAGATGGCACTGTTGCGACCAATGCAATTACCAATCTTTCTGCCGTTTCTTCTGATGTTACAACCGCAGCATCAAATATTACTGAAATTCAAAACGCCCCTGCTAACGCTGCAACAGCCACGACCAAAGCAAGTGAAGCATCTGCATCTGCTGCTGCTGCCGCAACCAGCGAAACTAACGCTGGCACATCTGAAACAAATGCAGCCTCTTCTGCTACTGCTGCTGCTGCATCCGCTACCTCTGCGTCTAATGCACAGACCGCAGCCGAGAGTGCAAGGGATAGTGCGTTAGCTGCATACGATAACTTTGATGACCGCTACCTCGGTGTAAAAAGTTCTGACCCTACTGTTGATAATGATGGTGATGCACTGGTAGCCGGGGCGTTGTATTTCAATAGCACTTCTGGTGATATGAAAGTTTACAACGGCACATCTTGGGTAGATGCCTATGCTGATGGCGCGACATTGGTGTCGAAGTCTGGCGATACAATGACGGGCGATCTGTATTTTTTACAATCAAACAAAATTAAAATGGGTGCTACAGATCTTAATGGCAATACTCATACAATTGGCAATGATTCCAATGACAATATTGAAATAACTACAAGTTTTCAAAAAAGTATTTTGTTAAAGCCCGATTCAGGTGTTTTTCTTTTTGATGGTGGCTCATTATCAATGTCGACTACCGCAATAGGCATTAACGTGAATGGCACGATTCAGGGTAATGGGTTATCCCTTACGAGCGGTGGACAATTTGGTGGTAATGTTAGGGTTGGCGGGGCTATTGAGTTTAGTGGTCTTGCGCCTACAATGGACTATGACTTTGACGATAGTGGCTATGTAGGATCAGATGACGCGCTTGATTACGCCCAGATGGGGACAGGCAAGGCTACAGGTGTAGATATTTCTTCTGTTGATACTATTACCCCTTCTTGGTCAGCTTTGTCTGGTAGCACCTATTCGGACAACAAGTTCCGTATTATGTCTGCTCGCGGCAACGCAACCGATGCACTGAGGATAACAAGCTCATTAACTGCCGAGGGTCACGGCGACACAACAATTATAGGCAATATTAACGCAGATGGTGTTAATACACGTATTATAACTGGTCTTAGTATTAGTGGTGGTGATGTAGAGCTTCTCAGTAACGACTCAAGGCGCGTGAATATAGCCGCTAACGGCGACATCTCCTTCTTTGAAGACACAGGCACGACCGCAAAACTCGAATGGCTAGCTAGTGATGAAGACTTAAAGTTTGCTGATAATAGCAAAGCCATCTTCGGTGCTGGCTCTGACCTAGAGATTTATCATAACGGAACAAACTCTATTGTTGCTGACGTAGGGCAAGGCACATTATCATTGCAAAGCAATGGTGCTGGAATAACACTGTGGGATAGTGCAAATTCTCAAGAGATGGCTCAGTTTTACACAGGGGCTGTCTCCAAAGGTGTTACGCTGTCAAGAAATGGCGTTGAGAAACTCGCCACCACCGCCTCAGGCATTGATGTCACTGGCACGGTCACGGCTGAAGGCTTAACAATAAGTGACGATTACCCGCAAATCGTATTTACTGATACAAACCACAACCCAGATTGGACGCTTATAGGCGCAAACGGACGCATTGGCTTTTATGACGCGACTAATTCCGTTGAGGTAGCGACAATAAATTCCACAGGCATTGATGTCACTGGCACGGTCACGGCTGATGGGCTGAGTGTCTCTGCTGCTTCTGGTTCAAATATTAGATATGACGTAGCTTCATCTAATCCTCATACAAATCCTATATTACATTTAGAAAATCAAAACACAACAGATGGGAATGTAGCTGCTTTAATGTTATCTGCTGATAATGCAAATGGTGTTGGAGGTTCTGCGTATATTTATGCTCAATCTGAAACAGCTAATCAAAAAGGTAATTTACTTTTTGCCAGAGAAGATGGTGCTAATAATCCAACTACTTCTATGAAGTTATCATCCAACGGCGACATCTCCTTCTACAATTCGGCTGGCACTAGTCAATCTCTCTTCTGGGATGCGGGTGAGGAGCGGTTGGGGCTGGGGACGACTTCGCCTAGTACAAATCTTCATATATCTGACCCTAACCCAGCAATTAGACTGGAAGAAAACGACGAAACTTCCCATTTTGGCATAATTCAGTTTAACAGCGACGCGCTTCGTATAAGGGCTAGGGCTAACACAGCCAGAGGTGGTATTAGGTTTGAAGGCCAAAACGATATAAACACAGTAGAATATGCAAGGTTTAATAATCAAGGTTATTTGGGCATCGGCACGAGTTCGCCAGTTAGAGCTTTGCATGTAAATGGCGGCACATTAGATGCAGTGGCTCTATTTGAAAGCTCTGATTCCAAAAGTGGTATAATTTTTAAGGACAGCACCACAACGGCTGCTAACGGTGTAGGTATTTTCGCGCAAGGTGATAATGCCACCATATATACTGACGACACAGAACGCATGCGCATCGACAGCAGCGGCGAAATTTATATTGATGGAACTGGAAGAGCATCCTCTAACAATGGTGCTTATACTGCTTTAAGGAACGGCGATTCTGATAACATTGAAACTTATAGAATTGGAACTGGCACACGCAGCCATCATAATTTTTATAACGGAAGTTTTGGCAACCGTGCTTTTGTTGGCGCAATAAAAACAAGTGGCTCATCTACATCTTACAACACCACATCAGACCATCGCCTAAAAGAAAACGTCACTGGCATTACAAATGGCATTGAGCGTGTTAAGCAACTCAATCCATCACGTTTCAATTTTATTTCAGACCCTGACAAAACTGTCGATGGCTTTCTTGCACACGAAGCGCAGACAGTTGTTCCTGAAGCAATCACTGGCGAGAAGGATGCAATGCGTGATGAAGAATATGAAGTCACGCCAGCCGTTTATGAAGATGTGGTTGTTCCTGCCGTTTTGGATGATGATGGCAATGAAATTGAAGCTGAACGCACAGAACAACAGCTTGTCACTGAAGCGGTTATGGGAACACGTTCTGTGCCTGACTATCAAGGCATCGACCAAGCCAAACTTGTGCCGTTGCTGACCGCAGCCCTGCAAGAGGCAATCGCTAAAATCGAAACACTGGAAGCACGGGTCGCAACACTTGAAGGAAACTAAATTATGGCAAACTGGACTATCGCAAACTTGGAGCGTAACACTGCCGATGGCGGTGTAACAGTCGCACATTGGCGCGTCACTGAAACGGAAACAGTTGGGGAAGGCGATGATGCCGTAACCTATTCTGCTTCCTCTTATGGCACTGTAGGCTTTACGCCTGATGCAAGTGCTGACGGCTTTATTGCTTTTGATGCCCTGACCGAAGCTAATGTGCTTGGCTGGGTGCATGAAAGCGTTGATAAAGACGAAACCGAAGCTGCTCTGGCTGCTGATATTGCTGGGCAGAAAACCCCTGTTACTACTGACGGAGTGCCGTGGTAACGTAAATTAAAGGAGAGACTAATGACCGAGAAACAAACAAACGTCATTACGATTAACGACAAAGAATACACTGAAGAGCAACTCACAGACGACCAGAAGGTTTTGATTAATCATATCACTGACCTTGACCGCAAGATTGGCTCTACCCAGTTTAACCTAGACCAGCTTCAGGTCGGACGTAAGGCATTTATGTCACTGCTTGAAGCCTCATTAGAAGAAGAGACGGAGACAGAATAATGGAAACTCTGATTACTTGGATTACAGCTATTGTAGCAGCCGCATCGGTGATTGCTAATGTAACTCCGTCTATGCGCGACAATGAGATTCTCGCCAAGATTGATGACTTCATTCAGAAGTTGGCCCTTAACTTGCGTAAAGAGAAATGACAGACGAAATGAAATCCACCGTTGACCTTGCAAGCGGCGGCGTAACGCTCGGCGCGTTCTTTGATGCACTGCCCGAAGTTGCCGC
>Ga0208791_1000679_pt1 | contig 14166 bp, 21 predicted proteins | sample 11_taG_FD_184084 | JGI IMG/M metagenome (GOLD analysis project Ga0208791, IMG submission 184084) | Marine viral communities from the Subarctic Pacific Ocean - 11_ETSP_OMZ_AT15265 metaG (SPAdes) (version 2) | ecosystem: Environmental > Aquatic > Marine > Oceanic | place: Pacific Ocean | collected...
GCTACTTGATAAACGTCTCCATCTGTCAATCCAGTATTATGCGAATCAATAATTACAATTTCATCGCCAGTAGTTAATGCACCGAAACCAGTATTAGTTATACTTGTAAGTTCTACTAATCCATCTACTATATCAGCAGTACCTGCTTTTAAGGTAGGTTGTGTAAATGTTCCACTTTCTTCATCAACAAAATCATTGGAAAAATTTATATCCCAAGACATAGGTACGTGACCTTCTTCAAAAATATATACTCTATCAAAAGCTTGCAATACTTTTACTGTATCTTCATTTATAACGTGACCTGCGGGATAATCAATTGTTGTACTTGTTCCGTCACTAATTTTTACGGCAACTGAATTTGCTGTACCCGCTAAAAGGATATACTCTTCGTTGTTGTTATTTGGGTCTATGAAATTATTAGACCCTACTACTCTTGTATTTTGAGCATTAACTAATTTAGGTGCGCTTATAGTTGGTGTACCACTTACTGCACCTGTAGTCGTAACAGGAATATTTATACTTATTTCAGTAGCACTTACTCTAGTAGCTAAATAATTACTACCAGAAACGTATCCTACTACATTGTCAATAGTACCTGTAACAGATACTAAAGTATTATCTATAATACCATTAGAGGCATCACTTCCAGTAGTAGTTGTTATACCAGAAAATGTTAATACACCTCCAGATTCAGTAGTACCTGTAGCTACATCATCTACATACAAATTAAAAGGTAATACTAAAGCTGTATTAGTATCTACCGTAAATGGAGCAGATAAAACTGTAACTGCTTTTCTTTTTTCCGCTAACCCTGTTAGGTTAAATCTAACATTCTCTGCTATGGTAAACATACCTGGCTCTAACAAATCTGGTCTTGACCGATTGTTAAAACCTTTAAAGCTACTGTCTAAATCCTCAAGTATTTGGTCATCAGCAGCACCATATGTATCGTAGCGAGCCATTCATCTTAACCACGCATTCCAGGCATCGGAGGACGAGGCATACCGCCTTGTGCCATTTGAGGTCTAGGCATCTGCGGTCTAGCAGGTGCTTGAGGTCTCTGTGCCATTTGTGATTGTGGGCGCGGTGCTTGTGGACGTGGCGCTTGTGGACGATTACCACCCATCTTAGCTTCTAATGCAGCAATACGCTGTTCTAACTTAGCCATCTTGCTAGATGAACCTGTAGCTTTAGGAGCTTTCTTGGCAGTTTTCTTTTTAGCTGTTTTTTTAGGGGCCATATTATTTCTTCTTTTTCATCATACGACCTTTAGCTTTAGAAGCCTTAGATGGTCGTCCGACTTTGTTTCCGTATGTTCCTTTTCCGTAGGGCATAATATTATTTGATTTGAGATGAACCAAAGTAGAATCCTACAATGGCAAGTAAAGTTTGTCTAACTTCGGGTAGTATAACATAACCCGCAAGAGTTTGCCAAGTTGACCATTGGAAAAATAAAAAGCTTTTTGCCTCTAGTACAGTTACACCTCTTTCGGTAAATGCCAAAATAAAAGGTACTAATATAAGTGCAAATAGAATAGACCCTACAATGGTTCTTCTTACTATAACTCCACCTTCCCTAGATGCCGCTCTGTCTGCACTAGAATCAGCCATATCTTGCTTTTCTAGGACTGTCTGTACCGTTGCCTTCTGTGCCTCTACTAAAGTGCCTACAAGCTTAAATACAAAGCCCATTGCACTACCTAATCCTAATGCTTGTATATCGTCCATTATTTTTTACTCCTTACTTTTGCCGCAGGTGTATTCTTCACTACGGTTTTTTTACTTCGTTTTTTCTTTTTCGCAGTAGCTGCTCGCTGAGACTGCGATAAACTCTTGGCTTTAGCCATTGGAAGGCATCTGTCGGGGTTTTTCTTGTTTTTAGACGTACCGCAAGCCCCTTTAATTTTTCCGTCAGTTCCGATGCGAACCCAATTTTGGTCTCTCCATTTTTTAAGCTCACCCATTACTTCTTCTTTCTTTTCTTACCCTTTGCCCCTTTAGCATAGTTAGGGTCTTTACAATACTTAGATGCAGCCATATTAGCATAAGCACTAGGGTATGTATCAAATGTACGCCTAGCCCAAGCTTTACCTGCAGAGCATATTTTGTTTCCTTTTTTCTTAGAAGCCATTAAACTTTCCTCCGTTTGTATGAAACACTTTTTCTTTGCGGTACTGCTTTAGCAGCGCATTCTGAACAACAAGCACCTTTCATTAGCATTTCCATCTCTTTCTAGCTTGTCTTAATCTTGAGTTAGGGTCTTTAGCGGCTTTAGGAAACTTCTTCATTTGTCCTGCACTTCTAGCACAATATGACTTTCTACGCTTTGCGTCTTTACTACCCTTCTTAGGATTGCCAGTAACAGCAGTTTTAAGCTTAGACCCAGGGTTCTTACGCTTGTAAGCTTCTACGCCCTTCTTGGTCATGCCTGCACCTTGCTTGGTTGGTCTATAATTACCACCCTTGCTAGTTGTACGTTTAATCGGATTTTCTTTTTTTCTGCTCATCTATAAGTTTCTTTATTCCTAAAGCTGTATGTATTATTGTACCAACAGAGGCAATACTAGCTAATATTAAACTTATATCCATCAAGCCCCAGGATGCTATTACTCCAAAGAATGATACTGTTAATCTATTTATTAAATCTTCCATCATCTTATTGCGGGTAATTTTACTGTCCATCCTGCTGCAACAAGCGTATCTCTGTATCCCAAACCTGCTTCAGTTGGATAACCATTTGTACCACTTAAATCTATTATGTTTGGTGAAGTTGTTGATGCTTGTGAAAATTTTAATAATATTTTATCTACACCTTCTGTCGTAATGTTACAATTACTCGCAAAGAACTTAGATAAACTTACAGGTACATCAAAATCAGATGCTATGCTTAATCTATTTCTAAATCCACTTGCCCAAGAAGGTCCTGCACCTACGTGAAAAAACGAAAGCTGTGTACAACCAGATAAATCTGGAATAGTTCCAGTAAGCATTTCTCTAGCTCTTCTATTGGTATCTAAGGTATCGTCACTTTGATTATAAACCAAGAAAGACTTAATGCTTGTAGATGAACTAATATCTGGTATCTCTCCTCTAAATTTATTATCATTTACTTGATACCTCTGCATAGAGTTTGAAAATGTAGGAAGCTCACCAAAAAATTGATTGCCCTGTATATATAAGTTGTCGGATACTGTAACATCATCTGGAAAGTCTCCAGAAATACTATTGCCTCTTAAATCCAATTTAGTAAAAGAGTTATCCATTGAACTAAGAATAGGTCTTGTAGCACCCAAGTTTTTTATATCTATACTGGAAGCATCTGTTAATCCATCCCAATATACTTCAAATTTATCTCCTAATCCACCTGTTGATGATATATTAGAAAATCCAAATTTAACAGGAGCATCACATTGAACAGTTATATAAGTTCCTGCAGTAATACCTGTCAAGGTAGCAGTTACTGCACTACCAGTTACACCTGCTGTAAATCCACCTGTAAAGTAAAAGGTATTTGTTTGGTTACCTGTATTAAAACTAACTGTAGGATTGTCTTCCTGTGCAACAAAGGAAAATAATCCTTTTCTTAATGATGCAAGGTCTTGTGTAGGTGTATCGGTATAATCAGCACCTAAATCGTCAAATCCATTTAACGAAGATGTGAATGCTTCCTTGAGCAAACCACCAACTTGTGTTAGCCCATTTGTTTCCATTTATACAGTTAGTTCTGATGCGAAAATTACTGCTGTACTAGCTGCAGAAAGAAATCTTGCTGCCTTTGCTGCATCTACACTTAGTGTATATGCACGACCTGCGTATACTAAATGACCATTAGTAGCACTTGGAACGCTACCATCTATAGTCATGTAAGCATTATTTCCTTGTACATCAAAAGACACAGCTTTTGTTTTTGAATCAAATGCTCCAAAAGTAGCTTCTGCTACAGTAGTAGGCAGTAATCTTTGTGATGTTGCACCTGGTGTAGGTTTTTGATATAGGTTTACTACATATGAGTTCATAATTATCTTGATTGTCTACTTACGTAGGTTGAAAATCTTGTTGTTGCGTTGTTATTGTTTGCAATTATATCATTATGCTCAAGTTCTAAATCTAGGGCTGCTTGAGCAGTTTGTTCTTCTATAAGTGCCTTTTGATGCTGCCCATCCATACGTAAAAAATCTGCGTATGCTGCGTGTGCGATAAAAGGAAAAAATTCTTCTGGTACAGGTTCATTAGAACTTGTAAAATTTGTGTCAATTGTAAATGCTTCAAAATTTTTCTTATAAGTTACATATGCAAAATTAGCATCTGTATCTTGGTTGTTAATGATATAAGCTCCATTTGCATTTACATAGTAATCGTATTCCAATGTTGAATTTCTAACAAGTGCTTGGTTTTGATATATTCTCAAATATTCACTTATTGTATTTTTTTTAGAAGCTTCTTCTAAGTAATTTTCGTTATATGGAATAAGTACATCAAATGTTTTGAATACTAAATTTCCCTCTACTGGAGTACCAGTTAAATTATTATCTTGCCATGTAGCAAGATGAGCATAAGGTAATTCATTTGCAGTTTTTGTAATTCCTGTGCCTGCACCTTGTACGTCTACACTTTGATATAATGGAGTAGCTGTTCCTACGCCTGTAAATACATTTGTACTAGGATTTGCTCTATCTATATTTGCACCTGTAAAATTTGTTGATTCTAAAACAAAATCACCATCGTAAGTGCCTGCATCCTTATATAAAATGTAACTGCTTGCACCCGAATCTTCTTGATTTATCGTACTATACGCAGGCGAACCATTGAACATTCCTACCCAATAAAATGTTCTAGTTATACTGTCTGCAGCAGGTGCTTGTGCATTACCAGTTGGATTAAATGTAATTTCATAATAACCAGGTTGAAAAAATCTTTTTTCAGATGCTCGAATGTATCTTACCCAATTATGAGACTGATTGTATGCTTGAAGGTATCTTCTGTTAATAAACCTAGATATATAAATATCTTCCTGCGTAGTAAATCCATTTACTCCTGCAAGAGATGTTATTAAATTAAATAAATCTTTATAAGGTTTAGTTTGCATTATATTTTATTAGGCGACAAATCGCTAAAATTTCTTTGATAGTATTGTAAAAATTTTTTGGAATGTATTTCATCGTGTCCATACTTCCCTGTCAATCGGAAGAACTCCCTAGCAGGCATCGTAGCTACGCACTTTCCTAGAACAGGATGCGTCTTGCCTTTTTCTTCTTGTGCTTCCTTGCGTGCTTGTTGCACACGTAAGTGTTCAGTTTCTTTTTCTAACTGAAAGCCACTTTTTATTTCATTGATGAATGCTTGGTCAAGCTCACCAGTTGTGAAATCTTTAGGTATATCTGTAATTATATCAACCATAATAAAAGGCAGGGGGCTTTCGCCCCCCAACCGAATGAATTATTAGATACGCTTGATGTCCAAAAGGATTCTTACTTCTCCTGCAGTTGCATCAGCAAGACCATCGTCTGTAGGTGTAACTACAATATCGATAGTATCGTCAGATGGGAACTGATAAGAATAAGTAACTGTACCGTCAAGGTCGTCACCTGTGTTATACGCTAATGAATCGCCGCCTGTGAAAGCATCATATGCTTCAATCAGACCTGCTGCTCCAGTAGGTGTACCACCAATGGTAAGACTTACTGCACTTAAAGAACCACCAGAAAAGGCAGTTACGGTTTGAACAGTAACAGCAGAAATCACATCACCTGCATTAACAGGAATTGAGATTGTTTCTGCCGCTGCAGTTGTATTGTCGAAGTCACCTGGTTTAAGGATGATTTCGTCACTATATCCGTTTGAATATTCGTTAATTGTTACTCTAGCCATAATTATATACCTCCTAATTAAGCGATAATTTTACCGTGAGCTGCAGGGTGGTATACACCGAGAGTCAACGCACAATCAACAAATCCACGTTCGCCACCACCTAAGTTAGGTAAGCGTGTGCTTCCCATAGGGATGAGGTCGTGAATACCAATGTAATCTGGGTTAATGATAAAACCATCTGCGTGAGAAGCATTTGCTCCAGTAACGGTAGCAGGTGCAGTAACAGGGTTCATATTAACAACAGAAACAACACCGTGGTCAGACTCATAGAGTTCAACTGACAACTTGATAGTTGTAGAACCTTGGTCCATGTTTACTTGACGTAATGGATTAGTTCCTACGTTACCTTGCAAACGAGCAAAGTCGGAGATACGGCGGCGTAGCGCAGTATCAACAACAAGCATCATGTTGCTTGATTGACCAGTTTGACGGAAGATTTCTGATAACTGAGTATTAAGAATAGTCTCAGTATAAGCAGAACCTTCGTCAGAGTTGTTCAATGTAGGTGTTACATACTCTGAAGGAATGTCTGCAGGAGTACCTGCGATTGTTGTACCATCGGCTAACCATTTACCTAGTCCACGTAAGCCATAATTAGTGCCTGCACCGTTCTCTACAGAGCGGTCATTGTCACTAAGGATTGTAGCTTCTACGTCACGTTTAAGTTCACGGATTGCTTTTGATTCTGCTTGGGCAACTTTAGCAGGTCCAACAGAGTCAACAGCTTCTTGTAAATCAGAAACCATATAATCTCTACGGAATTTTTGCACATAGTTACCAAGACGAGCGCGTTCTGCGAATTTGTCAGAGAAAGTAGTAACATCAGCACCTTCTGAAACACCAGATGTTCCAGGGTCGGCTAATTTATCTACTGTCCACTCTGCAAATGTTGCGGAGGCTTTAGTCTTTGAGGCGGATGAAAGGACTGGGGTTTCTTCTGGCGCAAGGATTGTTAAGACATCTGTCAAATCCTCACGATTAGAGACCGCAGAACCTGTATTTGTTGTATCGAATGTATTTGAAAACGACATAATTTTTAAGTTTTACTTTCTAGTTTGCTTTTGTAAGGTTCTAAGAGCTATGAAATCATTAACGCTTCCAGTTGCTTGGAAGGCTTTTGACTGGTCTTGAAGCTTTTTAGCTGTTCTTGGTACAGTTTTTTCAGATTTAGCTGCTGTAGTAGATGCACTCCTAGGAGGCGTAGATTTAATTGCACGTGGTGCTGTTCTAGTAGGGGGTAGCACTTTACGTCCATACATACTGTTTGCTGCGTGAGCAACTAGGTATGGCATCTGTGCCGCTACTTCTGGATTGATTTCTTGAAGGTCAACTAACCTTCTATCGTTAATCATAGCATCGTACTTTTTGTACGCATCGCTATTCTTGTTTTTCATCCAAGGTAACTCTTCTTCAGCTTTTTTTGCAAAAGCATCTCTAGCTTGCACAGCTGCTGTCTTCTTCTGTATCTCCTGCATTTGTGCAGGTACAAACTTCCGAAGAACATTCTGTGAATGCCTCATTGTTTTGCGTACTTCAGCTTTAGTGAACTCCCTTCCATCTACTGTAGCAATGACATCATCGGGTCCGTAATCCCCTTTTTCGTACAATAAATCTTCAGCCCAATCCACAACTTCTTGTGCATGAACTGCTTTATCTTGTAACTCATTAGGGTCTTGAATGTCTTTTAAAGGATTGTCTTTAACAACTGGAACTTTTTCCTTTTCAGAATTTTGTAAATCCTGTAGTTGGCGTTCCATTTGTTCCATTCGTTCTTCAGCCGCTTTTCGTTTTTTAGTAAGTTCGCCATAGCGAGCTACTGCACGACTGTTGAGCTTAGTGGACAATGCTTTAATTTCATCTTCCGATAAGTCATCTATATCTAACTGTGAAAGAACATCTGCCTGGGTCTCTTCTTCTTCGGTTTCTGTTGCACTCTTAATAACAACTTCTTCCTCGGTTTGGGATTCTTCGGCTACTTCAGATTCACCTTGCGGTGAACCAACACGCTGAGCCATAAACTCTGCGGGTGTAAGACTGTTATCCGTATTTTTTTGTTCTGACTCTACGTTGTCAGTTTTGATTTCATCTGTCATAATTTTTCCACTTTCTTTGCGCCAAAGCGATTGCGATTAAAAGTCATTATACAACCTTATACAAGCTTGTGAAAAGTACCCTCATGTTTTTTGCGGATACTTTGCCAATCGGTCATTTGTAATAGTTGGTCGTATGTCAAAATCTTACCAGAAATCTGTTGCATAGATTCATAGTCCGCCTTATGTAATTCGGCTATAGCCTCTTCTCTAAGTGCGTGAATAACAGAAACGAATACAGCAAAGTTTTCATTATGCTGTAATGCTTTTAAAGCTTCTTCTAAACTCATTGATTAATACCTTGTGTTTGCATTTTACCCATAGATGCAGGTTGTGTACCTATCTTACCTATTTGAGCATTCTGCATTTGTTGTTGCATGAAAGTATATTGACCAATGTATTTCTCTAACCTAGCCTTAAATGCTTCGTCAGTTTGTACACGCTGTGCAATATCTGGTTGCTGTGTGTATTGCTGTATAACTTGCATTGCAACTTGACCACCATTTGGTCTAGCAGGCATTTCGATACCTGCAAATATCTTAGCTAAGTCATCGGTAATATCTTGTTGCATCTTCTGTGCAGCTTGCTTACCTTCTTGTAAAATACTATCTGCCATGACAGGGTCTATAGAATTAGCAACTACCTCAAGCAATGAATCCATATTGATTCTGCCAGAGCGGTCTAACTGAGTAAGCGATACTAATGAGTTTAGTTTTTTCTCTTGTGTTTCCCTATCTGTATTTAATACATCATAGGATACAACAATGTCATAATCCTCGTTAGCATCTCCCTTTGAAAACTTCATTGGGTCTGGGCTACCTGTTACTTTAAAGAATACTTCATCTGGCCCAAATCTTTGGAAGCACTTCCAAGTTGTACTTAGAACTTCTGCAGCGTGATTTAAGAACTTGTCAATTAAGAATTGTCTACGTACAGGTGCTAAAGGGTTTTCTACATCAAGTCCAACTAAAGCATCGGCTTGTTCTTCTAATGTACGCTCGATTTCAATAGAGCCAGTAGGCGGTGGTGGCGTAGGAGCAAAGTCCAAGTCACCTTTTCTTCTATATGGAATCATTCTTCCAGGTCCCCAATCTGTTGGAGCTTGTCCAACGGGGTGTAATATCGGTGGCAATGTAGCCAAAGAGTTTCTATCAATACGAGAATCTCTCTCTACCTTTACTTGATTCTGTATACCACGCAAAATATCTGGTATAGTCATTGTGTCGTAAAGTCTTTTAGAATCTTCCGATAGTTTAGTTACAATAACTGGATAATCTTCATATCCATTTAGTAATTCAAACTTAGCAAACGCAGGGCTTTCATCACCTCCGCTGTAATCTTTATGAAAGACTGTACAGTAAATACCTTCTGAACCATCTTCTTCATCAAATAATCTTTGATAACCATAAACGATTTCAATTAAATCATCTGATTCATAGATAGTGTCACTTACATTGTTTGACCTTCTGCCTTCTTGTTCGTTCTCAATAGAATTAATATTGATACCTCTGTATCGTTCTATCATTACGTCTACAAAATCTTGGTCCCAACCGTCTGTTACTACCTTGTTCTCAAGTTCCTGTGCTGTGTAGTAAGTACGCCAAAAACAATATGGCGCTCTTTGCGGGTCTGTTACATAGCTAGGAAAGAAAAAGTCTCCATCGGGTGCAAGTGTTTTTACTTCTGGAGCATCTACTTGTCTTCTTACTGTAGGTAACTCTGCTTTACCTGTGCTTCTTAAGTCAGAAATAGCTTTGTTGGCTCTCTCTGTGTTTACACCTGGGAATGCAGCAATCAACAGATTAGCTACATTTTCAGTATCAGTTTCATCTGCTATAGATTCCGCTACCTCTGGTGCTATTGAAGCTATTTGATTTAGGTCTAGCTCTTGTAAAAACTTTCTATCTTCCCTTTGCCAACCTATATATGTAATTAATATACCTCTTTCTAGTAAATAATTAGCACCTAGTTCCATTTCTTTTTTAAACCTAGGTATGTATCCACTAGAAATCATCCACTTTAGGAAGTTAGATACTACTCTACTTCTAGCAATATCACTTGTTTCTGTAGGAAATGCTCTAACATTTGCTCTTGAAACCGCTGACATGAACATAGCTACTAGTCTAGTTATACGTTCATCAATAACATGGGACTCAATATCCGATGCACCTTCCCAAGGAAAAGCATCTGCACCGTGCTTACGGTGGTCGCGGCTTTTCCCCGCCCACCAGTTCCTCCTGTCATCATAACTGCTTCGGCATAAATCGAAATAATATTCTAGGTCGGCAATTGTTTTACTGTATGCCCAACGCAAAGTATTGACATCGGGTGTTTTACTTACGTATGTAAGAGATTTAGCGGTCTCGGTATTTTCCATTTCGGCAAATTATAACATATTAATCAAGACTAGGAGGCTCGACCCATTTAAATTTAGGTTCTGCTCCGCTGTTGTCTACTTCTATATAAACATACTTGCCAACCCCATTCGGGCCTTGAAGCCTTCTCGGCATGAGCAAAGGTACTTTACGTAGCATTTCTTTTATGTATACAAACGAGAATCTTTGATTCGGTGCAACAGATAATACCTTGGCTCTGTACTTTTGCGGTACAGGTATATAGGTATCCATTATGTCTTGTCCTCTTTCATCAATCCAAGTATTCTTGCCACGGCCTGTGACCATATCTTCTTCAAGATGCAATGAAGATATTTCTAATGCTTTTTCAAAAGAAATCCCCATGTCATCAGCTATATCTTTTAGTTTTCGTTTAGGCATTAATATCCTCCTTTAGCTTTGCGGGTTGTAGTTAAATTGCGTCCGTCTACGTGGTCGGGGCCTTCGCCTCCGTTAGCCATCCGTAAATATCTTAGGACATCAAAAAAGTCTTTTAGTGCTTCGTCTGCTTTACCCCTAGAGTTGTAGTTAATGATGCTGTCTATGAGGTTGCCGCAGTCTTTGTGAATATAGCACAAGGGTCTATTGGCATTATCTATTTCTACATCGGGATTATAATTAAACCAATCGTCTAGGGCAGAAATACCCATGTCTTCACCTCTGCCGTCCGATGGCACGAAATCCATGCCGTAGTCGCTGAATGTAGTAAACAAGTCATCATTGTTCTCATTCTCCCTAGCGAAATACCTAGAGTCACCTATTCTCTCAAATACTTTGATGCCTAGGTCGGATTCTATGTCTCTGAATAACTCTACATATCCTTCAACATTATATCCAATCTTTTTAGATGCTGGTCCATGTCTCCATTTTGGGTCGCCAAAAACAGCCCACTCTCCGTATGAGCCTCTATCGGGCCATTCCCTGGAAATAAAGACTCGTCCTTCTTTATCAACTGCAGCCCATATCGCAGTATAGTTTCTTGCTCCTGCGGGGTCGACCACACAATAATTAGTAAATCGTTGTCTATCTTTAATATTTGGGAAGGTGTGTCCATATTTATTGGGGGTTTCTGATAATACATTAACTTCGGTATTAAACAATGGCAATAGGCTAGTCATTGATTTGACTGGCACGCCATATGCTCTTACCATAATTTCTTCTTCTGGTCTGCCCTTAAGGTCTTTGGCTATACGCTCATAACCACCAAAGGGGTTTTCATCGGAATGTAAATAAATAATACTCGCATCTCTCTCGGTGCTATACTGCTTAACTGGCAATGCTCTATTTAATAACTTCGCTTCTCGTGTTTCTAATGTTTCTGCTCCTCGTAGGTACTCATTTATAAATGGTGTGTACCCATCAATAGGCGTAAAGCCTATCAGTAACTTAGAATTTCGGGTCGCAAGACGGAATCGTAAGGTGTTCACCAGGGTCGCATCGCCAAGGTATTCGTCAAGCCAAGCTCCTATGTTAGTGCCTTCGGGCTTCTTGAAGCCGAACTCAAAACCTTCCAAGATGGTCTGATTGTTACTGAACTGCGTATATGTCTTAAAGTCTACCCTAGTCTTGGTGTCTGGAAAGATAAAGCTCTGCCCCGTAAATCCATTCTGCATAGAGTAATTGATGTAACCCTCTGTACTCTTAGTCTTTCGTCTGAACTCCTTGGGCATCATATCCCAAACAGCCTTCTGTTGAATCTTGATACTTGTATCTATATTCTGTGAAAAACATATAACGTGTCCATTCTGGTTCTCTGTAACCGCCTTCATCAGCAATTTTGCACAACCTGTGGTCTTACCACTACGGTTTCCTCCAAGCACCAGGCACTCATTGTACTCATCCAAACCTTCGTACATTCTCTCCCAACCCGCCAAATCAAAGCCGTGCCGTATAGGGTCTTCTTCAGAAGCTCGGATTCGCCCTTCGTGTGCATCATATAAAGCCTTTAACAACTGAGTATCGTGTTCGCCAAGAGCAACTATCTCTTCGTCTGTAGGCGGCTTGATTATCGGATGCGGTGTAAAGCTAAGTTCCATCCTCTTCGCCCTCCGACTCTGCTTCTTCCCATATAAACTCTATATCATCTTTGTTCATTTCAGCTAAGGTCTCTCGGCAGAGAGTCTTACCTATGTAATAATTAGTGTAATCATATGCTAATGAAGCTTCGTCATCTATAACGAGTATCGCCCAATTAGGAAAATGTTCAGATAAGATAGCCTTTGCCTTAGCAAACGCTTCTTCTTCTTGCGGATTCATGTCACCCTTCGGCATCTATTACCTCACCTTCTATTACTTTGATTCTTTCCTTTGCCTTTCTTATAGTCTCTTCGTAATCTTCCTGCGTTACTACATTCCTGCTTTCTGTAATAGAACTAGCCTCGCCTCTGGCGGTCAAAGCTTGACGCGCGGAATTAGCCTTGGCTATACTTATCTCCTTAATGTCCCTAGGTGTAGGCTCATATTCTCCAGTATGTATCTTTTCTCTTACACTTTCTATCAAATCCTCTTCTAAGCTCTCCAAATTTACATAGCTTCTAGCAGATAACTGACCACCAAGCTCCCGAAATGCACTCTTGTAGTCCGCATAATCTACCAATGTATTGATGATTGTACCTCGGTCAAAGCCATATTTGCGTATCATTGCCGTCTGAGACACCCCAATAGCGTGCAAATACAGTATCTTAGCCACCTTTTCGGGCTTACTTCTGCTCAAACTTTTGATTTTAGCAAGCTCTTTTCCCTCAACAACTTGCGAAATTGCCTGTTCTATCTCTGCCTGTAACTCTGCTTCTACACTCATGTTGCAAATTTGTAAGATGGATGTGACAAAATTGTAACACCTATACCAAACAATAACCAAACAATAGTATAAGAGGGCTTTACTTGTCAAGCCCCATAGGGCATCTAAATTTTTAAGGGGGTGTTTATATATAATATATACGAACGCTAGGCAGAAATTAGACCCCCGCCCCCCTCGCGCTAAACCACGCGCACGCACGGGCGTTAAGCCGCGCGTAGAATCGGGCGATGCGTTATAGGCCAGGTCCATTTTCTAACGATATTGAGATTGGTTTTTTTCTGTTTACGGCAAACGGGTTTTGCGGTGTGCTTTGAGTTGCATTTGCTTGCATTGCTTTGCATGGGTTTGCAAGGGTTTGCAATTCGTTTAAAAGAATTATTTTAAAGTTTTTTGAAAAAAAGCTTGCATTGTTTCAAATTATCGACCAGTTTTTGAAAATTATTAACCAATTAAATAAAAAAATTATGGAAAAAAAAGAAATAAAAGATAAAGCATTAGACGCTCTTTTCCTGCTAAACACCAGAGGTAAAGGCAATAAAGATAAAGCAATAGAATTAATTAATCAAATATACATAAATCTATAAACAAAATGAATATTGAAATAGAAATAAAAAACCATTACGGCAATCAGTTGCATTATGCTACAGATAGAGACATAGCAATTGTTTTAAGCCGACTTACTGGTCGCAAGACTTTGACACTAGACGACATTTCAAACTTGAAAAAGCTAGGCTTTACTTTTTCAGTTTTTCAACCTACAATCTAAACCAAATAAAAAATTAAATCATTAAACAATAAATCAAAATGAAAATAAATAAATTCAAAAATATTGACAAAGAAAACCCTAACTACTGGAAAAGTGGCTTTAAAAGTCATAATCCTAAGGTTTGCGACCCTTTGGCTTATTCGCTTGCGAAAAACCTTTTAAACTATGGTTTTGAGGCTTCTAATGGGGCTTACGGCAACGACTTGTCTCACCGAATAGACTTTCAGTATAAAGGGTTAGACGTTTCTT
>Ga0208791_1000687_pt1 | contig 14076 bp, 16 predicted proteins | sample 11_taG_FD_184084 | JGI IMG/M metagenome (GOLD analysis project Ga0208791, IMG submission 184084) | Marine viral communities from the Subarctic Pacific Ocean - 11_ETSP_OMZ_AT15265 metaG (SPAdes) (version 2) | ecosystem: Environmental > Aquatic > Marine > Oceanic | place: Pacific Ocean | collected...
GATCTTGATGCAGCATCACTTCAAAGAGTCGATGAATTTGTATCAAGATATGCTTGAGTCTGGTATTGCAAAGGAGTGTGCACGTAATGTGCTTCCTTTATGCGTAGGGACAAAAATGTACATGTCGGGAAATCTCAGAAATTGGATTCATTACATCCAACTGCGTTCCTCCAACGGCACCCAGAAGGAGCACATGGACATTGCAGAACTTGCGAAGCAGCATTTCATCTGTCAGTTCCCAGTCATCTCTGAGGCGCTTGAGTGGTGTCCTGAGGGTGATTGCGGATGCCCTCAACATCTTGACGAGTGCAACTGCATTCAACCTGCTCTGAGGATCGACTGATGTATGAAGAACTAAATTCATTTGAGGAAGCACTCAAACATTTTGGCACTAGAGTTGAGTACACTATTGCTATGGAGATGTCAAGGAGAATTACTCCTGAGGATGCCTACCAAATGATCAAGGACGAACTCAAAGAAGTTAAAAAGTGTCGTAAACTATTCAACAAGGAACAAGCATAATGCCTTTATATAATGTAATAAATAAGGTCACGGGTGAAAAACAAGAATTTCGCAAGACCGTTGCCGATTATGAACAGTGGCGTGTAGATAATCCTGATTGGGATAAAGATTGGCACGCTGGTGTTGCAGGTACGACTTACGGTAAACCCAAACAATCCGATGGATTCAAGGAAGTAATGTCGAAAGTCCAAGCAGCACACCCTAAATCAAACCTCAGTAGATTTACTTGATATGGCAAGAGCAAGAAAGAGAAACACTACGAGCAATCCTGTTCCTTCTAACATGAGTGCAAAGCAGATTAAGAGAAAGAAACCTCTTGATAAGAGTTACATGGTTCCTATTAAACCATTGACTCCTAATCAGGAGACTGTCTTTGAGCAGTACAATGAAGGGCAACACATGCTGTTGCATGGTGCTGCAGGTACAGGTAAGACGTTTATTACACTCTATCTTGCTCTACAAGAGGTGCTTGACGAATACACTCCTTATGATAAGATATACATTGTAAGGTCTCTTGTACCTACAAGAGAGATTGGTTTCCTTCCTGGGGATCATGAAGATAAGTCTGCTTTATATCAGATTCCATACAAGAACATGGTAAAATATATGTTCAGTATGCCTGACGACAATTCGTTTGAAATGCTTTATGACAACCTCCGAGCGCAAGAGACTATTTCATTTTGGTCTACTTCTTTTATCCGTGGAGTTACTCTTGACAATGCCATTGTTATTGTCGATGAGTTCTCGAATCTCAACTTTCATGAATTAGATTCTATGATTACTCGCATCGGTGAGGACTCTAAGATCATGTTCTGTGGTGACATTACTCAATCTGATTTGGTTAAGAGTAATGAAAAGAACGGAGTATCGGATTTCATTAACATCCTTCAACAGATGCGTGAGTTTACTTGCGTTGAGTTTGGTATCGATGATATTGTTCGCTCAGGTTTAGTTAAATCTTATCTACTTACAAAATACAATCTTGGTTTCTGATGTTTAATTTTATTGATGTTGCCCTCAACGAACACGTTGAGGTTCAAGCTGTGAATGATGATGGAGTCAGATACTATCCTATCCCTGGTGCAGATAAATATTATCCGAGTGTAACTTCAATCACATCGTATAAGAGCGCAGACTTTTTTAAAAAATGGCGCAAGAAAATTGGTGAAACTGAAGCGAATCGTATTACTGCTAGAGCAACACAGAGAGGCACTGCCTTTCATAGCATCACCGAAGATTATATCAAAGGTGTATTAGATTTGGAACAATACATGACAAATAACCCATTGTCTGTTAGAATGTTTCAGTCAGCAAAATCTACGCTAGATCGCATAGACAATATTCATTGTCTAGAAACATTCTTGTATTCGCATTACCTAGGTTTAGCGGGTCGGGTAGATTGTATCGCTGAATTCGATGGTGAGTTGGCAGTAATCGATTTTAAAACTTCAACTAAAGAAAAAAAGGAATCATACATCGAGAACTATTTTGTTCAAGAGACTGCATATGCAGCAATGTTCCTGGAAAGATCTGGTTTAGAGGTAAAGAAAATTGTCACAATTATCGCCACCGAAGAAGGAACTATTCAAGTGTTTGAGAAGTACAATCTTGATGACTATTTACAATTACTCAAGTCCTACATTGAAGAATTTGTTAGGGGAAGAACTTATGCCTAAAGACCAAGGAGACGATAAGTTTCTTACTCCCATCAAATTCTCTCAAGAGATTGAGAGGTTAGTTAAAAGGAGTGATGGTTTGATTTCATACATTGAGGCAGTAGTAACTTACTGCCAAGAGAATGAGATTGAAATAGAAACTGTCCCTAAGTTGATGTCTAAACCCCTCAAAGAACGTCTGCGACATGAAGCAGAGCGTTTAAACTACATGAAGAAAAGATCAAAAGGAGTATTGCCACTGTGACTGGATTTGAAGTGTATCAAATGTATCTTGCATTAAAAATGCACTTCACCAAAGACTCTTATGATTTTGTAAAGTATAAAGGCAAAGTATCTGCCTCTGAAAAATCATTTGAAGAACGTCGCGACCGCTATTTCTTTAAAAAACTAGCGACAAAGTATGAAGGGAGTAAAATCCTAGACTACTTTGTCGCTAATTTTATGGATAATCCTAAGGGATATATCAGATCATTTAATGACGGTAACTACGAAAGGTGGAGAATTAATCAAGAGTCTTTCTCGTATAAATTTAAACAGGATGTACATCTTCTATTAACATATTTTGAATCCCCGTATCAAGATAAGTTTGACAAGATCTTTGAACTAAAAGAAGGTAGTCACCCTCCACTCCTTAAACATTATCTTTCGGGAGAGATAACGTTAGAAACACTCGTTGTATTTGAAACTTGCCTAGGATATGTCAAAGCATTTGACAAGAAACTAAAAGATCCTATTTGGAAAGAGACTCGTAGAAGAGTACTGAAGTATCAACCATTTATAAAAGTTGATTGCAGCAAATACAGGGAAGAAATATTGACAGTAATAAGAACAAAGTTATGAGTTTTTTTAAATCGGAACAAGTACAAACAAATTTACAAGACATCTTTGAAACTTATCAGGAAGTCGCATCAATGACTTCCCAACTAGGAAAGATGGATAGAGAAGAGCGATTAGAGCACATTCAAGACTGTAAGGTTCTTATCGACAAACAAAAGACTTTCTATGGTCGATTGTGTCTTGCTTCATCAGAAGATCCTGAGGCAGCAGACATGAGGACTAGGATTAATGCACTCTCTCAAGCGTTTGGGTATCGCGACCTTGGAGAATGCATGGATGCCATGTTCGAGACACTTGAACAAGCGGCACAGAGGGAAGTTGACACCTGATACATAGTATGCTACGATAACCCAGTAGCAAACAATCCAACTACACACAACAAATACGGAGAATACTAAATGTCTTTCGCAAGTCTCAAGAAGTCGTCAAGCAAGGGAGATACCTTTGCCAAACTGACAAAGGAGATTGAAAAACTGAATCAGCCTGCTGCTGGTTCATCTGCTGACGAGCGTTTCTGGAAACCAGAGATGGATAAGTCTGGCAATGGTTATGCTGTTATCCGATTCCTGCCTGCTCCTGATGGAGAAGAGATGCCTTGGGCAAAGGTCTGGAGTCACGCATTCAAAGGTCCTGGTGGACAATGGTACATCGAGAACTCCCTCACCACTCTTGGTAAGGATGATCCTGTCGGTGAAATGAATCGCGAACTGTGGAACAGTGGTCGTGATAGCGATAAAGAGATCGCTCGTGCTCAGAAACGTAAACTCTCTTACTACTCCAACATCTATGTTGTGAGTGATCCTGCTCATCCTGAGAACGAAGGTCGTGTCTTCCTTTATCGTTTTGGTAAGAAGATCTTTGACAAACTGACTGAGGCAATGCAACCTGCATTCGTCGATGAGTCACCTATCGATCCTTTCAACTTCTGGAAAGGTGCTGACTTCAAACTGAAGATCCGTAAGGTCGAAGGTTACTGGAACTATGACAAGTCTGAGTTTGCTTCACCTAGCACTCTCTGTAACTTTGATGATGACAAACTGGAAAGTATCTGGAATGAAGGATACTCTCTTGCCGAGTTTGAAGATGCTAAGAACTTCAAGTCCTATGAGCAACTACAAGCACGTTTGAGACTGGTTCTCGGTAAGACTTCGACTGCATCTGCTCCCACTATTCGTGAGGATGAAGAGGAAGTGTTTGCTAAACCTCAACCAGTAGAAAACTGGGGTGAAGAAGTTGCAGACTTCCGTCAAAAAGCAGTCGCAGCATCTCCTGTAGAGGATGAAGATGATACTCTGTCTTACTTCGCTAAACTTGCTGAGGAAGACTGATGAAAGTTGCTATACTTTCTGCTTTGATGCTCATTGCTAGTGCTTCACCTGCACTAGCACATCATGAAAGCATTGGTGATAGATCTAATCGGAGAGCATATCGTGATGTGTATATCGAAAAGCATTACTATCACCCTCCGAGGCATCGCCACTATCATTGGCATGGAGATGGTTCGTATCATTACCATCCTCATAGAAAGCATGGCAATCATCATAGGGGACACCATGAGCATAGGTATCACCGACACCCAAGGGTTCCCTTCCTAAACATTGAGATCCATTGACCAAAACGAAAACCGACCTTTGATTCCCTGAAACGGCGGAAAAAATCCCCGCCAATTTTTGGGTTTCTAGGGTTTTCTGAACTGTTGCTCTAGTAAAATACGCATTAGACTATTTCTAAGCATTATTAGTGCTTCCTGTTCATAAGCGTCACCGCCAGGCCATTTCTCAAGATAAAAACAGACGGACTTGTATGTTAAGTACAGTCCGTCTTTTGACATTTCTATGGGTATTAAATCTTCTGGATTAATATCCTCCACCGTAATATCCTCCACCAGAAGAACCAGAACTGCTAGAACCGCTGGATCCGCTAGAACTAGAAGAACTCGAACTACTGCTAGAAGAACTAGAACTTGAACTACTGCTAGAAGATGAAGTAGAACTACTGGAAGGAGATGACGTAGTTGTTGTTGCAGTTGTTGATGCTACTGATGCTGATGTAGAACTTACTACACCTACTGATGCATTACTAGGACCATTGTCAAATGAAGTTACAACATCACTAACTGCTGTACGACTTCCACTACCAGTAACGCTAGTATCATTATTAATAAATCTAGATGACATACTTAGAGGGGTTTTCTTATTTCCAAATTTATCAACTTCAGCATGTAGTTCATACTCAAGGAGTTCCTGCATCTCTTCTTGCATGATATCAACCATAATTCCATTAGGAAGTCCAATCAATCTTTTTTGTTCGTTCAGGTAATTTTCATACTCATAGTTTGATACGGGATATCTAGACTCTTCTTCAGTTTTGATTGAACCATCGGGCATAGTAGCTCTAAAACCAGCATTCACGTCAATACCCTTTTTAATGTAAACGATATCTTCGTACATAATTTCATTTGTTTCATAATGATGAATAGAATCAGGATCTGAATATGCCTCTGATACAAATTTCTGCAGATTTCCTTCAGATTTTGGCCACTGACTATAGAAATCTGTAATATTATTAGAGAGAAGGATAACCCAATCTAAGAAAGGATCTCCATATAGACGATTTGCTAGAAATGACGGAGATTCTCCATCTCGAATAGAATACGCTTCAAACGATGTGACATATCGATCTAAGTCATCTCTTGCCTTAACTCTACGGAATATGTTTTTTGTGAGACGATATTTGAATGCCTCGTTAGAGGTTACGCCTTCACCAACATATACATTTGGAAAATAAGAAAAATAAGATGCCATGTTAGAATCCGTCGTTAATGTCTACTGTAGTGACAAGTTTGGTTTCAGTAAATGATAATGTTAGGTTTAATGCAGGAACTTGTATTGATTGTTTGGGGTCAGTACCAGGTTTTTTGAATGCTGTATACTGACCATCTGGAGTATAATTAACTTGAATACCAGTACATACTGACGGATGAATTTTAAAGTGCATGAAATCTTTGTCACCGTCTTTATCTGCCTGTCCGTCTGGTCTTAGTCGTATAAATTTGATATTGAAACTATCTGGTACTGTAAAAAATCTATTACCAGAAAGACTTCTAGCTAACTTTTCAATATCTTTTTTGCCAGCAGTATCATCACTACTACCTATATTTGGTACAGCACCTTCTTTGAAGTAGTTTAGAATGCTTTGCATTTCCTTTGCTTCTTCTGGACTTCTAGCAACGAGTTTAAAGTTGAAGCTATGCTGTCTAAAATTAATACCAGTGAAGACGTTTTCTTTATATGGATTAAATACTCTACCTCGTGTTAATGCTTGGAGTGAATTTGCATCAATTCCTCCTGCTAGTCCTCCCATTTGAGCAGCACCGTTGATTGCCCCTGCAAATGCTCCTGAAGCAAACTCTGGTAGAACAGCACCAGCAGTATCACCGAGAAGTTGCGCCATGTCTTCTGTGCTTGCCGAACCATTACCGACTGCCTGAATTGCAGCAGCACCTGCAGCACCGAGTTCAACTTGACGATATGATGGGGAGTATTGTGTTTGTAGTCCCTTTGGCATAGCAAGATAAACTCTATTTTTATCTAAGTTTCTCTTTGCCGAATTAGAACCAGGTAGACTATATCCTCTGAATCTATTATCGTCGTATTTGACACTTGTTCGTTGAAAACAAACATAGTCAATTGCTTCTGTAGCACCATCTTCTGTGCTAGCAGAACCATTTTCTACTGGTGCCTGTAATGGGTATCTGTATATTGCCAACAGTCGGACCTAAATATAGTGTGACCTCTATATATTTATGCGCTATTATAAAGGAAAATACAGACCGTCTTTTCCTGGGAAGTATAAAGGCGATCCTAGTAATGTGATTTATCGCTCTTCTTGGGAGTATAAATTTATGAAATGGTGTGATATAACACCATCCGTCCTAGAGTGGGGCAGTGAAGAGATTATTATTCCATATGTTTCTCCAGTTGATGGTAGAAGACATAGATATTTTCCAGATTTTTACGTTAAGATCAAAAACAAAAAATATCTGGTTGAAGTAAAACCACTTAAACAAACTAAAGAACCCAAAACTCAAAAAAGACATACAAAACGATATATAAATGAAGTAGTGACGTATGCTGTCAATCAAGCAAAATGGAAAGCAGCAACAGAATTTTGTATGGACCAAGGTTGGGAGTTTATGCTAATCACAGAAAAGGAACTTAAGGTATAAAATGGGCATTCCAAGGCAAGAATCTGCAAGATATAGTTCTCTTCAGGAGTTTATTAGTTTTTCTAATAAAACTGATACCTCTCCTAGTTTTACTAACTTATTTTCGGTGCATTTCTCTACTCCTCCGATGATTGCAAATGAAACTCGGGGTAATAAATTTAAACCTGAAGTTGGTGATATGTCATTGCTGTTGGATTACTATGCAAAATCGGTAAATCTTCCTAGCAAACAAATTACTACAGGTCAAGTCACTACTGTTGGTGCTGGATATAAGATTGCCACGGGAACAGCATTTAGTCAAATCTCCATGACATTTACTATTCCTCGTTCTCAACAAACACGAAACTTTTTTGAGAGATGGACAAGTTTAATGGCAAATGATGCCAATCAATATACTGATTATTATGATACCTATTGTGCTCCTCAGGTAATCATTTATAAGTGGGAAAGAGGTGGTGGAGATTATGCATATTCAGATCCAAAATCTATTAGGGCACTTAGGCAAAGTGGAGATAACTTTTTACTTGCAAGAAAGAATAAACTGACTGCTGCTTGGGTATTAAATAAAGTATTTCCATATAACATTGGTTCTATTCAGTTAGATAATGCTCAGGCAAAGACAATGGATCTTAGTGTTCAGTTTTATTATGAGAGATATAGGTTCTTTACTGAAGATCAATTTGATGCTCCTGGAGTAAAGGATACTATTACTATTCCATCAGGTGGTGGTGATAGTGATGGGGAATACATTGCTGGAGAAACTGCTGGAAACAAAACTGTCGATAACAGGATGGGTGGGGACGTGAGGACCAGAAGTCTTAATACTGACCTGATTCAACAATATATCGATACCTGAACCTCCATAAATAAAATTACTGAATTGAATTTCTATGGCATTACCTAAATTAAATGTACCTAGGTACAAACTGAAACTGCCATCTGATGGCAGAACTGTGAATTATAGACCGTTTCTTGTTAAAGAAGAGAAGTTACTTCTCCTCGCTACTGAAACAGGAGAGCAAGACGAAATTATTAGTGCAATCAAAAACATCATTGCACAATGTACTGATATTACTTCAGTTGATAAACTAGCAACATTTGATATTGAATTTTTGTTCTTACAAATTCGTACAAAATCTGTTGGTGAAAACGTTGCTGTAACGGTGACTTGCTCTGATGATGGAGAAACTGAAGTTGAAGTTTCAATTCCTCTAGATGAAATTAAGGTTGTAAAAACCAGAGGTCATAAAAAGGAACTGAAACTTGATGATGAGATTGCCGTTACTATGGGATATCCTAATCTCGCATCTTTTGTAGAGATGAATTTTGGAGAAGATGTCAATCAAATTGATCAGATCTTCCAAATGGCAGCAAGTTGTATTGAAACAATTGCTGATGCTAATCAAATTTATGAATGTAAAGATGTGCCAAAATCGGAAATTTTAGAATTTCTTGATCAACTAAGCAGCAAGCAGTTTGCAGAACTTCAAAAATTCTTTGAAACTATGCCTAAACTGTCGCATAAGATCCAGGTAACCAATCCTAATACTGGGGTTGAATCTGAAGTTGTTCTTGAGGGATTAGCGAGTTTTTTCGCGTAGCACTCCTTCACAACAGTCTTCGTTCTTATTATGAGGGTAACTTTTCATTAATGCATCACCATAAATGGAGTATCGAACATATCGATAATCTGATGCCTTGGGAAAAGGAAATCTATGTGAATTTGTTAATACAATTCTTAAAAGAAGAAGAACGTAGAATGAAGGAGCAGCAAGCAGCAGGTGGCTAAAATACAACCCTATAAACTAGTTAATCCTGGAGCATCGTCCATCACGTCTCCAGCAGTTGCTGCTGCAAGGACGCAGACATTAGCATTTAATCGTCTTGGCACTACAGTTAGCTCTTTATCGAGTCTAGTTGGTGATTTAGGGAAAATCTCTACTCTAACAATTAAGAGTAAGGAAGAGAATAAAAAAGCAGAGAGAAGAGATCAGCGTAGAGAGAAAGATTCTTCTTCTGAAACTAAGCAAGAAGCGAAAGCATTAAAAAAAGAAGGTAAAGATAAGAAATCAAAGTTAGGTAAAAAGGTAAAGAAAGGTACTAAGGGTATTTTTGGGTGGATTGAAAAATTTCTTGGTCCTATTGGAGATTTATTACTAAAAATTGCTGTATTTTCTCTTGGTACTTCACTTTTAAAGTATCTAAGTGATCCTGATAATGTTCAAAAGATTAAAACATTCTTAGATAAAGCACTTTTTGTTTTTGATAAGTTAAAGGGGTTTGCGACTAGCATTTATAATGCTTTTACTTCTGGTCTAGATTGGATCTTTGGTAAGGAGAGCACTATTGGCGAACGTCTTGAAGCGTTCGGTAAAATTGCTCTTGCAATCGGTGGTATTGCTGGAATGCTGGCAGCAGTCAGTGGTGTTAGAGATCTTCTTCAACCAGATCTTCCTGTAGATCCTCCTGATCCAAAAAGACCAAGAAACCCTGACAAACCTGATAAACCGAGAAAACCTACACGAGCAAACCCTTCTGGTGCTGATCCTGATATAGACGGTCCTAACAAAAGACCAAAGGCATCTACTATTCTTGATAAGTATGGTGATCTTGCAGAGAGACAATATAAAAAGATTCTTGCAGAACGTGGAGATGAGGCTGCAAAAGCATTTGCTAATGCATTAAATGACAGTGGTGGTAACATCACCCAAGCAACAAAAAAATTCAATAGATTACTAAAGAAAGGTGCGTTCAAACCTATTGAACCCCCAAAACCAGGTGCTTTAACAAGAATAGGAAACTTTTTTGGTGGTGCTCTTGATACTAGTGTCGATCTAGGAAAGAGAGGTCTTGGGGCACTTCATAGAGGATTGAAAGGACTTCCTGATTGGGCAGGTAAGCAGTATGGTAATTTAAGCAAAGCAGCTAAAGCAGGTTGGGAAAACACTGTTAAGGCAACTCAATTTATTGCAGAAAAGGGTAAGAAGTGGTCAGCAGCTGCAGGAAATGCATTTAAGGGTGGACTTGAATCACTAGGAACAGGTGCTAAGAACTTTTTCCTGGAGAAGATTTTAACTCCATTAAAACCAATCATTGACCCTATAGCAAATAAAGCAAAAAAAATCGGACAGGGAATGTTCGATATGCTCAAGAAACTGCCTGGGATGGACAAGGCAACAGAGATCCTTAAGAAGAAAGGTATTGCTAGTTTTGGTGATGTTGCAACAGCAGGTTCTAAGTTAGGAAAAAGAGCAGCAGCAATTCTTCCTGTTGTTGGTGGAATTGTAAACCTTGCATTTGCTTATGATAGGGCAGCAAATGGCGACTCTATTGGTGCATTGATTGAAGGTACTTCTGGTATCTTAGATGTTGCTGGTCTTGCTACAGCAGGTGCTGGTAACGTAGCATCAATGCTTCTTGACGGATATATGTTCGTTCGTGATTTTGTTCCTCAATTGCAAGAGGGAGAAGAAGGAGTTGTTGATGCTATCGGTGCAAGAGGATTAAAAACTGATATTGATAAGGTATTATCAAAACTGCCTAATATTGGTGAGATTATTAATACCCTTATGGGTAAAGCGAAGGAAGATGAAGGACAAGAAGTTCCTGAACAAGAGATGTTCCTTGGTGGTGTAGTTAAGAGTGTTGGTAATGCCATCAAAGGAGTTACAGGTGGTATTGGTAAGGCAGTTAGTGGTGTTATGCAAAGTCCTATTGGACAAGTGCTTGGAACTGCTGCATCGTTTATTCCTGGTGCTGCACCTATCATGGCAGGCATTAATACACTTGCCACGGGCAATCCTATGGCAATGTTAGGAATGATTCCTGGTATGGGTGGGATCATGGGTAAGGTTGGTGAGTTTATGTCAGGACCTATAGGTCAAATTGCTTCTAATGTATTAACTGGAAACTTTGGAGGTGCTTTGAGTACTGGACTTGGGATGCTTAGTCCTTCTTTAGGAGGATTTGCCAATTCTGTATTGAAAGGTGGATTGAATCCTATGAATATGATTCAAGGTGCTGCAACTCACTTTGGACTTGGTGGACTTTATAATGCAGTTACTGGTGCGATGGGTGGAGATATGATGTCTGCTATGGCAGATATAGCAGGACAGATAGGAGTTGATCCTAAAGTTATTGGTGGGGTTAAAGATGTAGCATCTCAAGCATTGTCTGAAGGTGGTATATCCGCTGAATATGCTATGAATCAGGCGTTAGACTTTATTCCTATTCCCGTTATTCTTGAGAAGTTGGTTCCTATTCCTACTGCTGTTCCCATAAATAATGGTGGTGGTGAAGTAGTTAAAGCGACTCCTTCTAGCATAACGACGAGATCACAATAATGGCAACTGTACAAAAAAGTTCAAAAATTAATTTTTATAAGTTCGTACAGGTCAAAGATCCCTCGGGCAGTGCTGATCCTGACGTAAAAAAATCTGATATTGTTTTAGCGAAGTCAATAAACACGAATACTCGTGCAATCAACAACCTAGGAGAGACTGTAAATTCTCTCGGCAAAGTTCTTGTAGATCTTAAAAAAGTTAGTCTTAGTAACTTAGAAGCACAAAAAAAGGATAAAACTCAATTTAAACCAGAATTTACAACACCAAAGAAGGAAAAGAAACAAGGTGGTCTTGTATCTGGTGTCTTATCAAAAAGTGGAAGTTTCCTAGAAGGACTTCTTGGTTTATTTGGTAATCTGTTTAAAATAGCAGTTGTCATTCCAGTTCTTAAATGGTTAAGTGATCCGAAAAATCAAGATACAATTGTAAAAATCTTAGACGTCATTAAGACTGTTGTTCAATTTATTTTTGATTGGGCAAAATGGAGTATCACAACTACCATCGATGGTCTCTATGATTTACTTAAAGATGATGCGACTTGGCAAGAGAGACTTTTAGGATTTGGTAAAGCAATTGTTGGAATTGGTTCGATTGTATTAGGTATTAGGTACTTAAAGAATCCAACTAAGATTATTACTGATATTGCGAAGGGTGTTCGTGCTCTGATTAAGTTTGTCACTCGTGGCGGTGGACGAGGTGGTGGTGGTCTCCCTGGTAGACGAGGTGGTAGAAGGGGCGGTGCTTTAGGAAAAATTCTGCTTGGTACTGCAATAGCAGGGGGGACAATGATTGGTCTCAATGCATTAAATAATAAAGACGAAGAGAAATCCCAAGGAGGTTCAGTCAAGAATCTTCCAAGTAGATCACAAGGAGGATGGATTAGTGGACCACAATCAGGATACAAGGTATCTTTGGACGGGGGGAGATCAACCTCGTTCATCGGACATGGAACTGAGTATGTTGCTAGAAAGAGCAATGGGGGAGCTTTCGTCGTTCCTTTTAATACTCCTGGAACAAAAACGCAACCTCACTTAACTCAGAAGAGACTTGGTGAAGCAAGAAGTCAGGGATATAAAGTTCCTGGTAGATCTCAAGGAGGAAAAGTTCCTGAGATGGCTCTTGGTGGTGCGATGGGTGCTGTAGGAAATTGGTGGAACAGTCTCACTGGTGGTGGTGGAAAACCAAAAACAACTACAACCGAACCTGTATCGAAGAAGGGGCAAGAAGAAAAACCAGTTATAGGTGCTGGTTTACAGGCAGTTGCTGCTGGTGGTAAATGGGCATTAGATAAAGGTTTTACTGTTGCCGAGCATCCAAACTTTAGAAAGAATAATCATAGTGGTAGTGGTCCTAATAGAGGAGTTGGATTTAATAAAAATGGTGGTGAAGCAGTTGGTGGGCATAGTTCTGGTAGTCTTCATTATAAAGGTTTAGCAATTGATATTACTGATTGGAGAGCTGGTGCTTGGAAAGCAAGAACTGCACAATTAGCAGAGGAAGCATATCAACTTCGCGATAAAATGAAACTATCCCAAATCATCACTGATGGATGGGGATCATGGTTTAAAGGTGGTGGTAAGACTGGACCTGGAAATACAGGACACCCAACTCACTTACATCTAGGTTTCTTAGATGGTATTAGTTCAGGTATTCAAGGTGGCAGCGGTAATACTAATATGCCTGCTGCAGCAGGGGGTTATGGTGCTATTCTCGATCTTATTGGTAAGAGAGAATCTGATAGTGTTGGAGGATATAACGCAGTTAATCAGGGTGGTGCTGATGGTGGCCACACTGCTCTTGGATACAGTGGAGACTATAGAAAGGCACCATTTAATCCATCTGGTAAAGAACTAACTTCTATGACCGTTCAGGAGGTCATGGACAAGCAATATGATGATGGAACCATGAGTGATGCTCAGTGGAAATCATCTGGTAAGTTACATGCTGTCGGTCGTTATCAGTTTATTGGAAGTACTTTAAAGGGTTTAGTTGACCAAGGTGTTGTTAATAAAACAGATCAGTTCTCACCAGAAACTCAAAATAAACTCGGTGTTGCTTTAGTGAAACAGACTGGAGGTAACGTATCTACATTGAAGAGTACCTGGATTGGATTGCAACATGAAAGTGATGCTGCTGTTTCTGCAGCAATGAAAGCAGGTGGTGCTACTACCAGTGGAGGATTTGGTGCTGGTTCTGGTACTATGAGTTCTAGTAATAGCAGCAGTAGCAGTTCTTCTTCTGGAAGTATGGGGAATATGATTCTCGGTGGTCCAACGACAAGTGTTAAAGGTGGAAGAACTAAAACTGCAGCACCACAACGCGATGCAGAGATTAAAGCACGGGGCAGACGAGGCAGTCTTTCGAGATCAACTGAAGAACGTAATGAAGCAAGGGAGAGAATAAATGAAAGAACACGCGAGATGGTTGGTGCTGTCATAGAACAAGTTGGCCAATCAAATGGTATGAACTC
>Ga0208791_1000692_pt1 | contig 14025 bp, 16 predicted proteins | sample 11_taG_FD_184084 | JGI IMG/M metagenome (GOLD analysis project Ga0208791, IMG submission 184084) | Marine viral communities from the Subarctic Pacific Ocean - 11_ETSP_OMZ_AT15265 metaG (SPAdes) (version 2) | ecosystem: Environmental > Aquatic > Marine > Oceanic | place: Pacific Ocean | collected...
TTAAAGCAACACTACTAGACTACATGGGTTCAGACTTATCAGTTGTGAATGCAGCAAGAGTATCTTTCGGTAATAAGCACGAGGTGTTTAACCAGAAGAAAGATGCAAAACTAATTAAGTTCCTGGCTAAACATAAACATACCTCACCGTTTGGGCATGTGTTTGCTTCATTTCATATCTCTGCACCAGTGTTTGTAGCACGTCAGCTAGTTAAGCATAAGTTTCTGCGCTGGAATGAGATCTCCAGACGTTATGTATCCAACAAACCTAAACTGTACGAGCCTACAACTTGGCGTGGGAAGGCACATGATAAGAAGCAAGGGTCTTCTGATAGCGTTGTGATCGAGGGTGTTGAGATAAAAGCTACACAAGCTTACGACATATCTCTGTATGAACATCTATTAGAAATGGGAATCTGTGAAGAACAGGCACGTATGGTTTTACCCCACAACCTAATGACTGAATGGCATTGGTCTGGAAGTTTGGATGCCTTTGCAGACATGTGCATCTTGCGCTGCAATAAAGATACTCAGAACGAGACACGAACAATTGCAGACGATATTAGTGATATAATGGGTAAACTATACCCTGTATCATGGTCTGCACTAACCGAATCATAAATAAATAAACACAAAGGAATCGACCAATGGCATATTATGAAGTTACACATCTTGGTACACAACTGTCAGGTGTATTTAATTCCACCACTCAAAAAGGTGCTATATACGAGGCGGCTAGGCAGTGGGGTAATCAAGTTAAGGGTCAAGGTAAAGAATGGACATCTGTTAAGGTAAAAGCTCCTAAAAAAGAACCAGAACCCCGTATAATGAAAAAGTATTACATATGTAAAACCCGCCGTATGAATGATAACACCGCAGAATATGGTTACGGGGATTATCCAAGTTATACACCTTATGTATCTTTAATTGTTGAAGCTGAAACAAGACGTTTAGCACAAAACAAAGCAAAGAAGCTTGATCCAAAGTCAGGATATTCTTTTGGTGGTCAGTTTGGAAATTTAATTTATACCGATTCAGATCTACCCAAATCAATGTGTACAGCAAGGTTAAGGAGTACACCTTGGATACTTAAAGAGTGAAATAAAATAAAGTTGACACGTAAAACATTAACTTTTATTAACTTAACTCAACTTGTATCACTTTGAATTATAAAAACTCAATGTTATCAATAAGTTGGTTGCGGGAGTAGGATTTGAACCTACGACCTTCAGGTTATAGGTAAATCGTTTGTTTTCAATGGGTTACAGGCCACGTAAGTTACTGTACCCATAACTCCACCACCTAACTAAGTGGTTGACTTATTCACAAAGTGCAGTAGCCTACGGCTAACCCGCCCAGGGTTAGTTTAACTACTAACTGTTGAGGAAGAGTAATGAGCAAAAGAAAGATAAGAAGCCTGAAGGCCATAGAAGACTATACAGAAACTACAATGAGGCCATGCCAAACATGTCATAGCTTAATCTGTGTAGGTGATTCTGCGGTACTGGTTGTGTATATAGCCGACCCTAAATTTAAAACAGGTCTAGATGAATTAGATAAAGAGTCTGAAGAAGATGGCTCTTACTTATTCCATCATAATTGCAGAGACTGTGGAGAGATAGCCAAGGTAAAATATAATGTCCAGCTATCGTGACCAGGTTGAATATGTTAAATCTATAATATTAGCAGAGGGTGATCGGCATACAGCCGATTGCCCTTTCTGTGGCGGTAAAAACAAATTCACATTAGATAAGTTTGATGGGAAATTAATCTGGAACTGCTATCGAGCATCCTGCGGTGTTAAAGGTGCATACACTGGTAAAAGAGACATCAATGCAGCTAAATCCTATCTTCAAGGTAATGCCACCCAGCGCTTCAAAGCTAAATATAAAGAAATACCAACCTTAACTACACGAGTTACCAACCATGAACCTGCTGTAAGCTATCTGAAGCATGTTAACAGCTATGACGCTTACCTACGAGGCGATATAAAGATTAAGTACGCTCCTAAAGAAGACCGTGTACTGTTCTATAACTCTGAAGGTACAGGTGCTGTAGGTAGATCCTTACGCCCTGTTAGAGCCAAGTGGTGGAGCTATGGTGATCTATCAGAAGGTATACATGTAGGTACTGGTAAACATGCTGTACTTGTAGAAGATGTTGCATCAGCTTGTAGCGTATCTAACTGTTACAACATAACATCAGTTGCGCTATTAGGTACAAACATCACTAAAAGTATAGCTAAAACACTTAATAAGTACGAAAGAATCACATTAGTTCTTGACAATGACGCATCTCTTAAAGCAATATCTCTTTCAAGGAAGCTAAATATGCAATGTAATGTAAGATTTACAAAACTTGATTTAAAATATCTTACTGCACAAGCAATTGAAGATTTAGTTATGTAGAAAGCCAGCGACTATATGTATGGTAGAAAGGGAAGAAAATGGTACAATCGAGTATTTTTTATTGGAATTATATTAGTAATAAGGTCATAGGTAGACATAATAGAAACCGTATCAGGGAATATTATTATTCTAACAAAGTCCCTGATGCCATTTGTCATCTGCACATACGTCCTGTCTCGTCCTGGTGCAACACCACACTAGCTCCACCAACTATCCTGTTGAAATAGATTTTAGTTTGCAGTATCTGCTGCATGTATTTTACAAATATATTTTATAGGAGATCGACATGAAATGTCGTGGTATTGTGGTGCTAGATTACCAGATCGAGGGTGGCTTTTTAGAAGCTGCGGAAGAACAAAAGAAATTAGAAGATGCAATCGCATCTATCGTAAAAGGCAATAAGCGAGTTGTCTTTCATCAGGTAGATATGAAGGAACGTAGAGGTGATCAATCCCCTGATATTAAGAACATGAAATTCAGGAACAGCTAAGTACCTGAACTAAAACAATAAACAAAGAAAAATGCCCTGATCGAAAGATTGGGGCTTTTTTTATTTCTACTAATGGTTATTACTAGGGGCATAACAAAATGTCACTTGGAAGGGCAGAGCAGTGGAAATACAATTAATAAAGACGTTACTGAGTAATGACACTTACTTAAACACAAAGCATAGATTACGCCAATCAATATTCTCAGATGAATTAGCACAGATTTATACCTTACTAGGTAAAGCGCATACTAAATACGAAACAGATATTAAACCTGATGATCTATATTCTCTTTGGCTAACAGAGAACCCTGTTGCTACAACGGCAGAGATAAATGACTTCAGGGATCTCGTTGATCAGTTAAAGTATGCAGATAAAATCACAGATACTATAGCTACAGATGTAATCGAAAGCTTATGGCGCAGAGAAATCGGTAGAGACATAGCCAACCTCGGTATCAATATGTCCGAAGGCGATACCACGGCGATGGGCAACCTTATATCCCTGCTAGAACGCACCAAAGATTCGTATATGCCTGATGATTTTGGTGAGCCAACTACGGATGATATCTACGAGCTATTAGCTGAAACATCCAATGATAATCGTTGGCAGTTCAACATAGAAACTCTTAGCCGCAATGTTTATGGCATCGGCCCAGCGGAATTTGGAATTATCTTTGCACGACCAGAAACAGGTAAGTCTGCATTAGCTGTAAGCTTTTGTGCAGCACCAGGTGGGTTTGCTCAACAGGGAGCAAAGGTGCTTTATCTTGGTAATGAAGAGAAAACTACACGCACTAAGCTGAGAGCTATCCAAGCTTGTTCTGGCATGACCCGTGAACAAATAGCAGACAATCCTGATCTAGCCATGAGTAAATACCTATCGATCCAAGACAGGATCATCATGAAGGATGTTCAGGAATGGGATTTAGATACGATCAATGGGTACTGTGAAAAGATCAAACCAGATGTAATAGTAATAGACCAGGCAGATAAAATTAATATCTCTGGCAATTACAATGCTTCTCATGAACGCATTAGAGAGTTATATCGAAGCTTACGTGAGTTAGCTAAAAGACATGACTGTGCCTTGTTAGGTATCAGCCAAGCAAGTGCTGACGCAGAAGGTCGTACTTGTATAGATTTCTCGATGCTTGAAGGATCAAAGACAGGTAAAGCAGCGGAAGCTGATTTAATCATAGGTGTTGGTAAACATAACCCTGCTGAAAATGATACTCCTGATCACACAAGGTTCATAAACATAAGTAAGAACAAGCTGAGTGGATATCATGGATTTGTTCTTTGTAACATAGAGCCAGAGATCAGCAGGTATGTTGTATAATGGGAAAACGATCAAACTTTGAAAGAAAAGCAAGAGATTATTATAGAACACCTCGTGAGGCTGTATTTCCTATCTGGCCTTACCTTCAAGATCATCAATGCTTCTGCGAACCGTGTGCAGGAGATGGTGCATTAGTTAGATCACTACAAGAGATTGGACTGACCTGCTCAAGTGCATACGATATTGAGCCACAATCTAATGGTATTGATATCCAAGATGCCTGTGATCTTAAAGAAGAGCATTTATACGATGCAGATCTAATCATTACAAACCCACCTTGGGAGCGTAAGATTTTACACAGTTTAATACCTCAGTTTTCAGACCTCAGACCCACTTGGCTGCTGTTTGATGCTGATTGGATACACACCAAGCAATCCATTCCATTCATGCCTCGCCTAAGAAAGATCGTAAGCGTTGGTCGTGTCAAATGGTTCGACAAAACCGCAGGTAAAGATAACGCCTGTTGGTATTTGTTTGACCGCCACGACGAAACTTATGCAACGAGATTCTATGGGAGAACGTAATGAACATATTAGTATTGGATTTAGAAACAACCGTTCAGAAGATAGATGGAAAGACGGACAACAGCCCCTACCATCCTGATAATAAATGTGTGAGTTCCCATACTTCTCGTGTTGAGCTGGAAGGCATGTCCAAGGTAAAAAACCTGGTCTTTCATCATAATGAAAAAGATGTGCCTGATAGCCCAGCGCCGCTACAAGACGAACTCAATTGGGCTACACTTTTGGTATGCCAGAACGCTAAGTTTGATGTTACCTGGTTATTAGAAATGGGCTTTGATATCCCTGACCAAGTATACTGCACCATGATAGGTGAATACATCTTATCTAAAGGTCAGAAGCGTCCGTTGTCGCTAAAGGCTATAGCTGAACGTAGAGAAGTTACACGCAAAAAGTCTGATCTTGTAGATGATTTATTTAAAAGCGGTACGGGCTTTGAGGCTATGCCTTTAGCTACTGTCATAGAGTATGCAGAAGCGGACGTTATATCCTGTGGTGAAATTTATTTAGATCAACAGGACGAGTACGCAGCTAAAAGCAATCAATCATTAGCAGAGACAGTAAAGCTGATGAATGAAATGCTGTTGTTTCTGGTTGAGATAGAAAGAAACGGCATAAAGATTGACCTTAATGTACTTGGGGATATTAAGAAACAGTTCCAACAAGAACAACAGGATCTCAACAAACGCTTAGAAGAGATAGTCGAAGAGGTTATGGGTGACACGCCTATTAACTTAGCATCAGGTGCTGATATGACTAAGGTTGTATATAGCCGTGAAGTACTAGATCGTAATGACCATAAACAGGTATGGAACATTGGTGTCGGGCCTACTGGCAAACCACTATATCCACCTCGTATGAACAAGAGTGAGTTTAGAAAAGCTGTTAGAGCAACGACTAAAATTATACAACGTACCGATGTTATATGCTGCGATGCATGCGATGGGCGTGGTCGTATACAAAAGTTCAAGCAGATCACTCGTACAAAGATGGGCAAAAAGTATCGTATTCAAGGTGATCCATACAAGAACCTATCTAAATGCCCTGCTTGTGTAGGTGTTGGGGCTTTCTATAACCCTAATGGTATAACAGCAGGTTTAAAGCTTAATCCTGAATCACCGTCTGATGCTTCTATAAATGGATTTAAGACTGATAAAGTTACGATAGAAAGACTGATCTCTCAGGCTGAGAGTAAAGGCAACGAGATAGCTGTAGAGTTCTTAACAAAAAGTAGCAGATTAAACGCTGTTAATGTTTACCTTGATAGTTTTGTTAAAGGGTTTGAAACTTGGACACGATCAGACGGTATATTGCACACGCAGTTTACCCAATGTGTTACAGCCACGGGTAGGTTATCGAGTACCGCCCCCAATATGCAGAATGCTCCAAAGCGTGGGTTTCCTGTACGAAAGGCTGTTGTAAGTCGATTTGAAAACGGAACAGTTGTTGAAGCAGATTTCAGTTCTGTTGAATTCGTTTTGGCTGGGGAATTAAGTAGAGATACTCAGATTATATCTGATGTTATTAACGGCAAAGATTTACACAAGCAGACCGCCACGATTATTCATCAATGTGATGTTTCTGAAGTTACTAAAGAGCAACGTCAAAGCTGTAAGGCCCATTCGTTCGCCCCCGTTTATGGTTCGACAGGGAATCAATATGAAGGTCATACAAAGCAATATTACACTGAGTTCTTTGAAATATATAAAGGGCTTGCTGAATATCATAAACGATTAGCAAATGGTGTTTTAAAGAATGGCATTGTGCAAACACCTTCAGGTCGTCAGTTCTTTTGGCCTAACGTAAAAAGGTTAAAAGGTAATCGTACTACTTTCTATACACAGATAGTTAATTACCCTGTGCAGTCTAGCGCAGCGGATCTTATGCTCCTGTCCTGTGTACGTGCTTTCCGTAAGTTTAAAGAGCTTAAACTAAAATCACTATTAGTCCTGACGGTGCATGATTCCATAGTCTGTGATGTTTATCCTGGTGAATTAGAGAAGGTCAAAGAGGCTCTAACTTGGGCAATGGTTGGTGTGACTGAAGAAGCCGCCCAGCGCTGGGACTATACTTTCGCCCTACCCTTAGAAATTGAGATTTCTGGTGGAAAAAACTGGCTGGAACAAAACGAATACACTTGACTTGTGCCACCTAGTAATGCCATAATATAATACCACATAACAAAAAGGTTCTAACATGAACGAATTAACACAAATCGACAGCAGCGAATTAGCAGAATTGGCTGAAATATTAGGAACAGAAGTACCATCAGGAAGCAATAAATCAGCTTTGGTCAGAGTTCCTGAACTAAAAATTAATGATAAATCTAGAAACAAAGAAACTAAAAAATCTATACCATTGGGTAGTTTTTACTTAAAGGGTACTGATAAAGTTGTATACGCAGAGACTGTAACTTTTAGACCTTTGGCTACACACATTCAGTATTTCCATTGGGCGAAAGATGAAACTGATGGTAAGCGTAAATTAGTTAACAAATCCCTTGCAGTTAAAAATCCATACAAAGATGAAGCCAGAGATCTACTTGGTGGGATAGCTTGTGGTATGCCTACATGGGATGCTCGCAAGGAGATGGATCAGGATACACAAAGGCATTGGCGCTCTATGCAGCACCGTGTTACTCGTGGGGTAGTAAGCTATACAGGTACTACTGAAGATGGCGAAGAAGTAACTTACGAAAACCAGCCTTGTATTATGTTCCATAAGAACAGTAACTACGGTGCTTTCTATAATGAATTTATTAAGAAGCTACCAAAGGGTAGTCAAATTTACAATTATGCTGCCGAACTTACATCAAAATATAACGAAAATGGGTCTGTTGAATGGTACACCTTTTCGTACAAACCTGACCTTAAAAATGAATTAGGTATGACTAAAGACGTGCATGATACCATGTTAGTTTTTGCTGATGCTATTCGTGCTGAAAACAAGTATGTTGATGAACACTATTTTAAATCAATCAAAGAAGGATCAATTGATAGCGCAGCTATTGATGCCCTCGGTGATTCATTGGACGCTGACTTCGAAGACGTAGCGTAATGGTAGATAGTAACGCCATAATAAAAGACATGAGCAATGACGTGTACCACTCTTCGGGTGGTATATCGTCTTCCGCTGTGAAGACGGTTTATAAGAAATCATTAAAGCACTGGAAAGGCCAAAAGATTACCCAATCAGCAGCGTTTGCTATGGGTAATGCTGTTCATGCACACTTACTAGAGCCAGAACGCAACTTAGTTATCAAAGGCCCGAAAACAAAGTCTAGTAACGCCTTCAAAGAAATGAAGGAAAAACTAACTGATGATCAGGTTCTGTTAACTGAGGTTGAATATGCTGTTGCTAATCGTATTGCGCAGGGAGCATTAGAAAACCCTGTATGCGAAGCGGCATTAAAGCATCCTGATAGGATCAATGAGTGTAGTATATTTATACAAGATCCAATCAGCAGACTCTTACTGAAGACCCGTCCAGATTTATTGATTGAGTCTGAGCGAACTGTGTATGATGTAAAGACTACTCAGGATGCAAGCCCTCGTGGCTTTTCATTCGAATGCAACAAGTATGCGTATTTAATTCAGGCGGCTGTGTATGTTTATATCTGCAACTTAGTTGGCTTAGACGTTAATAAGTTTGCCTTCATAGCCTGTGAAAAATCTGCTCCATACGTCAGCCATATGCATTTTGTAAGTCCAGAAGCTTTGGAATGGGCAACTACAGAGATGCATAAAACACTCGCTGTAATTGCTGAAGCTGAAGATAAGCAGGATTATGGCACTGGTTGGGGTGACGTATCCATACTTGAGAAACCTAAATGGCTATAAGCCCACAGTCTGCCAAGGCCAAGGGGCGGCGTTTTCAGCAATGGGTACGTGATCGCTTATACGAAACATTCCCTGTTTTAGAAGATGGCGATATACGGTCTACGAGCATGGGCGCAGGTGGAGAAGACTTATTATTTTCACCTGCTGCTCGTAGATTATTTCCCTACTCAGTTGAATGTAAAAACAACAAAGCCAACGCCATATATAAGGTGATGGATCAAGCCGTCAGTAATTGTCCTACAGGCATCACACCACTCGGTATGGTCAAGGCTGATAAACGTAAACCATTAGCGGTTGTCGATGCCGACCACTTCTTCGAGCTAGTAAAGAAACATAATGAAAAATAAAAGTATACCAGTTGATACTGTAGCTATCTGTGTATCGCTTTCTGAAGATGGCAGCACCCTCACACAGGCAATGGATAATTTTAGTAAGAGCTATCCCATCGTTGAAAAAGAATACTTACATTTACTGCTAAAAGGTTTGGAATTTATCATCCATACAAACCCTGACTTTGCAGCCACTGTAGGCAATCTCACAGAGCTACTAGAGAGCAAACAAGTAGAGTTTGAAGCAGACGATGAACTCAAGGATGCAATCTCTGATGCAAAGGTCGTTCCTATCAATAAAAATAGGATGAACTGATGGCTAATTACTTCAAAAAAACTCCATCTGTAGAAGAAGATATCGTAGGCACAGTAGACCGTAAGAAAGTAGCCTCAGATGGCCTCTCAACGTCCTATTACAGCCTTCCTAGCCACGCTACGGAGCTTCGACATCTTATATCTCAAAAAGGCATGAGCAAGAGCCGTGGAGACATATTTAAGGCCTGTTACAGGTTGGGAGAAAAGGACGGAACAGACACTCTGTACGACCTGAATAAAATGAAATTTTTCATACAAGATTTAATAGAAATGCACGAGAGAGGCGAACACTTATGAACATAAACGACTACCAAGATCAGGCAGGTAAAACTGCTATTTTTAAAGAAGAGGATGCGCTTCTTTACACTATCTTATCTCTTTCCGCAGAGGCAGGAGAGATAGCCAGTAAGTATTCAAAAATTATACGAGACAATAATGGAATAATTACACCATCCGATAAATTGGAAATGGCAAAAGAACTAGGTGATGTCCAGTGGAACACAGCCATCTGTGCAAGATCTCTTGGGTACAATTTAGAGACTATTTGTACGATGAACCTAGCAAAATTAAACAGCAGATTAGAACGTGGAGTACTCGGCGGTTCGGGCGATAACAGATAAAAAACAATAGGGAGAATAACATGGGGCTTTTTGACGAGCAGGTCAGCCGAAAACCAAATAACTATCCGTGGACACAAGAGATAATCGATGCATTGTGGCATAGTTTCTGGACACCTAACGAATTCTCGTTTCGTTCAGATTATAGTCAGTTTCATTCGGAATTAACGGAGCAAGAAAGACAGGTAGTTGTACGCACGTTATCTGCAATTGGTCAGATAGAAATTGCAGTGAAGCGTTTCTGGGCTGATTTAGGTAAAACTTTTCCACACCCGTCTATGTCAGATATGGGTTTGGTTATGGGTAATAATGAAGTCATTCATAACCAGGCATATGAAAAATTATTAGAGGTATTAGGATTACAGTCTGCATTTGATGATGCATTAAATGAACCAGCTATGAAAGGCCGTGTGTCTTATTTGCGTAAGTATTTAAATCGCAAATATGAGGATGATCGAAAGCAGTATGTATATGCTTTAATCTTGTTTACGCTTTTTGTTGAGAACTGTAGCCTATTTAGTCAATTCTATACAATAATGTACTTCAATAGATTTAAAGCTGTACTGAAGGATACTGCACAACAGGTACAGTATACTCGTAATGAAGAACTTCTACATTCTAAAGCAGGTATACTTTTAATTAATACATTAAGAGATGAATATCCTGATCTATTTGATGAAGAACTTATACAGCGTGTCAAAGAAGAATGTGAGTTAGGCGTTAAGTATGAAGAAAGCATTATTGATTGGATGCTGGGTGATTATGAAGGCGAAGCAATTTCTTCTGACATACTCAAAGCATACAATAAAGGCAGAATGAATCTTGCTATGAAAGCAATAGGTTTTGAAGAAATCCCTATGACAGAATCTGAATTAAACCTTTTGGATCAGACTGAGTGGATGGACGAAGAGACATACGGTGCAACTATGACAGACTTCTTCCAAAAACGTCCTGTAGAATATGCAAAAAATAATAGAGATTTTGATAGTGAGGATTTGTTTTAATGAGTTTTGATTGGGCAAATGAAGCTGCACGACAAGTAATGGAACGTGGTGGATTAGAAAAAGGAGAGACTGTTGAAGGTCGCTATCGTAACCTTGCAGATGCGCTGGGAGTATACCTAGATGATAAAAGCGCTGCTTGTAGATTCTATGAATACATGAGCCGTGGTTACTACAGTATTGCTACTCCTATATTTGCAAACTTTGCAAGGGAAACAGGTCTACCTATTAGCTGTAATAATAGTTATGTACAGGATGATGTAGCCAGTATGCTATATAAGCAAGCTGAAGTCGGGATGATGACTAAACATGGTGCTGGTACTTCTGCATATTTAGGGGATGTTAGATCCCGTGGTAGTCAAATACGTGGTGGTGGACATGCAGACGGATGTCACTTACCAGCGAAACTTATACAAACTGCTGTTACAAGTATATCTCAAGGCTCAGTACGCCGTGGGAATGCTGCTATTTACCAAGATGCAGATAGTCCTGACATTGATGAATTTTTATTCTTCAGAGAAGAAGGTTCTGATATCCAGGACTTATCTCTAGGTGTATGTGTATCAGACGACTTTATGAATGGGGTTAAAAAAGGCGATAAGAAACGTCAAGATACATGGCGTAAGATTATGCGAAAGCGTTTTGAAAGTGGATATCCGTATATAGTGTTTTCAGACACTGTAAATAGCAACGCACCTGATGTTTATAAAGATAAAAATCGTAAAATAAATGGTTCTAATCTTTGTGCGGAGATCGCTTTATCTTCTACTTACGACGAAAGTTTTGTGTGCGATTTATCTTCCATGAATGCTTTATATTATGATGAATGGAAAGACACAGATGCAGTAGAACTTCTTGTATACTTCCTAGATGCTGTAATGGAAGAGTATATAACAAAAACTGATGGTATGCCCTTTATGGAACATGCTCGTAACTTTGCTATTAGGCAGCGTGCAATAGGGGTAGGTATTTTAGGATGGCATTCTTATTTACAATCTAAAATGATACCTTTTGAAGGTTTTGAAGCTAAGTCTTTAAATGTACAAATAGCAAAAACAATAAAAGACAAAGCAATACAGGCATCTGAGCAGTTAGCAACGTGGTTTGGTGAACCTGAGTTACTTGAAGGTTATGGTAGACGTAATGTTACACTAATGGCTATAGCACCTACTACAACAAGTAGTTTTGTATTAGGGCAAGTGTCTCCATCCATAGAACCTTTACGCTCTAATTACTTTACTAAGGATCTTGCTAAAGGAAAATTCACGTACCGTAATCCTTATTTAGCAAACTTATTGGAAAGCTATAATAAGAATGACAGAGATACATGGAGAAGTATTTTAGAAAAAGATGGATCTGTACAACATTTAGAATTCTTACGGGATAATGAAAAAGATGTATTTAAAACATTTAGTGAAATATCTCCGTTAGAAGTCGTGCAACAGGCCGCAGCACGACAAAAGCACATTGATCAGTCACAATCACTAAACCTACTGATCGATCCTAAAACACCACTTAAAGATGTGAATGAACTTATGTTCACAGCGTGGGAACTTGGCGTTAAATCCTTATATTATCAGCGTGGTACAAACCCAGCACAAGAGGCTGCCAAGAATATTATGGAGTGTAGTGCGTGTGAGGCATAACAACTACTGAGGCAACTAATGCAACAAAAACCATTTGAGCAAGGTTTTAATGATTTCTTCAACGGGGTTTTTATAAGCTATTATAGACCCCGTAGTTTCTACGCAAATGAATGGCAACGAGGATTTGATCGTGCCTATTTTTATAACAGGAAAACATATGTACAAAGTATTCCAATCGAAAGACTTCAACAAGTACGATGAAGCAGCACGTTCCCAGGCTAAATCATTCTGGAGTAGCCAAGGGTATACATGCACTGATCATGAAAACGAGTATGATGTAGATCTTGTTGTAGAGAAAGATGGTAAGAGATTCTTCTGTGAGGTTGAGGTTAAAACTGTCTGGCATGGTGTAGATTTTAATTACGACACAATACATATTCCTGTACGCAAAGCTAAGTTCTTAGACAAGCCAACACAGTTTATGGTGTTTAATAATAGCTTAACTCATGCAGCTATAATCAGCAGGAAATCTGTGTGGGATAGCCCTATCGTAGAAGTGCCTAACAAGAAGATACGCTTTGGTGAAAAGTTCTTTGATATACCTAAAGAAAAGGCCGTATTTATTCAAACAATGCAATAAAAAACGCCCTCAAGTGCTTGACCTGAAGGCGTAAAATATATATAAAATTCTTAGAGACTGAACCTTGGTCGGTTCAAGTTTTGTGTTTAAGCCCCTGGACTTCGGTTTGGGGGTTTTTTATTGCAGTCCTAGCTTTTCCATTTCATCATTTACAGTATCAACAGCTTTCTCACCTTTTGCCATTATATCAGCAACAGCCATCATAAAGTCCTCTTCAGAGTTTTCAGATTTTTCTCTGTATATTTGTGATCTAATTAAGTATGCATAAAGAAGTTCAACTTGTTCTTGTGACATCGCAGCGTTATCGGCAGGTAATACTTTATTAGCTATTTCTACAAACTTATCTGGATTACTTAACAAGTTTTCTGCAATTCTTGCGGACTCACCACCATCTAATGTATCTGCTATAAACCCTGATGCACCTGAACGAACCCTTGCACCAATTCTACTCAATGCCCCGAAGGTTAAGGTAACCAGTTTGTTAACAGCAGTAATAGCTGCGGCTTTATCTGCCGTAATAGAATTACCTGCTCCAGATGTAGCTTTTCTTGTGCCTACCTGTACCCCATTTAGTTCTAGTAGAGTTTTTAATCCCTCAACATTTTCAGGGTTATTAACAAATATTATATCTGCTTTGTTCAAGAAGTTAGTAATACCGCCAAGTTCTTCTGTTATCTTAGCTTCACTAATACCTCGTTGATCAGGTAGCTCTTTAGATGCTATTAGGAACTTCTCTCTAAAGAATTTACTGAAAGCAGCCTCAACACCTTTTTGGGTAAGATCTCTCTCAGCAGGGTCAGCAATAGAGTTAATGGTTCTCATGAGATCTACTAAGTCACCTGACGGCGCTCCTTCACTCATACCTAATGACTGTTTATCATTAAAATACTTGTTAAGAACCTCTTCAGTATTGGTTAGCGGCTTACCGTCTGCCCCAGCAA
>Ga0208791_1000702_pt1 | contig 13907 bp, 7 predicted proteins | sample 11_taG_FD_184084 | JGI IMG/M metagenome (GOLD analysis project Ga0208791, IMG submission 184084) | Marine viral communities from the Subarctic Pacific Ocean - 11_ETSP_OMZ_AT15265 metaG (SPAdes) (version 2) | ecosystem: Environmental > Aquatic > Marine > Oceanic | place: Pacific Ocean | collected...
AGGAGTTACTATTACTGTTGCAACAGCCAGTACAGGAGACAGCGATACTTCTGTAGCTTCTACAGCTTTCGTACAGCAAGAAATAGCTGCTCTTGTAGATAGTTCTCCAAGCGCACTCAATACACTAAATGAATTAGCTGCAGCGATCGGGGATGACGCAAGTTTTAGCACTACTGTAACAAATAGTATTGCTACTAAACTACCTTTAGCAGGGGGTACTCTTACTGGTGATTTAATAATTAACACTACAGGGTCTATACAAATACCAGTCGGTACAACTGCACAAAGACCAACAGCAGCACAAGGACAATTAAGATTTAATACTACTACAAGTAAGCCCGAAATATACAATGGTTCTGCTTGGGCAGATGTAGGTGGCGGAGTAGAATCTGTAAATAGTGCAACTGGAGTCGTTACTTTAAATACTGATGATATCAGTGAAGGTTCAACTAATCTTTACTTTACAAATGCAAGAGCAGACGCCCGTATCGCAGCAGCAGACACCGATGATCTAAGCGAAGGCTCAACTAATTTATACTTTACTACTGCGAGAGCAAACTCCGCATTTGATGGCAGACTTTCAGGAAGCACTGGAGTTACTGTATCAAATGGAGCAGTTTCTATTGGACAAGATGTTGCAACGTCTACAAGTCCTACTTTCCAGAACTTAACACTAAGCGGCACAGATTCAATTAAAGTTCCTTCAGGTACTACAGCACAAAGAAGTGGCTCACCTGCAAATGGAATGTTAAGATATAATTCTAGCACTAACGAATTTGAAGGATATGCAGACAGTGCCTGGGGTGCAATCGGTGGAGACACAACTTCCAGCGTAGACTTATATACAGCAACTGGGAATGGTAGTACTGCTACTTATGACACAGGTAAGAACCCACAGTCAGAAAACAATACATGGGTATTTGTGGGTGGAGTATACCAACCAAAATCAACATATAGTTTCAGTGGTACACAAATTACACTTTCAGAAAATTTACCAAATGGGGAAGATCTAGAGGTAATCACTGGAACGGTTTCAACATACAATCCAACGGATGCTATCTTGGGTCAGTATAACACAACTACATCAAATACCGCGTCCTATGACACAAGTTTGACGACTGAAAATGAAAATAATGTTTTCGTTTTTGTTGATGGAGTATATCAGCCAAAATCTTCATATACTTATAGCGGAAGTACTTTGACTTTAGATGCAGTTCCTACATCAGGAATGGCACTAGAAGTATTGGTTACACGTTCAATGAATGCGGCAACAGTAACAACGGGCTTTCTTGCAGACGATGCTGTAACGACAGTAAAGATATTAGATGCCAATGTAACTGCGGGCAAACTTGCTTCGTCTTTAGACTTGACTGGAAAAACAGTAACAGTTGCAACAGCGAGTACAGGAGACAATGATACTTCTGTAGCTTCGACTGCATTTGTACGACAAGAAATAACGGCTTTAGTCGATAGCGCACCCGCTGCAATGGACACATTAAATGAATTAGCAGCAGCTTTAGGCGATGACGCTAACTTTAGTACTACTGTAAATGCAAGTATAGCTGCAAAATTACCTTTAGCTGGCGGAACGATGACTGGTGATTTAATATTAGGAGATAATGTTAAATTAGAAATTGGCTCAGCTTCAGGCGGCGATTTACAGATTTATCATGATGGTACTAACAGCTTTATTAAAGATACAGCTGCTAATTTGGTTTTAAATACTGATTCTTTATTAGTATCTAATGCAGCAAATACAGAAAATATAATAGTTGCACAGGGTGATGGTGCTGTTACCTTATATCATAATAATTTAGCTAAAATAGCCACAACCTCAACAGGCATAGACGTAACAGGTACAGCCACAATGGATGGGTTGACTGTTGATGGTTATATTCAGTTTACTGATTCAGGCTCAAGTAATCGTAATGTTTTATATTTAGATGGTTCAAACAATGTAGTTTTAGCGACTGGAACTACAGCAGGAGCAAGAGGAATAGATTTATATACCAATAATAGCAAAAGTCTTTCTGTTGCCGAGGGCGGAGACATCTCCTTCTACGAAGACACAGGCTCAACAGCTAAGTTCTTTTGGGATGCAAGTGCTGAACGATTGGGTATTGGAACTACTAGTCCTAATGGTAAGCTAACTATTTCAAATAGTAGTGCTGAAGGATTTGAATTTAGCCCAGGGGTTACTAATTTTGGTGTTGCAAATACAAACTATATTGCTTCATACGATAGAAATGCAAGTACCTATAGAGATATATCTTTTGATGTTGGTGGTACAGCAGGAACCGCTATAAGATTTAAAGCAGGAGGCTCGGTTGGTATTGGAACTAGTAATCCTGAAAGTAAATTAGCTGTTAAAGGAAGTTCAGGAAACGCAGATTTATTTAGTATAAGTGATATTACAGTGCCGACTAGTGGTGTTGAATATGGCACAGCTATGATTAAAACAAACTCTACTGAATATGCTTTAAATATTACAAGTTATAATGCAAATGGTAAAGGTCTAAGAATCTACAACAATGGTGGACAAAATGCTTTTCTAATCAGTCAAGCAGGTGGAGATAGGTTTGTTGTAGATGGTTCAGGCAATGTTGGTATCGGAGAGGACGACCCGCAAACAAAATTACATGTATTTGGTACTGACCCAGTAGTAAGAATTTCTGACGATAGTACAAGTGGTTTTCCTACTTTAGAACTAAGACAACAAAATACAAATACTGAAGGTTCAGAACTGATGTACGATAGCAGTACAGGGCATACACATTTAAATACTATATATAGTGGTGGTGATTTAAAGATTGCAACAAACACAGGGTCATTCGGTACTACAACCACAAACACAAGATTAGCTATTAAAGCTGATGGAGTAATAGAAATTGGCAAATCAGGTGTAGGTTCAGATAGAATAAAGTTCATGGGTAATACAAATGTTGGTGCACCTAATACTAGTAATCATACTACAGGTACGAGATTATCTCTTTATGACAGTGGTACAAACAGCTGGTATGCAATAGGAATAGAATCAGAAACTATGTGGTTTCATTCAGACGGTAATTATAACTTTTATCAAGACAATACAAGAAAAATACAATTTGATGGCACTAACCCAATGCCTGTAGTAAGAGCGGGTCCAAGCGCATCAAATGCAATGCGCCTTGGTACAGTCACAGCACTATTTCCTTATAGTGGACTTAATTTAATTGTAGCAACTCCAGGAGCAGCATTAACGGTTCATAACGGCAATAATAGTGCTGGTACTTGGGTAAATTTACACAATAGTTTAAGCGATTATTTAAGAGGAACAGCAACCTTTAGTACGATTAATACATCACAACAAGCAAATATTATTGTATATTTAAATGTAGCTACAAAAGTATATATGGCTAGACAGCCAGGTTGGAATAGTGTTAGTACTAGTGGGTGGACTCAGATAGCAAACAGTAGCACTATAATAAGCGATAGTAACTCTCATAATGTGTATGTTAAATATCTAGAACCAGGAACTCATTCATTAGACAACGATAGTGCTTTATACTTTTTTGAAGCACCAATAGGACCTTAATAACATGGCAATACAAAAGATAACAGGTGACGTAATAGCAACCAGCGCAGTAACAGCGGACAGTCTTGCGGACACTACTATAACTGCGGCAAAGCTGCATACAACTTTAGATCTAACTGGAAAGACAGTTACTGTATCAACAGCTTCGGCTGGAGATAATGATACGACAGTTGCAAGTACAGCTTTTGTAGCTACAGCAGTAGCAAACTTGGCAGATAGCGCACCCGATGCTTTAAATACACTCAATGAGTTAGCTGCAGCACTGGGCGACGATGCTAATTTTAGTACTACTGTAAATGCAAGTATAGCTGCAAAAGCACCACTCGCAAGCCCAACATTCACAGGTACTATCAATAGTGGGCCAATTAATTCAGGCAATATAGCTATTCAAGCTTCAGGTACAGATGGCACGAGTCTCGAAGTAGGACGAAACTCAAGCAGTAATCATTTTGCTTATGTTGATCTTGTAGGTGATAGCACTTATACAGACTACGGTTTAAGACTTATTAGGGGCGATAGTGGTGCTAATACAAATTCAGGGCTTTATCATAGAGGTACAGGCAATTTATTAATTGAAACGCAAGAAGCTGCTTCAATAGGCTTAAGAACAGCAGGTTCCGCAGCTTTAACATTAGATGCTTCACAAAACGCTACCTTTGCTGGCAATGTAGGTATTGGAACGAGTAGTCCTCAAGGTATCTTACATATTGATAAAGGTGCTTCAGGTGATAATATAACAATTCTTGAAACTCACTCTGCAGGTGATAGTAAATTAATATTCAGTCAAGGACAAACAGCAGGAAACTGGGCAATTGGATATGATGATGGCAGTGGTGCAGATGAAAACTCTTTAGGTTTTGCTTACAGGTCGGATGGTTACCCCTCTTTGACTACACATAATCAAATGATATTAACACCTGCAGGACGATTGGGAATTGGAACTACTAGTCCTTCATCTAACTTAGATGTAAGAGGCGGTTCAGACATGGGTATTCGTATTATATCTGATGCTGATGGTTATGCTAGTTTGCAATTTGGAGATGTAGATGACTTTGTTCGTGGTGGCATTACTTATTACAGTGCAGATGATAGCTTACAAATAAGAGGTTACAACAACGCGACAAGAATGACTATTGACGCAAACGGTAAAATCTTTATGAATGAAGGTCTGCCGTTTAGTTGGACAGATAGTTCACTAAACGTATCGGCTGAAATTTATGGGGACTCATCTGACAACTTAGTATTTAGGAATACTTCTTCAAAAACAGAACGCATGAGAATTGATAGTGCTGGCAATATTAACATCGGAACAACAGCAAAATCTAATAGTTATCCAGCAAGATTTATAACAACTAGCTTAGCAACTCCATCAAGCGGTGGTGAAGCTTGTCATATTTTAGAGTTAGTTGGTCGTAGAAATCAAAATGCTGGAAATCAAAATGGAATGATTCAATTCTGGAACACAACATCAACTGCAGCTGAAACAGCAAGAATATCGGGTATTCAAGGTACTGGATTAAATAGTGGAGCTTTAACCTTTGCTACTTATGCTGCAGGAACTTATGATGAAGCCATGAGAATAGACCAAAATGGTAATGTTGGTATCGGAACAACTGCTGTAACCTCTCCAGGTTTATGGTATGATGCTACTAACGACTATCTTGCAATATCTCACTGGGCTACACCCCCTACGCCTGCAGCCTTGTTACATTTATCTGATAATTCAAATGATTTAGATGTTCCTCAAATAAGAATAGAAGGTAGAGAGAATGTAGGAGACACAAAATTAGATATATCAGTTAAAGATGCAGGAGTTAGATTAAATTTAATTGAAGGACCAGCAGGTGATGCAAGTAACGGTTATGGTCTCATGGAATTTAAAACCAATGCTGCAGTTAACGTTGGATATCCAACAAGAGGTGGATTTAAATTTACAACAGAGGCTCATGCTAACACTTTAGTTATTACGAATACAGGAGATATTGGAATTAATATTGCTACTCCTCGTAGTAAATTATCAATTAATTCAAATGGTGCACCAGCAACTTCAACTGGAAATATGGCCAATACTGGTCTTACAATTCATGACGGAACGGGAGGTACTGCCGTTCAACTTGGAACTTATAATGCTGGGTCTTGGAATTATATTCAATCTGGGTATGTAAACAACGCAACAGTAGCTAGAGAGTTTAGAATAATGAATGGTGCTAATTACACCATGAATTTATCTAATACAGGTAACGTTGGAATTGGAACGACTAATCCAAATAATATGAGTCATACACAAAATACTGCTATTACTGCTACACAATCTACAGGAAATAGTTGGTCTACGCCAAGTTCGGGAGGTACTTACTCCGTTCAAGGAGCAATAGAAGCTGCAGGTATACGAAATAGACACGTAGCTAAATGGGCTTTTAGTGGTAACTTAAGTGCAAATAACTGGTACCCTTTTACAAAACGTTCAGAATTAATAGCACTATGTAACACCACCGGTTCAAGTTCTGAAGAAGGTTTCGGAATGTATTTTAGAATTTATACTTATCTTAGCTCTTCTGGTTATGCAGAATATTTTAGTAATAGAGTATCAAGTACAATATGGGTAACAAATAATGGCTCAAATTCTGTTCAGGCACACGAACTCTATGTAGGACCGGGTTGGGGGCATGCTCCAAATGGAGGGCACGACTCAGATTCCGCAACAAGTTGTCCTTTTAGAATGAGAGTAATGCATCATGTTGGTAATGATAGTACTTGGCCTGCAACGCAGACAGTAGAAATTAGGTGTGCTGGTGCTTTGTCAGGGTTAAACTCAACTGTTTCAGGAAGACAGTTAATGATATATGGATATATAATATAGGAGAATATAATGGCACAAGAATTAAAAGTAGTTTATAAAAATAGCGATAAATCCATAATAGGATTTTTAGGGGCAGATTTAGATGCAGAAGAACATGAAGCTATATCAGCTGAAGGAGTAAAAGTTTCTTCTGAAATATTATCTTTTGATGACAATATAATAGTAATGCCTGAAATGGCACAAGTAAACGCTGAAGGCGTAGCAAGTAAAACATAACATGGCAATAAAAAGAATAACAACAAATCTAATAGAAGATGGTAGTATTGGCACTATAGACATTGCAAACAATGCGATTGTTGCCGCAAAAATTACAGACGGTAATATTACTACTGCCAAACTTGCTGACTTAAATGTAACCGCAGGAAAGCTTGCGGGAACTCTTGATCTAACAGGTAAGACAATTACTGTCGCAACGGCGACCACAGGGGATAGTGATACTTCTCCAGCTTCTACAGCTTTTGTACAACAAGAGATTGCCGCTTTAGTTGATAGTTCTCCAGACAGCTTAAATACACTAAATGAATTAGCTGCAGCTTTGGGAGATGATGCGAGTTTTAGTACTACTGTAACGAATAGTATTGCTACTAAGTTACCACTTGCTGGTGGTACAATGACTGGAGATTTAAAAGTAGGAGCAACAATCGCATCTACAGGTGGAACAACCAATAATAGAGGAATGATATTATCTCACCAAAACAATACTAATGCATCATTTGTAGGTAGGTCAGAGAATGGTGTTGCTGATACAGGAAATAGAATTACATTTGACTATGATAATGATAAAATGACCTTAGATGCTGATGGTGATATTACAATATTACCAGGAAGTAGTAATAAAGTAGGAATTGGAACAAATGATCCTGCTAAATTAGTACATATTGTGGGTAGTGCTGATAATGGTCTTTTAGAGGGTATACAGATAGATAATACCGACCATGCATCAGGTGAAACAGGACAATCAGTTGCTATTAATTTAAGATTAAGTAGAGCAGGAACTATGCGTGATGCAGGTCGTATTACCATTGGTAAAGATGATGATTGGGATAATAATGCAGCTACAGATTCACATATGACTTTTAAAACTATGCTTAGTAATACACTTACTGAGCATATGAGAATAGACTCATCAGGCAACGTTGGAATTGGTGGAGCTCCACATGCATCTGGAAGACTTTTAGTTACCAATGGTGGAACAAATCAAATAGTTCTTAAAGGCGCATCAGGTAGTACAAATTTGAATATGGGTAATTTTGTTGGTGGTGGTTATATTTCAAATAACTACTATTACAGCAGTGGACATCAAGCTGATGATAATTCAAAAGGCGCGTTTGAAGTTTTTATTGGTGATGAAAATTATGGAATTAATTATCATGCTGCTGGTGCTGCAGGTACACGAAGAAGAGACTTTGCTATTAATAGCTCTGGTAAGGTTGGAATTGGAACTCAATCCCCTGATGCAAAGCTTAGAGTAGAGGGTGATGGCACTTGGATAAGACATGCAGGTTATGGTCAACTTCTTGATTTGGGTAACTGGACAGATGGACTTGTAAGAATAGAAAGCACAGGTGCTCCAATGTATATAAGAGCAGCAGGTTCTAACTATATGGCATTTGATACAAATTCTGTAGAACGCATGAGAATAGACTCATCAGGGAATGTTATCATTGGTGGAACAGAAATACCTTCAACTGTATTAGACGGAACAGGTGCCGCTGGTGCATTAGGTATAGGTAATTCTTCAGAGTTATATCCAGCAATTGCATTGATGAGTTCACAAAGAAACTGGTTATTATATCAAAATAGTTTAGGTAATTTTCAAATTTATGATTCTACAAGTAATGATGAAAGATTTAGGCTTGATACAAAAGGAACAATGATGACTGGCGGATCATTTGCCCATAACACTTATGCTCATGCAGCTGTATTTAGTAGAAACTCAACACCATTAGGAACTGTTGTTATAGAAGATTCTGATGTATCAAGCGGTATTGGTAATACCGTTTTAACTTGTTATTTACGTGACCAAGCTCCAACTTCAAGCGCTAGTTTTATTAGATTTACTGATGGTGGTGGTACTGTTGGTTCCGTTAGACATAATGCTGATGGAAGCATTACTTTCAATGATACATCAGATTATAGATTAAAAGAAAATGTTGATTATGATTGGAATGCACTTACTTTACTAAATGAATTAAAACCCGCTAGGTTTAATTTTATTAAAGCTCCAGGAAAAATAAAACAAGGATTTTTAGCACACGAAGTTATGGATATAGTTCCTGGCAGTGTTACAGGTGAAAAAGACCACATGGAGCCTATAGGTACAATTACTGATTCTGAGGGTAACGTGATGCATGAAGGTGTGTATGAACATTTTTGCAAAACAGATGAAGGTCAAACATGGACACAAACAGGCGAAGAATCAATTTATCAAGAATTGGATTATTCAAAGCTTGTACCTCTTTTAACTAAAGCAATGCAAGAACAACAAACATTAATAGAAAGCCTAACAGCAAGAATAACCGAATTAGAAGGATAAAAAATGACAACTAAAATCAAATCAGGACTAATAGCAGATAACGCAATAGTAAGTGCGCATATATCATCGGGTGCAATATCTTCCGCACATTTATCATCTATTGATACCGACAATGTATCTGAAGGTTCTTCAAATCTTTACTTTACTACTGCAAGAGCAAGAACTTCTCTAAGTGTTACAGATTCAGGCGGAGATGGATCTTTAGCATACAGTAATGGAGTTATAACATATACTGGACCAAGTGCAAGTGAAGTACGTGCACATTTAAGTGCGGGTACAGGTGTAACTTATTCAAGTGGAGAATTTAGTATAGGACAAAGCGTAGCAACTACTGCTTCTCCAACTTTTGCGGATATAAATGTTACTGGAAATATAAATGTTACAGGTGACTTAAACACTGTGTCAGTAGCTGATTTAGATGTCACAGATCAAACAATTACACTGGGAGCAGGACAAAACGAAGCAAGCTCTGGGGGTTCAGGTATTGTAGTAGATGGCTCTGGAGCAAGTCTTTTATGGGATGAAAGCAACGATGAATGGGACTTTAATAAGAGTATTAATATTACTGGTGCTATTACAAGTAACGATAGAATTACAGGTGATGGTACAGAAGCAGCACCAGCATTTCGTTTTGCTACTGATACAAATACAGGAATGTTTCCACCTTCAGGTGGTGATGTAATTGGTTTTGCAACTGGTGGCACAGAACGCATGAGAGTAAATAATTCAGGCATAGACGTAACAGGTACAGTTACAGCAACGGATTTACTGATTGATACAGATGTTCTTGTTACAGATTCTACAAATGACCGGGTTGGTATCAATAAAACTTCACCAGCTACTACTTTAGATGTTGGTGGTAGTATTTATTTTTCAAGCATACTAAGAGGAACCTCAGACGGTTCAGAATCTTCTCCAACTATACAGCCGGGTCTTGATGCTGATACTGGTTTGTATAGACCAGCAACAAACCAAATAGGATTCACAACGGCAGGAACAAATGCACTTACGTTAGACGCTTCACAAAATGCTACCTTTGCAGGAACTATCTCTAGTGGTGCTATTACTACTACCGGCACTTTCACTGGGCACAATATAAATCTGAGAAATGATACAGCCGTTGATGGAGCAATTATCCGAGATATTAGCTTTTTAACCAGCGCAGCACAAGGAACAGATGATAGAGTAGCAATAATTCGTGCAAGTAATCAAGGAGGGGATGGTACAAACAGAGGTGGAAAGTTTACGTTTTATACTCGTAAGTCTAACAATGCAGGTTTTAATTCTACCTTAGTTCTTGATAAAGACGGTAATTCTACCTTTGCAGGTGCAATTACAGCTAGTGGGGATATAAGTATTGTAGAGTCCGACAATGCAAAAATGATAGTAAATTCTGTGGGAGATTATTTTCCTTCTTTACAAATAAAAAGAACAAGTGGTTCATCAAAATCAAATTATGAGTGGAATTTTCAACTTGGTTCTTCAGGTTTTTTAAATCTAGTAGATGGTACAAATTCTTACTATGCTGCTATTTTCAAAAACAATGGTGATGTTGCTTTATCTAATGATACTGATTCTACAAATCCTGTATTATTTTTAGATAAATCTACAGAATCTGCTACTTTTGCAGGCACTATCGATAGTGGTGCTATAAATATATCTGGTACAAGTTCACTAAGTACAGAATTTAAAATAGGTAATTTAACGTGGAATCAAAATACCAGTACAACGTCTGGTCTTTTGCATCAATATAGAGGGTCTGATGGCTATAGTGAACTACAGATAAACAATACATCAACGAGTGGTGCGGTTGTTTTAAATATAAGAAACGCCTCTGCATCCGTAGCAACTATTGCGAATAATGGTAACGCTACCTTTAATGGAAAAGTTGGTATCGGAACTAATAATCCTACTAATGCTAAAGCCCATATTGTTGGTGACGGTTCTTATGTAGGTGACTATGGGTATAGTACATTGGTTCTTGAAGATGCCAGTGGTTATGCTGGATTGAATTTAAGAAATGGTAATAATAACTGGTTAATGAGAAACGATGGAAGTAATAATTCCTTGCAAATCGTATCTTCTTCAAATGCCTCTGGCCCTGGGACCGGAACTTATACCCCTAGACTTGTTATTATGCAAGCAGGGAAAGTTGGAATTGGAGAAACCAATCCTAGTTATCAATTAGATATTCTTGCACCTACTAATTATAGATCTATATTAATTGGACAGGCCGAAGCAACTGGTACTAAAAGAATGGCAATTGCTGCAAGGCATTATGACTCATCTGAACAGCCCCACAATTTAATTGGAATATTTACTGATGCAGCTGATAACTCTATTTTAACAATCGGTGGTGGGCTTGGTTCTACAGGTAATTTTAATTCAGTTACTGATATAGAACTACACACTGGAACAGGTACAGGTACTCAAACAACTGCTGCAATGAAAATAAACTCATCAGGCAATGTTGGTATCGGAACTAATAATCCCTATTCAAAGTTACATGTAGATGGTGCTGTCACTAGCTCTAATTCTGATAATGATTTATTAACTCATTCACATAGTTCTTATGCATCCAGAGTGGGTAGTGGACGTATAGATGTTACAGCTGGTTATTCAGGAACATTGGCATCAGGTAGACAGTTTAGGTTTAAATATAATGCAGTAAGTTGGAAGGCTTATCACGGAAGAATTACTTTATCAGGTACTGGTGGCTTCGCTAGTTATGAGTTTGGGGGATATTGGAATAATAGTGGTGGCTCTCAAACCGAACAAATACACGATGCTTTGAATTCTAGTTGCAGTATCGCAAATTCAGGGCAAGCTATAATAGTAACGATTACAATAGGACAAACTGTAGTACATCCATGTTTTTCAGTTGAATATAATCAGTCAGGTGGTGATGGCGCCCCAAGAATGGACAGAGCAGAGTTCTTTATCCAATAATTTAGGAGAATGCAATGGCAAAAACAACTACAATAATAAACCACTTAACAGGTATGAATTCAGATACTATATCTGTAGTAGGAACAACTGGGCAAATTCAGCTAATAAAACATGAAACTAATATGGAAGATATAAATGAGTTTTATGATACAGAAGAAGCAGCAAATACAGAAGCCCTTTCTTGGACTTAATAAAAAACCCGCGTAAAGCGGGTTTCTCGTTTTAAGACTCTTCCGAAACTTCGTCAGGGTCTTTTTCAACTTCCTCTTTCAATCTAGCTGTTAAACCTTCTTGAGCAATAAGATGTTGATCATGTTCCATTCTATTCAATGCAATTTTTTGTTGCAAATTATTTAGTGACTGTACAATGTATTTTGCAGTATCACTTAAATCAGAAATCACATATTTTTTATCATCGAGAACCAATACTGGTTCTTCGTTGGTTACTTCTGTCGACATAATTTTCTCCTTTATTTAAAAATATCTTGCCAATTTCCTTGTGTACTAGCTTTAGCATACTCAGTAGCACGGTTTTCAAAAAAGTTGGTATGCTAACGGCGTTGACTTGCATGTCAATCCAAGGTAAAGGATTTTCATTGCTATGAAATATAGCTTTTAGTCCTATACCCAGTAATCTTCTATCCGCAATATAACGAATATACTCTTTTACTTCTTTTGCTGTTAAATCAGGTACATCTGCTTTATCAAAACAAATATCAATAAAGTTATCCTCTAATTCTACAGTCTTTTCAGCAGCACAGTAAATTTCATATTTTAACTTATCTGTCCATAGCTCAGGGTTCTCCTGCATGAAAGTTCTAAATAGTTTTGATAGGCCTTCTACATGAAGAGACTCATCTCTTATTGACCATGTAACAATCTGTCCCATTCCTTTCATTAAGTTATGTCTTGGATAGTTAAGAAGAATAGCAAAGCTACTAAATAGCTGTACTCCTTCTGTAAATGCACTATACACTGCCATAGTTTTTGCCATGTCAAATGGAGTTTTCATACTAAAATCTTGTAAGTATTCATGTTTCTCCATCATAGCATGTATATCAAAAAATTCTTGATACATATCTTCTGATTTTCCCAAAGTCTCCAGTAGTAGCGAGTATGCTTCTTGGTGTACTGCTTCCATAGCAGCATAACTAACAAGCATCATTCTTACTTCTGGTTGTTTAAATGTAGGTAAGTAATGTTTTGCATAACCTCCACATACGTCTACATCTGCTTGAGTAAAGAACTTAAAGATATTGTCTAATAATATCCTTTCGCCTTCACTTAATTTTTCTCTATAATCCTTTATATCATCTTGTAATGGTACTTCTTCTGGAAGCCAATGCATTTGCTGTTGTTTTTTGTAATTCTCAAATGCCCAAGGATATTGAAAAGGTTTATAATATTCTCTTTCTTTTAATAAACTCATTTATCCCTCACAGTTTAGACAATCTGATTGCTCAAAGATTATCTCTCTTTTTACTTTATTTGATACATTATCTGCACGACTAATCGCTTCACTTCGTAAATAGTAAAGAGTTTTCATATTTTTCGCCCACGCTAACATATGAATGTTATGCAAATCGCCTTTATTTACATCAGGTGGAAAGAATAGATTGACACTCTGTGATTGACAAATATAATCTTGTCTCATACTTGCGTGTTCCACTACCCATGCCTGATTTATTTCTACTGCGGTTTTAAAGACTTCTCTTTCTTCATCAGTCAAGAACTCTAAATGCTGACAGCTTCCTTTATTTGTTATGATACTTGTCCAAGTTGTATCAGTATTCTGATTATACTTTTCCAGTACTTCTTCTAAAAATTTGTTCTTCATTAAATAAGAACCAGACTTAGTTTTCTGTGTAAAAGCATTTGCCCTATAAGGCTCAATGCTTGGACTTGTGTTTCCACAAATTATACTACTTGAAGCATTTGGCGCTATTGCGAGAAGATGAGCATTTCTTACTGAACATGAATCATCATCT
>Ga0208791_1000710_pt1 | contig 13834 bp, 13 predicted proteins | sample 11_taG_FD_184084 | JGI IMG/M metagenome (GOLD analysis project Ga0208791, IMG submission 184084) | Marine viral communities from the Subarctic Pacific Ocean - 11_ETSP_OMZ_AT15265 metaG (SPAdes) (version 2) | ecosystem: Environmental > Aquatic > Marine > Oceanic | place: Pacific Ocean | collected...
TTTCCCAAAGAGATACAGTGCAAGTATGACCCAAAGAATGAAAAACCACCTAGTCTACGTGAGACATTTAAAGCCATAGAGAAATCGAGGAAGTAATGAAAAAGCCACAGCAGAGCCTAGCAAACTGGACTAAACAGGATTGGCGAACTAAAAGTGGCAAACCGTCTGCAAAGACAGGTGAGCGTTATTTACCAGCAAAAGCAATAAAGTCCTTGACAAGTGCAGAGTATGCTGCTACAACTAGGGCTAAGAGAAAAGGTAAAGCAGCAGGTAAACAATTTGTCAAACAGCCAAAAACTATTGCTAAAAAGACTGCACAGTTTCGGAGAGGCTAATGTTAAACTTACTCATAGGACCAATCTCTCAACTTGCGGGTACGTGGCTTGAAGGAAAGGTTGAAACTAAGAAAGCAGAGACTGCATCTAAAGTCGCAACGGCGAAAGCTGAAGCGGTTATTATGGAAAAAAAGGCGACCGGGGAAATAGACTGGGATTTGGAGATGGCTAAAGGTAGTCAGTCTTCATGGAAAGACGAATGGCTTACTATTTTGTTTTCAATCCCGCTTATCCTAGCCTTCATTCCCGGCATGGAGGAAGTAGTTGCAAATGGATTCGCACAACTCAATGCGATGCCTGAATGGTATCAATATTCCTTGGGCGTTATCGTTGCCGCTTCTTTTGGGGTACGTTCTGCTACAAAATTCTTTGGTAAAAAATGATACTGATAAAGAACATACTGAACGCAATCTTTAAACATGTTATCACTCCAGACTATGTGGGTGACTTGTCTCGTCATAGATTGCACACAACTAAGTACGAAGACTTGTGCAAGTAATGGCTAAGTGGGGCTTACATGAACGCACAACAGAAGAACAAGCGAGGATAAACCGTGGCAGACATAACAATGGAACGCTTTCTAAAATGGAAGATACTACCCCGTCTGATGATGTTTGGGATGTCGCTGTCAGCTTGGCGGGTAGTGGAGTGGTTTATGACATTGCCAGACCCTACGTCACAGCAAGCCGCGCTAGTAAGTGTAGTCACGGGGGCCATGACAGGTGCATTTGCGGTCTGGATGGGGCATGAAAAATGAAATATCGTAGAGAAGACTTTATTGAAAAACTAATTAAACACGAAGGTCTACGCCTTGAAGTTTACAAAGATTCACTAGGAATTGATACCATTGGTATTGGACGTAACCTAGAAGACCGTGGCATTACGCCAGCAGAACTGGAGTGGATGGATATTCCTAATATGGCAGTTGTTCATACTATGGGTATCACCGAAGCTGATGCCATGTATCTAGCAGGGAATGACGTGCAGATAGTCGAAGAGGAACTTGTGAGAGCGCACCCTTGCGTTGACAAGCTAGACGCTGTACGTCAACTTGTAGTCATGGACATGGCATTTAATATGGGTGTACCAAGACTTTGTAAATTTAAAAAAATGTGGGCAGCTATCCACGAAGAAAATTATCCTACTGCAGCAAAAGAAATGCTTGACAGCAGGTGGGCAGTTCAGGTAAAATCGCGTAGTACAAAGTTAGCCCATGCTATGCATCATGGAGAGTTTAGTGGCTAGACAACTAACAGCAAAACAACAAGTGTTTTTGAATGCGCTTTTCGATGAAGCAGGAGGTAGTGTAATCTTAGCTAAGAAGATTGCAGGTTACGCTGACACAAGTTCTACATCTGAAATTGTTAAAGGATTGAAGGAAGAAATACTAGAAGCCACACAACTATACATGGCACGTAATGCACCACAGGCTGCAGTTGCTATGGCAGGTGCGTTGATGGACCCGACAGAGTTGGGCATTCGTGATAAGATGGTTGCCGCTAAAGAACTACTTGACCGCACAGGTCTAGTGAAGACAGAGAAGATGCAAGTAGAAGCATCAGGCGGTGTTATGCTGATGCCACCCAAAGCTGTTGTGGAAGACGATGAGTAGAAGCATAGGCAAGTGGAAACTTCCACAGCCGACAGACATTAAAGAAGAAAACGAATGGGTGCAGATACCTCGCATTGCAAGGACTGTACCTTTCGGCTATAAACAAAACGAACAAGACCCCGACATTCTTGACCCAATACCAACAGAGTTAGATTTACTAGAGAAGGCACGTAGCCACGTAAATCAATATAGTTATCGTGAAGTAGCTAACTGGCTTAGTACAAACACAGGCAGGTCTATCTCACATGTAGGATTAAGAAAGCGGTTACTAAATGAGCGACAGCGTAAGAACCAAGCTAAAAGCCTCCTCAAGTGGGCAGAATATGCGGAAACGGCAATCGCCAAGGCGAAAGCCATCCAAGAAGAAAGAACAGGCGCAAAAGCCAACAGTTGAAATAAAGTCTGTAGAGTACGAGACACAGGCAATTGAAGAGACAGCTAACGTACTGTTTAAGCCTAACCCCGGACCACAGACTGACTTTCTAGCTGCAGCAGAACGAGAAGTACTATATGGTGGAAGTGCTGGTGGAGGTAAATCCTACGCCATGCTGTCAGACCCACTACGTTACATGGGGCATCCCGCATTTAGTGGATTGCTCTTGCGACACACCACAGAAGAACTAAGAGAACTGGTATTTAAGTCGCAGGAGTTGTACCCAAAAATTTGGCCCGGTATTAAGTGGTCAGAGCGAAAGATGCAGTGGACTGCACCATCTGGCGCAAGGTTGTGGATGTCATACCTCGACAGAGATGATGATGTCTTGCGTTATCAGGGTCTAGCATTTAGCTGGATAGGGTTTGACGAACTGACCCAGTGGTCCACACCATATGCATGGAATTACATGCGGTCACGTCTACGGTCCACTGCACCCGACTTGCCTATCTTTATGAGAGCCACAACTAACCCCGGAGGAAGAGGTCATCACTGGGTAAAGAAAATGTTCATTGACCCATCACCATACAATAGAGCATTCGATGCAACAGACAGTGAAACCGGAGAAGTACTACGATACCCAGCAGGACATGCAAAGGCTGGAAAGTCACTATTTAAAAGGCGGTTTATCCCAGCAAGACTATCAGACAATCCTTATCTGGCAGAGTCGGGTGACTATGAAGCAATGCTACTCTCCATGCCAGAGCAGCAAAGACGACAGCTTCTTGAAGGCGATTGGGATATCAAAGAAGGCGCGGCCTTTACTGAGTTTGACCGCAACATTCATGTTGTTGAGCCTTTCGATGTACCTCATAATTGGGTTAAGTTTAGGGCTTGCGATTATGGTTACGGCAGTAAGTCTGGCGTTGTTTGGTTTGCTGTCGCACCTAATGAGCAGCTTGTGGTATATAGAGAACTATACGTCTCTAAAGTCCTTGCCGCAGATTTGGCAGATATGATACTTGAATTAGAGGCGGGTGATGGAACTATTAAATATGGTGTGCTGGATAGCAGTCTTTGGCATAAGCGTGGGGATACTGGACCGTCTCTTGCGGAAACTATGATAGCACGAGGATGCCGTTGGCGTCCATCAGATAGAAGCCGTGGCAGTCGTGTGGCAGGTAAGAACGAAATACACAGACGCTTACAGGTAGATGAGTTTACAGAGGAGCCTAGACTTGTATTCTTTAATAGCTGCACAAATGTCATATCACAGTTACCAGCCATCCCGCTTGATAAAAAGAATCCAGAAGACATTGATACAAATAGTGAAGACCACTTGTATGATGCGTTAAGGTATGGTATAATGTCCAGACCAAGGTTTAGTATATTTGACTATGACCCAATGGGAAGACCTAGCACTGGTATGCGTGTAGCAGACAGCACATTCGGATATTAAGGAAAACATCATGGATGAAGATGATATTATGATTGAAGACGATGCAATTGCATTGGAAGACACAGATGATTCTGTTGTTGCTGATGCTGACGTAGCATCCATAATTCCATTTATTAATGAGCGGTATCAGCGTTCAGAAGATTATCGTGAACAAGATGAAGACCGTTGGCTACGTGCTTACCGTAACTATCGTGGTTTGTATGGACCAGACGTGCAGTTTACTGAGGCAGAGAAGTCTCGTGTATTTATTAAGGTAACAAAGACAAAGACGCTGGCAGCTTACGGACAGATTGTAGATGTCCTGTTTGCAAACCAGCGTTTTCCTTTATCTGTAGACCCGACTGAATTGCCAGAAGGTGTAGTAGAAGATGTTAGCTTTGACCCGCAAGAGCCAGAGCAACTGCGTGGAGAAACTGCGTTGTCTACTAGCCCATATGGTTTTGCTGGTGATGGCAATGATTTAGCACCCGGTGCAACAGCACAGTCTTTGCAAGAGAAGCTGGGCGTAGTGCAAAACAAACTGGAGCCGGTACAGGAAAAACTTAAAGAAGGTCCGGGTAAGACGCCTACAGCAATTACATTCAGTCCTGCACAAATTGCTGCAAAGAAAATGCAAAAGAAAATCCATGATCAACTGGAGGAGTCGGGTGCCAGTAAGCACATGCGTAACTCTGCATTTGAGATGGCATTGTTTGGCACAGGAGTTATGAAGGGTCCATTTGCCGTAGACAAAGAGTACCCTAACTGGAATGATGATGGTGAATATGATCCTAGATTTAAAACCGTTCCGCAAGTACAACATGTATCTGTTTGGAACTTTTATCCTGATCCTGATGCGAATAATATGGATGAGGCACAGTACGTAATTGAACGGCACAAGATGTCGCGTACTCAACTACGTAGTTTGAAGAAGCGTCCGTACTTTCGTGGACAAGTTATTGATGAGGTAATTCAAATTGGTGAAAACTATACTAAAAAATATTGGGAAGATGATCTATCCGATTATGCTCCTGAGTCCTCTATTGAACGCTTTGAGGTACTTGAATATTGGGGTACAGTCGATATCGACATGCTTGAAGACCAAGATATCGAAATACCGGAAGAACTAAAAGATTTTGATGAACTGCAAGCAAACGTATGGATTTGTAATGATAAACTTATCCGTATGGTTTTGAACCCATTCAAGCCCAGCAAAATTCCGTATCACTCTGCACCGTATGAGTTGAACCCATATTCTTTCTTTGGAGTTGGGATTGCAGAGAATATGGACGACACACAGACATTGATGAACGGTTTTATGCGTATGGCTGTGGATAATGCCGTATTGTCAGGCAACTTAATTATGGAACTAGACGAAACTAATCTGGTTCCGGGTCAAGACCTGTCACTCTATCCGGGCAAGGTATTTCGTAGGCAAGGTGGCGCACCCGGTCAAGCTATCTTTGGTACAAAGTTTCCTAACGTGTCTAGTGAGAATATGATGTTGTTTGACAAAGCACGTCAGCTATCTGATGAAAGCACGGGTATGCCTAGCTTTGCTCATGGACAAACAGGGGTATCTGGCGTAGGCCGTACTGCATCCGGCATATCAATGCTTATGGGTGCTGCACAGGGAAGCATTAAGACTGTAGTTAAGAATGTAGATGATTATCTGCTACGTCCTTTAGGTGAAGGCTTCTTTCGTTTTAATATGCAGTTTGACTTTGATCCAAAAATCAAAGGCGACTTAGAAGTGAAGGCACGTGGAACAGAAAGCCTAATGGCTAATGAAGTGCGTAGTCAGCGTTTGATGCAATTCTTGCAGGTAGCAAGTAATCCTGCTCTTGCACCTTTCGCTAAATTTCAGTATGTAATCCGTGAGATTGCAGCATCACTGGACTTGGACCCCGACAAAGTAACTAACAATATGGATGAAGCTGCTCTGCAAGCAGAGATTATGAAAGGCTTCCAAGCCCCGGCAGCAGGACCAGAAGGCGCACCAGCAGGTGTTAACCCGATGGACCCGACAGGCGCAGGTGGCGGTAATATAGGTACAGGACAAGTTCCTACACCGGGTGAACAAGGATTTAGTGCAAATGGACAAACAGCAAATACTCAGCAGCCTCAAGCCTCTGGTGGGGAACAACCGCCAGTGGGAGGCATTCAATAATTACATTGATATTATGATTAAAGAACAACATAAATCAATGGAACAATCCGAGCATTCTACAATACTATACAGATGTCAGGGCGCAGTGTTAGTACTACGTAGGCTCAAACAACTAAGAGATGAGATAAATGGAATTACCAAAACCTAAACCCTCTGATGATACTCGTGAAGCCCTAGCCGCTGAAAAAAGAAATGTGTATAACGAAAATAAAAATCGTGTTATAGATCATTTAAGAAGCAAAGGTTTAAGGGATGAAGCAGTAGCTGCAATACTAGCTAACATTGATGTTGAGACAGGTGGTTCTTTTGATTTTACACAAAAACAGACTAAATCCGGTGATCCATCTGATCCACGTACTATAGAGTATGGCGGTTATGGTTTGTTCCAATTTGATGACTACTCTCCTAATCAGGGCCATAGAAGTTGGTATCAGGAGTACCTAAAAGATACAGGTAAAGAAGATTCAACTGAATCTCAAATAGATTATGTTATCGGCATGATATATGCTAAAGACCCAGATTCAATTGAATATAAATATAAAGAGCGTATGGGTAAAGGTGATGCAGAAGTTCTACAGCAGTATTTAGATACAACAGATAATCCTCGTCAGATATCTGATGCCTTTGTAGATCGTTTTGAAAAAGCGGGTATACCACATTCAGATAAACGTAGAAACAGAACAGATAAATATTACAGAGAAATTACGCGACAACAAAATATAAATCAAGACGAGCCTATCTCAGATACAGGCGCGGATGTACCCATGTCGGAAGAAAAAGGTTCTTTTCCTGAAGAACGTGTAATTGATGTACCAGAAGATAAAAGCACATATCAAAAGGTAAAGCCGTATATTCCTGTACTACGGCATTTAAATGAAGGTGGAGCAATACCAATGAAAAGACAAATGGAAATGTTTGATGAAGGTGGTTTGTCCACAGATGAAGATTTTAAGGAAGACTTAGAAGGCACATTTGAGATTACTCCTGAAATGCAAGAACGCATAGATGAAATGACTAAAGAAGAACGTGATGCTTTACGTAAAAAACTTGTTGCAGATGCAATGGAGCGTATGCTTGCTAAGTCACCAGAAAAAATGGATCGTTCAAAATTTATACAACAATACAATGAGGGTGGTCTTGAACAAGACGGTGGCACTGTAGACCCTGTATCTGGTAATGATGTACCTCCCGGCTCTACACAAGAAGAAGTACGTGATGACATTCCTGCACAACTTAGTGAAGGTGAATTTGTATTTCCTGCTGATGTTGTTCGTTTTATAGGTCTTAACAATCTTATGCAAATGCGGCAAGAAGCCAAAATGGGCCTCAAGATGATGGAAGAGATGGGCCAGATGGGCAATAGTGATCAAGCTACTATGCCAGATGATTTACCTTTTGATATAAATGATCTTGACATGGACGATGAAATAGACGATAATAACGAATTAGAAATGCAAGAAGGTGGTGTGGTTCCGGGTCAAGGCTTTGTGTCAATTCCTCCGGGCATACCTACACCTCGACAACAAGTTTATGGCATTAGTGGATTTCAACAAGCAGCAGCACCAACTACAGGTGTAGCACCTATACCACAAGCTGCATCACAACAGTTTGTACAACCTACACGGCCACAACAAGCACCTGTACCTACATATCAACCAAGAGAAATTCCAGAGTATGTTCCTTTTATTGGAGGTGGCGCACCTAACGTAGAGCAAGAGACACGTCAGTTTATTAATGATGAAGGAAACATTATTGACGTTATATATAATAAAGCTACGGGTGAACCTCTCAATGAGGCAGAGAAAGCAAAAATAACAGAAGGGTATAAGCCTTACGATCCTACCGCACCAAAGGTAGAAGAAACAACTGTTACACCTACACAAGTAGGAACAACTTCTGTTATTCAAGATTCCAGCAAAGATGAACGGCAAGAACAAAGACAAAGAGAAGAAGAGGCAAGATTTGGACCGGGTGGTGGAAGACTTGCTGTAGACGGTGTTGTTTACGGTGTTTCATTTGATATGCCTGAAGGATTTATTCCGGGAATAGGTTCAGGATTATCCACTGCTTTTGGTTTAGCAGCAGGAAAACCTTTGCCTGAAGATGTAACAGTAAACTTTAAACGTGATGATACTACATTTAGACTTACAGGCACAGAATATAACCTACTAAAAGATAATCTAACTAATCAAACAGGTCAAGATTTGATTAATAAAGCTATTGATAGAACTGATACACAAGATAGAATACGTGCTGTTACCGACAAATATGCTGAAGCACTATCTTCTGATGACAAAGATACTTCTCAAAATGCTCAAAGAGTAGTAAATGAATATATCAAGCAAGCGGCAAAGAAAAATATTGACAAAAAAACAGGTCAAGTTATCAATCCGTTTGAAATGAATAGAGGGAAGGGAACAGCATCTTCCGTAGTTAATCCACCACAAGACTTTGCCATGACACCTAAACGGGGTGATGGCGGTGGAACTAAAGGACAAGGTCAATCATTTCCGGACAGCAACAAAACTTCTTCATCTAAATCTTCAGATGGTCCTCCGGGTACTAGTAGCGGTTCATCAGGTAGTAGTGGCACTCAAAGTGGTGCTACTGGTGGCGGTTATGGTGGAGGCTTTGAAGATAGAGACAGATTCCGTGCTAAAGGCGGTTTAATGGAAGCACCAAAACCCAAAGCTAAAAAAAAGATGAAGCGTGGTGGATTAGCTTCTAAAAAATAATCCACAATATGTTGGCTACTCACTCCCCACACCCAACAGTGTGGCTACGGTGGCCCCAACAAGGAGAATGACATGAACGATACAATCATGGCAGAAGAAATGAAGACTACGCCAAAGGCGGCATTTGTTAATAAACCTTACACGCAAGAAGAACGAGTTAAGCGCGATGAGGAAGAACTAGAACAGCTAATGAAAGAACGTGATGGTGAGGAAGAAGCACCAGAGCAAGAAGCTGAACCTACTAGCGCAGAAGAGAAAACATTTAAAAAGCGTTACTCTGACCTACGCCGACATCAACAGAAACAAGCAGAAGAGTTTAAGTCTGAACTTGCAGAACTAAAGCGTCAGCTTTCAGATGCTACAAAGAAAGAAATGAAACTGCCCAAGTCTGATGAGGACATTGAAGAGTGGGCAAAAGAATACCCAGACGTAGCAGCTATCGTTGAAACAATTGCAATGAAGAAAGCTAGTGAGCAAGCAACTGCACTAGAAGAACGAATCAAAGCAATTGATGAGATGCAGAATACTGCAACTAAAGAAAAAGCAGAAGCATCTCTGATGCAGATGCATCCAGATTTCGGCGAGATTCGTGACAGCGATGACTTCCACGAGTGGGCCGAAGAACAACCTAAGTGGGTACAGGACGCACTGTACGAAAATGATAATGACGCACGGTCAGCAGCACGAGCAATTGACCTCTACAAAGCAGATAGAGGCATTGGCAAAAAGTCTAAGAGCAAGAATGATAAGGGTGCAGCAGAGGCAGTTGCGCCGAAAGATAAAAGAAGTAAGCCACAAACTGATGAGGCTTCCACGTATCTGAAAGAGTCAGATGTAGATAAAATGTCAGCACATGAATACGAGAAACATGCTGATGAGATTATGGATGCAATCCGTAGTGGTAAGTTTATCTACGATTTATCTGGTTCTGCACGATAAAAAAGAGTTGACAAGTAGTTATTAATAAGTATAACTATAGTCAAGTGTAGTGTAAGCAGGGTCGCTCCTTGCTTACCTAACAATCCGCAAACGACAAAAATCTTCAAGATTACCTGAATAACATGGCCTACTAAGTATGTCGGCGGCCACTGACTTACAAGGTACACCCTACGTTATACAGCCTCTGCAAAGAATTGTACTGTTTGCATCTGTGAAAAATCCAAAACAATAGGAGATGGATTATGGCTTTCCCAAGAGCGCCGGGTTATAACAACTTGCCGAATGGCAATTTTAGCCCAGTAATTTACTCCAAACAGGTGCAGCTTGCATTCCGCAAGGCCGCTGTTTGTGACGCGATTACGAATAACGACTACTTTGGTGAAATCGCAAACTTTGGTGATTCAGTTAAAATCATCAAGGAACCCGAAATCACTGTTAAGGCTTACGAGCGTGGTACTACCATTACTCCACAAGACCTTGACGATGAAGACTTCACACTGACCGTTGACAAAGCAAACTACTTTGCATTTAAAGTTGACGACATTGAAGAAGCACATTCGCACGTAAACTTTGAGTCTCTCTCAAGCAACCGTGCTGCATACCGTCTTGCTGACCAGTTTGATCAAGATGTTCTTGGCTACTTGTCAGGTTTCAAGCAGTCTGCAATCAGTGGCACACCGGACACTGTTAACACTACTGTTAACGGTACGAAGGCTGTTTCAACTGCTGGTTCTGACGAACTGCTGTCAAGCATGAAGCTGAATGCATCCGACTTCAATGCGGGTAATGCTGCTAACTGTGTCGGTCTGAAGCCTCGCGCATCAGAAGCTGTTCCAACTGCTGCTGGTACTACTAACCCACTGACTGTGATTGCACGTATGGGTCGTCAACTCGACCTGCAAAACGTGGACTCTCAGGGCCGTTGGTTGGTCATTGACCCAGTGTTCGTTGAACTTCTGAAAGACGAAGACTCACGTCTGTTTGATTCAGACTTTGGTGGTTCTGGTCTGCAGAATGGTTTGATTCTGAATAACCTGCATGGCTTTAAAGTCCATGTTTCTAACAACCTGCCTAAAGTTGGTACAGGTCCATCTACTACAGGTGGAACCAATGCCAATAACTTTGGTGTGATTGTTGCTGGTCATTCATCAGCCGTTGCTACTGCTGACCAAATCAACAAGACTGAAACCTACCGCGACCCGGACAGCTTTGCAGATATCGTCCGTGGTATGCATCTGTATGGCCGCAAGATTCTCCGTCCAGAGGCTCTTGTCAACGCCAAGTACTGCTTGGTATAAGGAGAATAGATTATGGCACTAGGTGATAACACTCTCCAAGCCGCACGTGGTAACTCGCAGCGTGGCCGCAACCCTTACATGGTTCAGACTACTCTGAACTGGGCAACAGCTTTGTCAGACAAAGGTTCTGCTCTTGCAGCATCTGATGTCGTTCCTGTCATTGCCGTTCCTAAAGGTGTAATGGTAATGAACGCAGGTATTGAAGTTGATACTGCTTCTGACGGTTCTACATTTACTGTAGACGTTGGTATGGTAGATGCTGATGTATTTGTCGATGGTTTTGATGCTACGTCAGCCGCTGGCGTACTGTCGCAAAACCCTGCAGCTTACCAGCCAGTGATGGCTGTTGCTGACGATAACATTGACGTGACTATCGCTACCCTTTCAGGTGGCGCAGTGACTTCAGGCAAGTTTCGCGTCTGGGCTGTCCTCATGGACTGCAATGACGAAGGTGACTTGACTGCACAAGAAGTAGCACGTGACGTTATCTAACTGACACAGTATTGGGGCAGGGCAACTTGCCCCTTTACTTTCTTTCTTTATAAGGATGCACGATGGCATATACTTACCTAGACATTACTAATGAAGTACTTGCTCGTATGAACGAGGTATCTCTTACTGCAGCTAATTTTGCTACAGCTAGGGGTTTTCAGGTACAATGTCAAAACGCTGTCAACGATGCTATTAACTATATTAATCAACGTGAGTTTGGCTGGCCTTTTACACACGCTACTGAAACTCAGACATTGGTAGCTAGTCAAACACGTTATACTATTCCAACGGATACACAGTCAATAGACTATGACACATTTAGAATTAGTAAAGATGATACTCTGGGTGTATCAGGGATTACACTACGTATTTTAGACTACAAAGAATATACACAAAAATATATTGACCAAGAAACTACATCTGATGTAGGTGCAGTTCCTATCTACGTATTCCGCACACCAGATAATAACTACGGCTTGTACCCATATCCTGATAAAGCCTACGAATTAAAGTACGAATATTATAAAAAGCCTACTCCATTGTCGGCAGCAACAGATGCACCAACTGTACCTGAACAGTACCGACAGGTAATTGTAGATGGTGCAACTGCATACGCTTATCAGTATCGTGGAGAGGCACAGCAGTATGGCATTAACTTTGCACGTTTTGAAGAAGGCATCAAGCAGATGCAGACAATCTTGCTTAATCGTGCCGACTACATCAGGTCTACGTATATTCCATACTCACAAAGGTACGGTGCTGGCGCGGGTGGATTTTAGAGGTTTAAATGGCAGATGAATCTGGCCTCAGTCCTTATGTGTTTGCTTGTGAAGGTGGGTTAGTTCTTGACCAGCCAACCTTTAAGATGCAACCCGGCATGGCACTTGAACTAGAAAACTTTGAACCTGATGTACGTGGTGGCTATCGCCGTATCAATGGCTACATCAAATGGAACAGCAACATTGTTCCTCAGACAGCTAGTTCATCTGAAGCAGTGCTTATGTCTGCTTTCTTTCCCGGCAATAATAAAGTAATTGCTGCACGTGGAGAAAAAGTATTTGAGGCTGGTACATCAGGTAGCTGGACAGAGATTGACACAGGACGTACTAATGCAAACAGGTACACGTTCTTTAGATATAACCTAGCTGGTACTGACCACATTATCTGGGCTGATGGTGCAAACCATGCAACGAAGTATGATGGCACAACTGTAACAGATATTAATGCAACAGGCGCACCATCTAATCCAAAGTTTGTTGTAGGTTATAAAAATGCTATGTTCTTTGCGGGGCATAGTGCCAATAAAGAAGAAATTGTATTTACAGCACCTTTTACTGACAATGACTTTAACACAGCCAATGGCGCAGGTGCCATACGGGTAGACAGCACAATCACTGGATTGTTTCCGTTTCGTGATGAACTGTACATCTTCTGTGAAGAACGCATCTTTAGACTTGTAGGCAACACTGTCGCAGACTTTCAGATGCAACCTGTTACCAGAGACATTGGTTGTCTAAATAACTTTACCATCCAAGAACTAGCTGGTGATATTATTTTTCTTGGACGAGATGGACTTAGAACAGTAGCCGCGACTGAACGTATTAATGACGTTGAACTTGGCACAATTACGGCACCCATTAAGGAACTGTTTGATGGTGTAACAGATGTAGATGAGTTTGTAAGCGTAGTTGTACCCGGCAAGACACAGTATCGTCTGTTCAGGGTTAATAGGTCAGAAGATACACAGGCTACAACAAAAGGTGTTATTGCTGTACGTAAACAACAAGGGTATGAGTTTGCTACAACTATAGGCATACAGCCAGCTTGTACAGATTATAATACAGTACAGGGTGACATCTTTGTACTCCACGGTGGCTACGATGGTTATATCTATCGCCAAGAACAAGGTAACACATTTGATGGCACTACAATTATAGGCCGTTATCGTTCACCTGATATGACTATGGGAGATGCTGGCATACGTAAAAACTTTCAGCGAGTAATTATTAACTACGCACCTACAGGCGCACTTAACTCTGACTTGTTTCTACGATATGACTATGAATCTCCAGATGCAGCAAGACCTGATGCATACCCGTTTGACAGTTCAACAGTAGTGGCATTGTATGGAACGTCAGTATATGGTACAGCAACATACGGTGGTCAGTCAAACCCATTGGTAAGACAGCCAGTAGAAGGTAGCGGATTTGCTGTAGCAATGCGGGTGGTGGACAATGATATATCACTACCATACACACTAAAAGGTTTTCAGCTAGAATTTGACGCAGGAGCAAGAAGGTAATGGCAGGTTACACTAGACAATCCACATATACTGACGGTGACGTTATTACCGCAGCACAAAGTAACAACGAGTTTAATCAGTTACTTGCTGCTTTTGTAAATACCACTGGTCACAAACATGACGGCACTGCCGCTGAAGGT
>Ga0208791_1000729_pt1 | contig 13621 bp, 23 predicted proteins | sample 11_taG_FD_184084 | JGI IMG/M metagenome (GOLD analysis project Ga0208791, IMG submission 184084) | Marine viral communities from the Subarctic Pacific Ocean - 11_ETSP_OMZ_AT15265 metaG (SPAdes) (version 2) | ecosystem: Environmental > Aquatic > Marine > Oceanic | place: Pacific Ocean | collected...
GCGCTCTATATTCACTCCAAGTTTCTGATGCAGAAGAGAAGTCTGAATGTATTTTTGATTGAGTTAATCGTGGCATGTCTTATTTTCCTTTAGCTTTTTTAATTTGATCTGGGGTGGGCGCTCCTTTGTCACCTTTCTTCCTCATTTTTTCACCAGAACCGCTCTTAATCCGTTCCTTCTTCTTTCTGATGTTTTCCCACAGGCTGCTGTCAGATTTTTCTTTCTCCTTTAAGATCTCATCATGACGCTTCATGAATGTTTTATGATCTGGCCCAGCCATATATAAAGTCTTACCATCTTTTGTTTTGTGGGGGTGAATACCTTTGAGACCCATCTTCTTAGCATCCTTTAGAGCTTCTTCTTTTGTTTCGAAGTAGTGCTGCATTACACTAGGCGCTGCATTAGCAAAAAATAAAATCTTATCTTCGTCTCCAAGAATTACGGAAGCTTTACTTTCAGCGTCTTCAAATTGAGAAGAGCAGACGGCGACCCTTCGATTAATATCTTTGAATTCATCCTTGGCTGTAAGATCAACCATACAGCGGCTTATGAATTTAGATCTTTTTTCTCCGTTTTTTGGCGTTGGCAAAGGCATACTATTTGTTACACCTAAAATGTTTTATTTTTTCACTTTTTTAAGTGAGTATTTTCAAGAACCCAAGGAATCACAAGATTCTCAACACACCTTACATAAGCCTCTTCATCGTTTATTTCCATGAAAGCTAAACCTGTCATCTCAAAAATCATATGAGTTGCTTCATGAACCAAGGTCCACCAGTGCTGTTCTGGATCTGTTAGGCATTTTTTATTCAATTTAATTACCTTATCATCCATCAAACATTCCCCCCAATCCTCCATTTCCTCGTAAATAATTTTAATCTTCTTGCTAAGGATATTTACGGAAGAAAGCTTCTTCATACCTATGATTACACTTAATTCTTGACATTTTTGAGTATTTAATTAAAATAAAAATATGAGCCTACAAGAAGAATTGGATTTAATTAAGAAAGCTAAAGCGCGTGTATCAGAGCTAGACCTAGAAAAACGAAAGGTTTTTGACGATTTAGTTCGAGAAATTGAGCCTTCTGGCAGATTAGAGAGTACAATGTGGGATTATGTGATGGCAGGAATCAACTGTTACGAATACGATCTAGAACCTCTGCTAAAAAATAGGGCAAAAACTCTTGACCTTGAGTAGTCACCCAATATACTCGCGGAGTTATGAATATATTCTGTTTAGACAAAGATCCAGAAATCGCCGCTCGCCAGCATTGTGACAAACACTGTGTCAAGATGATTCTTGAATGCAATCAACTTCTCTGCACGACATTTTGGATGCAAGGTCTTGAAGCTCCATACAAAAAGACTCACTACAATCACCCATCTGCGATCTGGGCTAGAGAATCCCGTGGTAACTTTGAGTGGCTTACCCAGCATACTGCGGCACTCCTTAAAGAATACACCAGTCGATACAAGAAAATCCACAAGAGTACAGAGACTTTTATTTGGGTTCTGGAAAACAAGCATCGTTTACAATTTAACAAGCAAGAACAGACAGAGTTTGCTGTAGCTATCGCTCAAGATCAAAGATGCAGACAACTGCCAAACTTTGAATCGCTTTCTGTTGTTGAAAAGTATCGCGAGTATTATAATCACGACAAATCTTACATGGCAAAATGGCAATACAGCGAAACGCCAAAGTGGTATACCGTAAAGTAACAAAAATAATATTTGGAGCCACATTTTTTTCTTTTATTGCTGGATACGCTATTGGAGTTTGGGTTTCGATACTACTAATTTTAATAAAAGAATATTTTAATTTATGAGGTTATCTAAGAATGCTAAAGTAGCTTTTCTAAATCTGAGTTTAGATTCCTTCAATCATACAAACATTTGGAAGGAGTTCTTTGATGGTGGAGATGAAGAAACCTTTAACCTTTATATTCACTCTAAAAACAAAAAGTGTTCTGTATTCAAAGACTACTTCATTAAGAATACCGTTCCTACGAAGTGGGGACAGTTCTCTATAGTTGAGGCTACCGTAGAGCTAATGAAATCTGCGCTAGTGGACGAACAGAACGAATACTTTACACTGGTTAGTGATTCCCACTTACCTTTATACAGTCTAAATGAGACTGTAGATTTAATAAAACAAAGATATAATATCTTAACATTCACAAAACACTTCAGTTTTCACACGAAAGTGAAGAGCCAAAAGATTTTTAAAGAGGGGATCAAAGGGTACGATTTTGGTGAGTATAACGCTGTTTGTCAGTTTTTTGTTTGCCGAAGAAGAGATATTGAAGTATTTATTGAGACTTTTGAACATTGGTCTCAGTTCTTTGTGAAAGAAAAAGTTGTATTCGCTGATGAGTTTTATTTTTGGGGAGTAGCCAAGCAGTTGGAGATGGATTTTAAAATGGGTCAAGCAACAACTTATTCTGATTGGAGCTTCAGAAAATTACCTGATGGCAAATTAGAGAGAAACCCAAGAGCTTTCACCACATTCAATAAGGCTATGCTTGAAAGCTACAGAAACCAAGGATTCTTGTATGCTAGGAAAGTAATGCCAAGCACTTTAATAACATTTTGATTTAAAAACATGAAAAATACAGTAGAATTACTTGGACACTATGGATCTGATGAGGTCATCGCTTGCAGCGCGTGGACTTCAACGAGTAGAGAGTTAGATGAAAAGAAAAGAGAGAGAATTCCGAAGCTCATCGACATGCTTTGGAGTAACGGACATGAGACACCCTTTGAAAAGGGTAGTGTACACTTTCTTGTTGATTGTGATATCGCCAGCCATATACATTTACTTAAACATAGGATTTCTTCGCTCAATGCTGAATCGGCTCGCTACAAAGAGCTTAAAGAAAATAAAATGTTTATTCCTGAAGATTGGCCAGCATTTTGGCAAAGGATCTTAGAGGAGTATGCCGAAGACGGAAATAGGCTTTACCACAAATGTATCGCTGACCTTGAGCCAGAGTTAGGTCGTAAACGAGCAAAAGAATCCGCACGGTTCTTTAAGACTTACAATAGTCGAATTCAAGCAGACGTTCAATTCAACATGAGAAGCTTTGCCAACTTCCTAAAACTTAGGAATAGTGAACACGCTCAAAAAGAAATAAGAGAAATTGCTCAAAAAATGCTTGACTTGGTTGAGAATATCGAAGAAAATCCGTTTAGACACACCTTAAATAGTTGGGGTTATTAAATTATGCAAATTAAAAAAATTGAACTTCGCTCTCTTCAGCAAGTTCGCACTTACGAGTTGGAGGACGGAGATATCATTGATAACTTTGGCTCTATAGAAAGATTCCAGAAAATCCTTGATGATTCTGAACAACCTACAGAAGAGGAAGATGAAATATTATCTAGCATTCTGAGCGATTGTCCAATAGAGGAAGACAATATTATGGGTGGCATTGAAGAGTCTTTTTTTGAATATTAAAGATTAAAAATGAACACTGAAGAGCTTTCTTTGTTAATTGCGCTGATTGCGATGTTAGTATTACTAAGTAAATGTTTTAATTGATGGCTAAAATGAAGATGGATGGCTACGATGACTGTATTGTCGGGTTAGTAGAGAGATTTGGTCAAGAACCGATCCTCTGCTATGATAAGGAAAAAGTTCTTTGTAAACTGGAATCCCAAGATATGGATAGATCCGAGGCAGAAGAGTTTTTTTATTATAATCAAATAGGAGCGTGGATGGGTGACTCTACCCCATGTTTTTTATCAAAGGGGCTTGACAAGGACGAGCTTCTATCTTAGAGTCCTGAAAACAAAGAAACAAAAAAAATGAAAATACAATTATTCTTAGCTGTATCACTAACGCTTTGTGCGCTTGCGACTTGGAGTTCCTTTAAGACTCCTGAAGTTAAAACAGTCATTCAAGAGGAGGTTGTTTATCCAGAAAAAGTTGAGGCTTGCGTGTCCCTGACCAAGTTTCAATTAGAGAAAATGCTTAGTCATTTCAATGAGGATGATCATCCCGCCGAAATGAAGCGTTTTAAAAGTTTGGTTAAGAGGGATGCGAACGGTTGGAGAATCTCTTCAACTCACTTGGCTAAAGGTGCAGATAAGTATCCTCTTCCAGACGGTGATTTCTTAGTTGTCGATGCTTCGTTTATTGATTATCATGGGAACTTCAAGGACTGCATTAACTATGCTCACAGTTATCAAGATAATCACGAATATATTGTGGTATCAGTCAAGTAAATTTAGGCTCTGTGGCGGAATTGGTAGACGCTGCGGATTTAAAATCCGTTGATCCTAGATCGTGAGGGTTCGATCCCCTCCAGAGCTACCACTTAAGACCCGTTCGTCTAATGGTTAGGACTCCAGATTTTCATTCTGGCAATAGGGGTTCGATCCCCCTACGGGTTGCCAACTTTAAAAAATACTAACAAAAAATGATAAGTCATCATAGAAAGTTCATCTTCCTCCATATACCTAAATGCGGCGGAACCAGTATTGAGTCTGTTTTTGGATCTTGGCGAAACAAGCATTCTAAAGATTACTTTTATCTTGGTAAGAATCGTCAGCACTTTTTGTTAAATGAAATTTTAGATCAGTATCCAAAATGTTCAAATTATTTTAAATTTGCTTTTATTCGCAATCCTTTTTCTAGAATAGTTAGTGAGTATAACTATATACTATCAAATTCAAAAGATTTGAAAAAATTATCTTTTAAGGATTTCGTTTTAAATCTCGAAAATTATTTAAATAATACCGCTTATGAGTATCATAATTTATCTTTATGCGACTACCTTTTAAATAAAGAAGGTGAGTTAGTTGTTGATTTTGTGGGTAGGTTAGAAAATTTTCAAGAAGACTTTAACGTTGTCTGCGACAAAATTGGAATCCCAAAACAAAAACTTCCACACTGCAACAAAACAAGACACAAACACTACACCGAATACTATGATGATGAGACTCGCGAGATTATAGCTCAAAAATTCGCAAAAGACATCGATTATTTTGAGTATGAGTTTGGAAGTTAATAAACAAAAAGATCTACATTCCGAGTATTACAGAAATAATGATTGACCATATATATTATATAAACTTAAAATATAGGGAAAACAAAAAAATATTTATGGAGCATCAGCTTTCAAATATTGGCATTCCATACAGTAGATTTGAAGCGATTAGACCAACTGAAGAGTCAATCAAAGAAGGTGGAGAATATCACTCTTTCTATAAGAGAAATAAATTCTATGAGGCTAAGGTTTGCATAGGCGAATCATATATTCCAAGCGGCTACCATTATGGCACTTTAGGTTGCTATTTATCACATTATTTATTATTAAAAGAAATCGCCAAATCTTCATTTTCTAATGTGCTAGTTCTGGAAGATGACTGCGATCTATCTGGCGACAAAACATTAACTGAGCTTCAAAATGCTCTTTATAATTATTTAATTCCTGATGATTGGGATATAGTCCGAAGCACGTGGTCGAGTAACAAAGAATTAAATAAAATAAAACACTGCCATCCACTCTCGCTTAAATTAAAAAAGGCTCACACTTGTGATTTGTTAAAAGATATTTATCAAAAATATTCGTATAATGCAACTGAAAACCCCGTCATCCATTCTCTTTACGGAGGGACTCACTTTCAATTAATTAATCAGCAAAGCGCCCAAAAAATTATTGACCACCTTGACTCTGATGTCATATTACCAATAGATGCTATGTATACTACAAACGCTATCAATGTTTACCATTCAAAGTTTGGGGCGGGATGTGTAGATATGGGTTCAGATATAAATTCTTAGAATATAAAATGCGCTTGTAGCTCAGTGGTTAGAGCAGGGGTCTCATAAACCCTTGGTCGTGAGTTCGAATCTCACCGGGCGCACCATTTTTAAATAAAATATATTATGGATGATGTAAAAGAAGAAGAGATTACGATGATTGCTGATTGGGGCGTTATTGTGCAACCTGAAGATGGTAGTGATGCATACGCTATTGTAAATGAAGATTGGGAAGATTATAAAAATCATTCTTTTCTTGTTAGATAAATTCACATAAGAGGATATAATCAATTATGAAACCTGTCTCTCTTCACTGCTCCAAACAAATTGATGACCTTCTAGATGAGTCTATGGCTATGGAGGCTAACGGCAAGGTGTTTGCGTCTCAAGATCATGCGAACCCATCTTATGTTAGGAACCCTGACTTATGGTGTAGAGACTTAGACATCACATGCATGTCTCCTTGGAATAGTAGTGGAGGTCATAAGAAAGCGGGAACGCTAGTAACCCCAAGGCATATTATAGGTGCAGCACACTACGAGTATTCTGTGGGGACAGTCGTTAGGTTTGTAGAGAAAAACGGTATAGTCCATGACCGCACTGTGATAGGGAAAGCTAGACATCCCGAATGTAGAAACTACAGTCCAGACTTAACAATCTATACTTTAGACAGTGACCTTCCCTCTACGATAAAGCCTTGCTCTGTAATGCCTAGCAATTTCGATGACTATTTAGATACCTTCAGCAGGATACCTTGCCTTGGTCTCGACCAAGAAGAGAAGGCTCTCATCATAGACTGGCGAGCTGGAGGTAGGATGCAGACACCCACAGATCCCAAAAGACTTATTTTCCATGAGAATAAAATCAGTGGTGATAGCGGGAATCCTGCATTTTTGGTTTTCAAAGGTAAACCTGTACTTGTAACTGTTTGGACATTTGGTGGTGCAGGATCTGGGACTCCAATAGCAGATTATATTTCAGATATTAACTCCATGATTGTGACCGCTGATACACGGGCAAGTGTATCTACAAATTATACAATTACTGAAGCGGATTTTTCAAAATACAGAGTCTTCGATGCAAAAAAACTTTTTTCTCAATTCGCTGCTGCACTTCGTAAGTTAAGACCTCGCTGGTTTAAGAAAAGTTCCGAAACCAGTTCCGAAACCAGTTCCGAAACCAGTGCGGAAACCAGTGCGGAAACCAGTGCGGAAACGAGCGCGGAGACCAGTTCAGAAGGTTTTTTTTTAAAAAAAATAAAAATGATTTTAACTTCCCTAAGATTGTGGAAGATAAATTAAGCATGAATAAAACATTTGCAATAGTTTTAGCCTGTGAGAAATACAGGCACAAAATGTTATCGCAGGACACCTCTAAACTCGGAGACTATATGTATTTTATGGGTGATCCTACATTATCTTCTCCTCTAGTTAAGGATAAAGTAGTCTATTTACCCTGCCCAGACAATTATGAAAGCCTAACTATAAAAACTTTAATGGCTGTTAAGTGGGCGGTTGAGAATAAACAGTTTGACTTATTGATAAAAACAGACGATGACGTTCGCTTCTTGGAGGGTTTTGATAAAATCGTTAATGAGGCATCTGTCCATGATTATTCTGGTTATTTGAGGAATGGTGGTTACATGTCTGATTGGCACTTCAATAAATGTGATGATCCAAAATTAAACAATTTACCATTTAAAGTTCCAGAAGTAATTTATTGTAATGGCCCATTATATTTCTTATCTAAAAAATCTGCCTCACTTTTAGTAGATTATGGGTTTAGAGATGATTATTGTATTTATGAAGATGCGGAGGTCGGAGAATTATTGAGGAGGTCTGGGATTATTGCGAGGCAAATTCAAACATCTGCTGGAGTTTTCTTCTCAAAATAATTTTTGAGGCAGATAAAGCCAAAGTAACTAAAATAGGCTTGAAATAATTAATAAAACACAGTAATATAAATATAGATGCGATGAAATTTAAAGGTAAAAGCAACATAATTAAAGAGGTCCAAGGTAAACTTGGTCTTAAAGCTGACGGGATTGATGGCCCTGCTACATGGAAGATGATTTGGGAGAATCTAGTTCATGATGATAAAGGTGAACCAGAAAAGCCAGAGCCTCCAGCCCAAGAACTTAAAGATGATTACCCCGAAGTGTATAAAGCTTCACCAAACCAGTCTGGACCCATCAAACCTAAGTATGTGATTCTGCATCATAGCAGTGGAAGTCATGATGGGACTCGTTCATGGATCTTAAATTCTGCATCAAAGGTTAGTTATCACTATCTTATTGCGCCTGATGGATCTCGTACGCAATTTGTGTATGACAAAAAAAGAGCTTGGCATGCTGGGAGATCTTCTTGGAAAGGTGTAAGCGGTCTAAATGGTCATAGTATCGGCATTTCTTTCTATGGAGATACCAACAAACGCACACCAAGTGCTGCTGAAATTGATTCTGCTGCCAAGAAATGCAAATACCTTATGGATAAATTTGATTTTGGCATTGACAATATTCTGACGCATGAGATGATTGCCCCCAACAGAAAGAATGATACTTCTGCTGCTACCTACCAAATGGTTATTGATCGCATAAAGGAACTTTAACATGAAAAAACTAATCAAGTTACTGTTCGGTTTATTTGGACGTAAACCAGCCTCTCAAGAAGCGTTTGACGTAGACCCCAAAATGTCAAAGAAAATGAAAGAGGTGTTCGGAACAAACCACAAGTTTGCTGAATTAGCTGTATACGAAGAAGATAGCAGGAAAAAGGTCGAGAAATTGCTGGAAACTATTGAAGAAGACCCAGATCGACTGTGATATTTCCAAATATGGGATGTTATTTTTAATCGAAACAAAATTTTTAGACTCTTACTAAAATAATAAATTAATCTCTGTGATTCCTAAAAAACTAAAATATTTCCCTTGGATGTCGAGGGAAGCAATAAAAAAATCTAAAGCTTTAGGTTCCATCAGGAATTCAATCACATCTGGAGGTGGAAATTTAGCTGGTTACCTTGGCGAAATAGCTCTAGCTAGACACCTAAAAGCAGATAATATTTCTTGCGATGAGGGTAATGAAAAGTATAATTACGATTTATTAAAGAGTGGAAAAAAGATTGAGGTTAAAACCAAGAGGAGGACGAGAGACGTTGAAGGTCATTACGAAGTCTCTATCGCTGCAACCAGTAAGCATCAAAAAACAGATGTTTACGCTTTTATTTCGATCACCTTTGACAGGAAAGAGGGGAAAGGCAGGAACGCGACTTATCACAAAATTAAATCAATTTGGTTGTGTGGTTACATGGCTCAAGACGAATACTTTAAGAAGGCTAAGTATATGCGTAAGGGGCAGATAGATATATCAAATGGTTTTAGAGTTCACGCAAACATGTATAACATGCCTATAAGCGAATTAAAAAGTAATATTAATGAAACGTAAAATAGAAGAACTAATTATTCTTTTGGGGTCTATTGTTATTGGTGTTCCACTAGGATTGATTGTTGGGTTAGTCTGCTGGTTCAAGTTCCCATTTGAAATATATACCACTGCTAGAATTGATTTAGCTAAAAGAAGAGTAAGGGAAGCTGAAGAACTAATCAAAGAATACGAAAAAGAAAATTCATCTGAAGGAATGTGGGATAGGCACATAGAGCGAATCAAATCAAAAGAAAATAATTATGACAACTGAAGAGCTATTAAAACTTCATAAAGATACCTGCGAAACTTGCAGGGATATTATGAGACAAAAAAATAACGATTATACTGGAGGGAAGACTTCGAAAGATCCTTTCGCTAATTTTAACGCTGCATCCGTTCTAGGTATTGATCCAGTGCAAGGTTTACTGCTTAGAGTAATCGATAAGATTCAAAGGATTAGGTCTTTCACAAATGACAAGGAGTTAAAGGTATCAAATGAGAGTGTTGAGGATGCTTGCGATGATATTGTTAATTATGCAATTTTAGCAAAGGCAATGCTTATGGAGGGAAGAAAAATTCATTCGTTTGAGTCTGGGGAATAAAAAATATTAAATATTCATTTGTTGGCATGTAGCCCGTCCCCGTTTATTGTTTTGAGGGGGCGGGTTATTTGTTTGTAGATCCTTGCCTAAAACTCTGGTCTGGAAAATAATTCATATTTTAATCAAAAAAATGTTGACCTACCCAAACTCCAAGGTTAATCTACCTCCGTTATGAGTAATACACCAAAAAGAGGTCGTGGTCGCCCCAAGGGTTCGACCAGTTTCGTCAGCATTAAACTCGCTGATCTTATCAACAATCTTGGCCCCAATGCCAACGTATCAGTCAGTAAAAAGTGGCTTGATTCGGTTGGTATCGAGATCCAAGAGTCATCTGCTCCATCTATGGTTGTTTCCTCGATCACTGATGAGCCTGAAGCTGTAGAAACCATTCAATTCCAAATCCACTAAGTCATGTTTGAAAAACTTGTAGGTCAGAGTGAAGTCAAGGGTCGCCTTGGCTTCTACGCCAAAGCTCACAAGGCTGGCTCTATCATTCCACCCATCATGCTCAACGGAGCTAAAGGTTTGGGTAAGACTGAGTTCGCAAAGGAATTTGCTAGCGGAATCGAAAGAAAACTTCTTGAGATTAACTGCGGGACAATCCGCAATGCTCAACAGTTTTTTGAACAGGTCTTCATGCCAGCTATCGCTGGAGAGGAGATCACTGTTCTTTTTGATGAGTGCCATGCCTTACCTAAAGATTTGGTTGAAGTGTTCTTGACGGTATTCAATAGCGAGGGAGCTAAGAGTAAGCAGGTTTCTATTGGAGACGGCTTCGCTACATTCGACTTCGTAAAGCAGAATTTCTTGTTTGCTACTACTGAACTCCACAAGATCTTCGATCCACTCAAGGATCGCATGACTATTGTAGATTTCAAGCCTTATGTAGCCAAGGAGCTTTCTCATATCATTCAGAAGAAGATTGATTGGGTTCAGTTCGACGGGGATGTTCTTGAGCAGATCGCTGAAACCGTTCGTGGCAATGCCCGTAGCGCAATCAAAAGAGCTTTGGAAATCAAAGCATTCTGCGAGATCAATAATAGTCCAAAGGTGGACGCAAAAGCTTGGCTCAAAATGAAACAAATCTTGGGGATCAAACCACATGGCCTAACCAACCTTGAAGTCCAGATCCTTGACGTTCTCAAATCCAACGGCCCTAGCTCTCTCCAGATGCTATCGGCTGTTACCGGGATGTCCCGCTCTGCCATCCAGCTTGATGCAGAGAACAACCTCCTTCGTAGCGGGTTCATGGAGATCGATGGTAAACGTAAGATCACAAGCAAGGGAACAAAGATGTTGAAGGAGTTAGCATGAAGTATGTAGTATCACAATGGGGAACTGGTCTATCAGTCGGAATGATTGGTAGGCCAGAGGAGGTGGAGCAAGATAAGAACTTGGCTCATAATATATTTGGGGCTAGATCATATGATGATGTGTTTAATGGGCGCATCAATTTTAGTAGTATTTTTTATTTTTATAAATTCTTACTCTATAAATATGCCCTCCCACACATGTTCGAACACGACTGCTCCCTTCGATCAGCGATCAAAGCTACCAAAGCATTAGCCAAGAACCACACCGTAATCAAAGAGAACTTCATGTTCCAGATAAGCAGATTACCCGTAGCCTATAATGTAGGATTATATAATGATGGGGACTTTGGGTATGAGTATGAAGATTGATAGTCGGGGCTGTGATATATAATATTGTTCATTTGTAATTACAAAATTCTTTTGTTTGTTACATATTGTAGTGCCGAACACTAAAACCACAACATATAGTATAGTTTTACGTCCATATACCTACTGCACCAACCCCCTCCCATCGTCGTCTACCCCTTATACCTACAACATAAACTACAATACATACATAACAACAATATAAGGGAGAATAATAGAGGGAATACTGGAGGAATGGGTGTTCAAATACTGGATGTGGATTACCCTTTTTAATTAAATAAAAATAATATAAATTCCACATACAATAGTTTTCCTTGATTCTAAAGGGTTTGCGGCCCTTTTGCTTGACGTAGCTGCCGCAGTGAGGTTGGTCTTTTTGCTTCGCTTCAGTAAACCCAAACAAAAAAAATTATAAAAAAAGTCAATTTCTGCACGGGGGTAAATACAAAAAGTTTTTAAAACTTTTACCTCACTGCACCAGCCACGTTAAAAAACAATAAAAAAAGTGCAGGTCGGGTGACATTTCGCAAATAATAGGCAGACCCAGATCGAATGAGATTGCCCAAATAATGCAGCGCCCCGAATAAACAAAATCAAAATCAAATAATGCCAGATCTAATCAAACGGCGTAAATAATGTGATTGCCCAGATCGCACAAAACAAACTAAATAAACCCAGATCAAATAAAACACCCCAAATAAGTGTGTGGTTAGCGGGGGCGACCACGTTCGATATTAGATTATCTCTGTAAGTCATTGAGTAGTAGGGAGTTACGGCGCTCCGCGCCCCCGTCCTCCGTAACTCGCTGTCGATCAACGAGTTACGGAGAAATTTTATACGTTGTCTAAAAGCCTGATTCTATTGCTTTGGACTGACCAAATTAACAAATCAATTTTTGCATCTGACAAGTAAGGATAGCGCAAGCGAGATAGATACCTAAACTGTTTTTCTAGCTCTTTGTATTTTTTTGTGTTGGTTGGGGTGCTGTGGGGCGCATCCTCTACTCCATTATCTCTCAACCATGCAAGGATGTGAGTATCCAAGACTGCATATTCACAACCCTTTCTGGAGTGAAGCAAAAAGAAACGTGCTGTCTTGTTGCCTACTCCATGTATATTGAGGAGATCATCCAAACCACAAGTCCTTAAATCAAGATCAAGAGACTGCATGATTCCTTTTGTTAGTCTACCATACTGACCAACCCTACTTGCAACCAGTGCATTTTGGATTCCTACCTCTCCTATAGATTTAAAGTAATTAAAAACCCCCTCCTCACCTATGTCTTGCCCAAGCTTCGCTGCATGAATCAATCTACTCAAACAACGAGAGGCATGGTCACTATTCTTCCCCGCTACAAACATACAGAACAACCAAAAAGATTCTAGTTGATTAGTATCCCTGTCAAAGTGGGTAATGTCTGTCGGATTAATTTCTAACTTATTATTCATGCTTAAACTCGCACTCACCGATTGAGATTTCTACGATTTCGCTCGTCTCATCTATCCAATTTTGATGATCTAGCAAACCGCCCTTTCCATTAAGAAGTTTCTTCGCGTATTTTTTTCGAAGATTGTTCCATTTTGCCTCGGCCTTTTTCCGACTCACCAAAGCAAAACCCTCAACATACTTGCTTTCGATGTCCCCGCAGGGAAGAATGTGATCCCTCCTCACATCGACATAAAAGACAGAATCGGACAGATACTCAGCTCTTAATTGAACCTCATATTCAACCTTGTAATCTTTTGTTTTCATTTTTTTAATTATAGATTGCTGTATTTTTCCATCAACTCAACTTGAACGTGCTTGTTCCAGATGCTGTGCATAAGGTCGAACCAACCACCTCCACGTTCAGCTTCACCTACGGAAGAAGGGAAGACCGTTCTAAACTCCTCCATCATGGTATCTAGTTGAGATTCAAATTGAACCTGCTCAGGGCTAGCCTCCTCTTTCAACCCATCAACTAACTTTACAGCTTCATCAACCGTTATTAGCTCGCTCCCGTCGCCATTGTAAATGTTCTTCAGATCATTGGTCTCCATGTAGGATCGGAGTAGAGCATCTAACAGTCTCTTTGTGCTTACTTGTTTTTTCATGTCTGAGAGAAACATACCATGAGGCTGAAGCATCGTCAAATTTAAATTAATTAAAAAT
>Ga0208791_1000744_pt1 | contig 13375 bp, 15 predicted proteins | sample 11_taG_FD_184084 | JGI IMG/M metagenome (GOLD analysis project Ga0208791, IMG submission 184084) | Marine viral communities from the Subarctic Pacific Ocean - 11_ETSP_OMZ_AT15265 metaG (SPAdes) (version 2) | ecosystem: Environmental > Aquatic > Marine > Oceanic | place: Pacific Ocean | collected...
GGATGAATCCTGAGCCCACATCAATAATACTTTCTAATAAATTATTCCATTTCATTTAATTTTTCTATAATTTTATTTTTATCCTTTTCTAAATAAAGTGCACCTCGGAGTACGCCTTCTAAATTATCTCTCAGTTTTCCTATCCCTGCATTACAATCAGGACATACCCATCCCCTAAATATAAAAGTTCCGTGGATATGGTCTCTTTGAAGTTTTTTTGTTTTTTTATGACAACAGTCACAACACTCAGGTTTGGGAGGAGCATTCTTTTTCACCTTACTCTGCTCTCTTTTATATACTGTACTACATTCTCGGCATATTTTTCTGAGAATGTAGGCCCCGTCGCTTCTTTGAAGATGGGTTGTAAATGCTATTAGGGGAAGAATTTCATGACATTCTTTACATTCCTGCGTATCGGTTTCTTTTCCTGCTATTTTAATCTCTCCTCTATAGTGGAAAATTCTGTGATTCTTACGTTTCTTACCATAATTACCCCAGTGGGGAGTTGTATTTAAATTTATTTTGGACATTATTTCTTTTTCACCGGCGCAATCTTCCAACGGCGCTTGGCTGTACGCCAGCCACCTTTCGATGTGTCCCAGTAGCGTTTGCACAGATTCCCCGTGCTCTTCGCTGTAAACTCGTACTGCATATCCGGGTTCGGATCATAAGGCCGCTTGAGCCTTTTGCCGTCGGATTTGGAGTAATAGCTTATGGTATGTTTGTCTGTCATTCTAATAAATTATTCCATTTCATATTTTAAAACTCTTATAAATATCTTTAGGTCGAATAATGTGTAGATGTTTTTTTGTTCTTGTGGCTCCTACATAAAATAATCTATTTTCATCATCCGGATTTCGATCGTAACTCTTTTGTGTGTTTAAACTTAAATCAGTAAGAAGAACTACATTATCTTCTTCTCCTCCTTTAACCCCATGAATCGTTGATAATAAAATTCTAGGCTCTTTATTTAATGCCTCTCCGTTAGCTCTCATTTTTCTTATGTAATTAACGCTTTTAGCAGGGGCCTGATCCATTGCTTCATACCATACAGCGTTGGTTAAAAGTCCATGCTTATTGTAACATTCTTCTATTCTATAAGGCTTGTCTTTATTTAAATATTGTAAATTTTCTTTCATGTAATGTTTAGGAGACATATAGGTTGCTATCTCTTTAATTTGATCTGCCTTTAATTCTTGAGATTTCCTAAAATTTTCCCAATTTGTAATAGCATTATAAAGATCGGACTCATATCCTTTCTTAGATTTATTTTTATAAAAAAACCCCTTTTTATAGAGCTCTTCTTCTAAATCTTTTAACATGTATTTAGTTCTAGCTAACACGTACCATTTTCCTTGACTCATATCTATGTCTTGAAAATCATGGTAATAAGAAAGCTGCCCATTTTTATTTTTAGGTGCCCATTCTTTATGATGTCTTTTGGAAATTCTTTTAACAATATTCATTGCTACATCATGTACTACTTGGGGCACTCTTAAAGATTGAGTTAATTTTAAAAATTTCCCTGTTTGAGTAATAAAACTATCGACATCTGCACCAGCCCACCTAAAGATAGCCTGGTCATCATCCCCAGCAATAAAGGAATCTTTTGTTTTATCCCAAATAAATTTAGCCATATCCCATTGCATTCGAGAAAGATCCTGTGCCTCATCAATAAATACAACATCAAACTTAGGGCATGTGTCTGATTTTATAAAATCTAAAATCATGTCATTATAATCTATGAGTCCATATTGTTTTTTATAGGCATTTAATTCATTGGCAAATATTTTTAAATTTTTTACAGAAACATCTTGGGTATGTTCTTGAAGATTAAATTGTTGTTCAGGTGTAATGTTTCTTAATTTAGCGAGTTGAATGATACGAAGATAATCACTTTTAGTTGTGAAGATCCCTGTAAATTCATCATCGTATTCATTATAGTCTACTCTAATATTTATTTTTTTCCCTAGGTCAGCATAGTGTTTGGTTTGCATTACATTTTCTTTTTTAAGACCCAGTCTTCTAAAGGCTAAAGAATGGAGAGTTCTAAAATAGGGAAGATCGTCTTCTGTTAAATTAAATTTTTTAATTGCCTCATCTCTGGCATGATAAGCAGCTTTTTGTGTGAAAGAAAAGTAACCAATACGATTAGGGTCTGTTGTCTTTAAATATTTATCTACTTCTTCTAACAAAGTCCAAGTTTTCCCTGTTCCTGGTGGTCCTAATACTATTGTTTTCATAAAATAAATCCTCTAGCTTTTGCAAATATATAGTCGTCCTCTCTGCTAGACAATCTCTTATTCTTTTTTCCTTTATGATTACCACTTCCTGTTTTCCATTTTAAATTATCCGGTAAGAAATTACATTTATCATCTCCTGTATGAGATACCTGACAATATTTTTTAGGATCTGCATTCCAAACATAGGCTTTTGCTACAATGACATGTACCAGTTTAGGGCACGTTTGAGGGTGATTTATATCTAGAAGACTTATCATCATGTAATTAGTTGAATCAGAAAAGTAAATGGAACCTATCTTTATTTTGTTCCCATGCAGAACAGTTATAAAAGGCCAAATAGGCTTTGCGTAGATAGAGTCTTTGGGTGCTTGTTTATGAAAAAGATGCAAACCCCCGGTAGGATATATAACATATTTATTTGGTACAATTTCTGGCATAAAGGTTTCTATTTTTTTAGGTACAAGAAGATGATTATCTAATGTTCTACTTACCACTGGTTGTTCAAATAAAGCTAGTTGGTGGCCACGCATTAAAATGGATCCTTTGGTTTAAATTGTTTCTTTTTATAAGTATCTTCTTGTTTTTCAAATTCTTCAGACACCATAATGTTGGGTCTTTTCTTTCCAATTGTTTCTCTTTTAATTTTACATTTACACTTGTCCACTAATAATTGCATTGTAATATCATAAGGTTCTTTCCATTTTCTACGCAATAAAAATTTGTTATAAAATTCTCTAAAAATAAAATGATGTTTACCTTCATGATTCCAAACGTTTCCTCGTTCCATGTCTTCTTTGGTTGCTCCCATTCCTGTACGATCGGTGCAAAATTCTTCAAGATGTTCTTTTAATTGATTAATTTTCGAAGATCCTTCTGGAGCAGGTACGGGTTCTAGCCCTGCTAGAAGTACGTCTATATAAATCCCAAACTCTTTTGGAGAAACTCGTGGGGGTCTTTTATTAATTTGTTTTGCAACTGCTCTTTGAAATAATCTTTGCTCTAATAAGGTTTCAACATTTTCTAATTTAACTCGTTGACCATCTACGTTTACATAATAATAAGGTTCGTCTAATTCTATTTTTTGAAGATCACTCAAGACGGGAAAAAGAGCATCTCCTCCTATTCCATATTTTCTTTTACGACATAAGTCTTTATCACAATAACTGCACATGGGTTCATCTTTGCATTTGTATCCCCATTCTTTTTTCTCATGTTGTAATTTAATTCTTTCTACAGCGGCATCCTCTAATGGAGGAACCATGTAACTCTGATTAAATAAAATTACTTTACTTCCCCAATTTTGGGACCACTTCTTTTTGGCATATACTACATAATGAAATAAAGCATTATCTCTTTTTCCTTCAGGGATTTTTTCAGCAGCCAGGGTTTCCATACATGGAGGTCCATCAGCCAATTCTGATTGAGGTCTTTTTATTTTTAAATTCTCTAATTGTTCGGGGGTGAGTTTATGTCTTTCATACAGCTCAAAAAAAGCATCTAGCTTAATAGCATTACCCTCTGAATCAAAGGCATATCTTGTTGTTTTATCTGAATTAAAGTATGGCAAGTTGAGAAAATTTCCTGTATCATCTTTCGATTTTAATTCAATCTGTTTTGGAAAAACTTCTGAACTTCCAAACCCTAATATTGATCCAATAGAAATAAGCCTTTTCCGTATTAACGCGGCATCTACGGGTGCGGTTGTAAATAAAAAAATATGTGCTCCTCCACTTTTAGATCTAAAAGTTATAAGTGGAAGATTTAAATTTTTAATTTGTTTGAGTAATTTTTTATGATCAAATCCTGCGTAAGAATCTACGTCAATACAACCCCATTTACATTTATTATTTTCATTAATGGGGATGATTCCTAGACTAGGTTCAATTCCTTTAAGATGATTTTGCCAAAGTATTTCTATAACTGGATCACGTTTGACAAATGATTGTCCTTTAATTTTGGTTCCATCTATGTTTTTCTTTTCAACATAGGTGCAACCATGTGCTCGTTGTAAGCCTTTAAATATATCTATAAATTTCTGTACCATATCTATTATAAGGACGGGTTAAGTCTCCCGCTCCCGTCCCCATATTCCAAGGAGGAATCCTTAAAAAGGTACGTCCGTTTTAGATTCGTCAGTTTCATGTTTAGCTTTAACTTCACCTTTGCTAACGCTTACAGCAAAATTTTTAGCTATATCATAAACTGTCTTATCTGTAACAGGACCTACTTTAGAAACGTCCCATCCAAACCAAGTTCCTTTATCATTGGATTGTTGGACCGTTTTTAATTTATAAATGTGGCTATATGTGGGCGGCGTAAAGACTCCGTTTCCATTAGCTCTTGGCATTTTAGTACTCAACATCATTGAGTTCCATTTCTTACTAATCTTTAATTGAGTAGATTTCATGGAAATTAACGCTGTCGATGGACTATCTCCTAATACCACAACAAAATGATTTGCTGTGTTCTCAAGATAATTACCATTTGCTAGGCGGTCTTTATTTTGTTTATCCCTCGTAACTTTTGGGATATCGTCACCAACATCGTAAATATGGATTGGTGCGCCTTTACCTTCACCCCGTTCTTGCCATTCTATATACTGTCTTTTATAAAAGACTGGCATAACTTGGATGCCTTTAGTGCCATCATACAGTTGATTAGTCACTGTATTCAAAATCATGCCGGGCTGTGCGCCTTCAACATGTTTTGCATCCAGTTTATTAACTTCTGGAGATAGCTGTCCCAAGACTTTCAAAAAGGGTAACGCAAGATCTTCCTGCGTTATATTTTGTGCGCCTTGGTTTGCATCAGCTTCAAATACATTTGTAGCCAATGCTCCTGCTTGTTCACGTTTCATGATTCGTTGTTCATTTTTCGTGTTTATTGTTTCTTTGTTCATTGTTAGTTTTTCCTTGTTAGTTTGGTTCGGTTTCCTACGAACACGTTAAAAATATCCATGGGTATATCTTTTCCATTTTCAATACGCTCACGGACAAGTGCTTTGAGAGTCATGGGCTCAACCTTCAACTTTTGTGTTGGCTGAAACCCCTGACTCTGCGCAAGGTTAGCATATTCTGCCGCCTTGTTATCTTCATTCCGTCCAAAGGAAACGGTCACATCATTTTTAATAATGTCACCTAGGCCATTGGAACGAAGCCAATTATATGCTGCTTCTCTATTCTTAATCGAGATGTTAGCATGATAATACGGTTTAATATCAACTGCAGATCCATCTGCAAGTTTGATGGATGATAACCCCATTTCACTTAAAAGTGTAGGGATAACTTCACCTGAAATTCTTTCAATGTCACGTTTTTTATTTTTTAATGATTCTTCATCGGCTTTTAATTCATCTTCAAGATCTCGAAGATTTTTAACTTGTTCTGCTAATGAAGTTAGATTCGATGTACGGTCTAAAACTTCTTCTTGGTCTTTTTCAAAATTAATTTGGTTCATAACTTTCTAATTCCTTTTTTATAATTTCTACTTCTCTTGCTGCTTGCCAATATCGTTTCCACCAAATTATATCTGAAAAATAAGTTATAATAAAAGTGGGTAGAGTATACAGTCGGAAGAAAAATGAAAAAACGGGTTTTTGTTTATAATATTCGTGAAGAGCTTTCCTGGAAATCTCTCTGTTTTTTTCTACCTCTAAAAAACCTTCCATCCATTTTTCAGTGGACTCAAGTCTTTTTCTTAATATATAGTATCCTTTATTTATTTCCATATTTTTAATTTATACTTAGAATGTGTCGCTTTTAAGGCACTATTCATCTATATTTCCTTTCTCATGTAGATTTATATCAATGGAATAATATCTTCTTTCTTGTTTATCCCATTTAAGTAATTTGTATTTACCGTTTGTTATGTCGGATACAATTGAACAGGCCACACCAATAATGGCAGGATCTCCGGTCAATAATAAATAATCAGCTGCCTTATAATTTTTTAACAAATTCCTTAATTTAAAAATTAAAGGACCTGGTGAAAAAATAATTTGAGAAAGTTCAGGAAGTAAGAATTTAAATTCTCCAAATTCTCGTGCCCCCATAATGTTAATTTTAGGGCGTCCGTCACGGGTGCCTGGAATTTCTTGAATCACATAAACTATCGATTTTTCTTCTTTCATATATTGACAAGTATATAGGTTATCCTGTATAAGAAGTCAATAGAAAGATGAAATATAAATTTAAAACTGAGCCGTATGCGCATCAACTTAAGGCATTAGAGATGTCTTGGAATAAGGAAACGTTTGCCTACTTCATGGAAATGGGTACTGGTAAAACAAAAGTTCTTATTGATAATATGGCCATGCTTTATGATCATGGAAAAATTGATGGTGCATTAATTATTGCACCGAAAGGAGTTATTAATACTTGGTATCAACAAGAGCTCCCGGCTCATATGCCTACGCATATTGAAAATGTGTCCGTATTGTGGCAAGCCCTGATTAATCAAAAGCAACAAGATAAATTAGACACTTTATTTACTACGGGTCATCAACTTCATATTTTAATTATGAATGTTGAATCTTTAAGTACTATTAAAGGTGTCAAGTTTGCTTATAAATTCATATCCTCGCATAAGACCTTAATGGTAGTGGATGAAAGCACTACCATTAAAAATCCTAAAGCCAAGAGAACCAAGAATATTATTAAATTATCTAAATTCACCAAGTACCGTAGAATTTTGACAGGTTCTCCTGTTACTAGAAATCCTTTAGATCTTTATAGTCAATGTGAATTTTTAAGTCCTTGGCATTTGGACAGTGCATCTTTTTATTCGTTTAGAAACAGATACGCAGAAATGAAGACTATGAATTTTGGTGGACGTTCGATTCAGATAGTAGCTTTTTATAAAAATCTAGGAGAATTATCAGAAAAATTAAAGCCCTTTTCTTACCGAGTTTTAAAAGAAGATTGTTTGGATCTGCCTCCAAAAATTTATATGAAAAGAATCATTAGCCTTACTCCCGAACAAGAGAAGATTTATAAAGAGATGAAAGAGAAAGCCATCGCTGAAATGAATGGTGAAAGAATGACAACCGCTACGGCGCTGACTCAATTAATGAGAATGCACCAAATTACCTGCGGCCATTTTAAAGGGGATGGTTCGGAAATTCAGGATATTAAACATAATCGTCTCGATGAGTTGATGGATGTATTAGAAGAAATTGAAGGGAAAGCCATTATATGGGCTCATTACCAACATGACATTCAAAAGATTGTGGCTGAAATAGGACGGGTCCATGGTCCACGATCCGTGGTTGATTATTACGGGCTCACGCCCCAGGATCAACGACAGAAGAATAAAGACAAATTTCAAAATGATCCAAACGTTCGGTTTTTGGTCGGAACACCCCAAACCGGCGGATACGGGATCACGCTGACTGAGGCCAATACCGTGGTTTACTATTCGAACGGCTATGACCTGGAAAAACGACTACAGTCCGAGGACCGTGCACACCGGATTGGGCAAAAGAAGTCAGTGACCTATGTTGATATCATTGCTGATAAAACCGTTGATCAAAAAATTGTTAAAGCCCTACGAAATAAAATTAATATCGCCTCACAAGTTATGGGCGAAGAGCTCAGATCATGGATTTAGTAGGATATACACGCGAGGCGCAGTAAAATTCTAGATTTTAAGCGTTTCGATGTATTTTTGAAGCCCTTGTCGTTTCAATCGATTGATCGCTCGGATATAACCCCATTTTTCAAAAAATTTAAATATTTTCATCATATTATTTACAAGCAGGGCGCAGAACGCCCTACTCATGTTATTAGTTGTTAAGGATTATTTAACTTCTATTGATTTAGGTTGTTTGCCTTCTGGAAGAATCTTGTTTAAAGAGACTTTCAGTAATCCGTCTTTCAATTCAGCGCCTTTGATTTCTACATCATCAGCAATAGTGAAAGCCTTCGAGAAATATCTTTTAGCAATGCCTCTATGGATAACTCCATTAGATTCCTTGTTATCTTTTATTTCCTTAGCGGATTTAATAGTCAATAAGTTATCTGCGTAGTCGACTTGGATATCCTTCTTATTGTACCCTGCGAGTGCAACTTCTATATCGTAAGTTGTCTTTCCAGTTTTTACAATATTGTAAAAAGGGAAAGTAGACGTAGGCGTACGAAAGAATTCATCGCTGTCGTCGAACATTTTTTCAAAATGATCAAAGACGTTGTCGAATCCTACCGAGATAGGTCTTAGTTGATTAAAGATTGATGGTAATTTATTGAGTGTCATGTAAACCTCCTTGTTTAGACAGTTTATAAATAGGGCCCTTAAAGGCACCCATGCGTTATATATAAGGGGTTTGTATTAAATTACAAGTATTTATTTTACGTATCTGTCCGTGGATAAACCGAGTATTGGTTTGTACTCAGTCTGTAATGACTCAGGATTCTTGATAGCCATTAGATATTCTTTCCGGTTACTATTAATTTCTTTCTTATAACTGACATGGATCCATCCTGCGTTGGGTTGACCGGGTTCCCAGAACTCAAGAATGAGTTGATCAAACATCAGGTTCTCTTTGATCCAATCGCTGACCTCATTGTTAGGGACGCCAAAGATTTCGAAATCCGCCGCCTCTCCAGCACAGTGCTGACTTTTAGCGCTGCTACCTATCTTTTGAGACAAAATAATGTTACGAAAACCCGATGAAATGGTAACAGTGTGGTTAAAGTGGTCCCTAACGGGCTGTAGGACCCTCTCACAGAGCAATCTTAGATTCTCCTGCTCATCCTCACTGGGGTTGTTATCGAGACCCATTCTCGAGGCTGTCTGTGACTTGGTCATCTCAGCCAAGGTAAAATTTTTAGATAATTTCATCAAATGGTTTGAACCAACACACTAATTAACTGAAAAGCAACGGCCCCCACCGTAGCTAAAAGAACCCAATAGATTTTATCTATCTTGCCACCCAAGCTTTTAATGTCGCAATTCATATGTTTCAAATGATTGGTTTTGATATTCGCAATATCTTTTTTCAATCCCTTTACGTGGCCATGCAAACTTATGATGTGTTCTCTTGTAGTTTTAGGCGTCATGTTGTTAAATTCCTTTGGTTCCTCCTCAAATAATATAACTGTTCCTCAGGTGATAGTAGTGCCATTTGATTCGCTGTCAATACCTGATTTGGTCCTCCTTTTCCTCCTCCGCCGCCTTGATTTCCAAGGGTTAATGACTGACGCTGGTAGATGGCAGGATTAAAAGTTGTTGCTCCAGATGGAACCATCGATGTATCTTCAACCGGTGCTTCAAAGTTAAACATGTTTGTTAAATCTGGCCAATCAGGCTCAGATAATCTAATAGATTCCATCAGTTTTTTAAGAGATTCAACAGCTCTTTCAGCTTCTCTATAAGGATCTGCTATACCTAATTTTCTAGCGTTCTCTGCGAACACTTCTTTAATATTCTCAGAAATAGTAAATGGAATAAATTGATCCGAGACTAAAGCCGCTGCATCTTTTTTAGAAATCCTATCCATCACTCCTAGTAATTGATTAGGGGTTGTTCCTAGTGTAATACCTGCGGCAATATTATCAGACATATCTTTCATCGATTCCCATTTAGCTTTGTTAGCAATAATGTAACGATCAATAACTTGTTGAGCAGAAACAGGATCTCCTCTTAATAGTTTAGAATTAAATTCTCTACGTGCATTACGAATATCTCTTTGGTATCCACTCATCATAAAGTCTAAGCTACGAGCAGGGTCAATGGGCACTGGTCGATAGCCCGTGAACCCTAGAGCTTCGTCCGAAAGATCATACTCTTGACCGGTTCCTGTGTAAGGACCCACCGGTTTAGTTGGTTTGCCGGTTGCAGCAAAACCTAAACGAATCATTTGTTGTAAAGAGAAAGGAGCTTGAGCTTTCACTAAGTGACTAATAATAGCTGTTACTCTTTCTCCTACAGGGGTTTGATCGGTGTATAAAACTTTACCATCTTTTGTTTTACCGCCTCCTCTTAACACGTCCAAGAAAGCTTCTGTCCAAATGGATTCTGCAATGAAAGGTTGTCCTAGTTCTGCAGTAGAAGTGGCAAGACCTTTAATAAAACTTTCTGTCAAAGCTTCTTCGTTCGTTTCTCCTGAAGCTACTGCATTTAAAATAGTTTGAAAGGGTCGTGTGAGTGTATCGTACGCGAAGCCATGACTGAAATCGATGTACTTAAGATTGTCATCATCATCACGCATTGGAAGAATCGTAGAATTCTTAGACCATTCAGGTAAGAATCGTTTAAGAGCTGCGACCTCTTCATCAGTATAGTCATAAATCGTTTTAAATAATTCAACCATAGCAGGTGGAAGAATAGCGGTAGTAGCTGTAAGCCCAGCCAATCTTTTCATTCCAATAGATCGAGTGATGGGGTTTTTAATTTCTTTGATTGATTGTTGAAAGATATTACTTCCGGTCCTTAAAATTTCTGCAGGAAAGGATACAAAGTTTCCAATCGGCATTCGTCTTAAGTTTCTAATAAACTGAGGAACATAATCATAGTTCGGAACCGTATTTCTTACAATGTCTGCCGACATTTCTTTGAACTGTCTTTCCGTAGGCATTTCTTTTATCAAGCCTTTGCTGAATGCTTTTGCATAGGCACTTTTATATCGGTACTTTTCAATAGCGTAGGATCCCATCTTCCAGAAATCATCTTCGGCGACGTACATATCTTGCGACCATTTCGCAAATTTTTTAAACCATCCAGGTTGTAACATCATCCGGGCTGCTCTATCGGTCGTTAATCTCTGACCCATTTTAGCATCCGACATCAGTCGACCAATTTCCTGCGCTCTTACATTAGTATTAACAACACCTAGCTCTACCAATTCTTCGTAAGCTTCTTGTCCTGCTTTACGATTCATTTTAAAAGTCTGAGGTTGAAGAGCACCGAAGGCTTCCTTCCATGCTTTACCTAATACTTTAGGATTCTCAAACCAAATACCGTTAGCGGTTTGGAATGTAGCTGCGCTGAAAAAATTTCTGGCGTGAGTGATAGGAGACAACACCGTTTTAGCAAACTGTGAAGTAGCCTTAGGCATTAAGAACAAACTATCATAAATAAAACTAACTGTTTTATCATTAATTAATCTTTTATTAGTAGCTAACAATGATTCTGCTAAATCTTTGTCCATCCAGGCTCCGTTAGGATACTTGGCTAATAAAGGATTAGTTCCTGGGGTTTCCCCCCATGCTCTATTTCTTAAAACATCTCTATTGATTACGTCTACATCAATATTATTTAAACCCGTTTTGGCTGCGTCTCTGCTTCCATAAAAGAAAGCTCGTCCACCTTCAGCAGCCAGTCTATCGGACTCTGTTAAAAGTTTATCATAAAATTCATTCTTACGTGCTATCATCGATAGTCTCTCAGTTCCGTGGAGCATTTTCTGTCGGACATCTTTAACTTCTCCAAACAATTCTCTAAACGCTTGACTCCCTCTACCAATGACTGTTTTGCTTGGCAGTCCTTCTGGACCTGGAAGAGCGTATCTTCCTTTGCTTGCACTTTGTTCTAATCTTTTAAGAAATATATTATTTCTAATAAGATCATCCGCTACTGAATCTTTTACAAATCTGCTAGGTATTAAATACTCTGGCGTTCGAGTGGCTTGAATGGTTTCAGCATCCTGAGCTATTCTCATTAAAGATTTATCTTGTTTAACGGTTTTAAGAATATCATTTACTAACCAGTCTGCCTGTTCTTTGGTCATGGCATCTGGAATAGCTACATCTTTTCCTCCAGCTTTAGCTGCTTCCGCTCGTGAGATCGCTCTTCTGTTTTGACGCATGAAAATACTCGCGACTCTATTGAAGGCTTGTTCCGTAGGCTTGTAATTAAAAAAAGGAATAGCTGATTTATTTTCAAAAACTTCGTAGGTTCTTCCCATCCATTGTTTGAAATGATCTCTTATTATATTTTTAAAAGTAGCTTGAGCTTCGGGAGGTAGTTTAGAACGTAAAAGAGTAGCTAAGTGATTCCACTTCCCTCTCATCTGTCCTAAGTTATTAAATATGTTAGCGACGTGTTCAGGTTTTGCACCATTGTTCAGTAGTTTTTTAGAAATAGTAGAGACTAATTGACCATCCATTTCTCCCATACTTACCCGACCGACATCATCGATCGTAGATGTGCCAGAGAAAAGAACATCTTCTAAATCTTTATACACTTGAAATTTTTCAGCTCGAGTAGTTTTATTTAAACTACTCTTTAAATTTGGAAAGATACGGTCGATGTCTCTGTCCACTAATCTTGCAAGATAAGAAGCTCTCGTTAAATCTGCATTTCTTTTTCCAATTTGTTCTCGCTTTGTTAGAAAGGCTTCTTCCGGTAGATCTCCCCGAGACCTGAATCCAGAGGCAGCTTTGTTGATCCATCGGTCCATTAAACCTCTGGAATATTTTAATTCTTTACCTCGAGTAACCACTTTCTTTATAAGAGATCCGGTTCCCCCGATCACTCCGGTTAGTAAGGCGCCTTCCGTTCCGAATTTAATTCTATTTAAGATAGCTCTTGTAGCTTCATCTCTGCCGCCGCCTGTAGGTTCATCATTGATGGCTGTGGGTCCTCCTAATAAATCTCCGAGAGTTCCAAACTCTTCGGCATCGGCTACAAAAACTCCTTCAGCTGCACCACCGGCCGTGGCTCCAGCCATAAATTTTAATGTCTTGCCTTTTTTATTTAACTCTAAAGCTTTCTGTCCTGCTTTCGCTAAAGTAGGATTGTTTAATGTAAAGTATTTTCCATTCTTTGCACTTCGCAATGCAGTATTAGCCATCTTCGTTCCATAACGAAAGGCGAGTCCACCGGGAACTCCAATATTAACAAGTGCTGCTGTAATTTTTCCTGCGGTTGTGGCTTCGGCTTTCTCTTCTAGGTTCCCTAATTTTTGATAAATGTTTTCATCAAACCATTCTTCGACTTCGGTTGCTGTATCAGTGTCGTTGGTAAGATCATAAATGTTGGCGAACAAAGATATTGCGCCTTCAGGAATTCTAATAAGACCCGTTGCAATTCCTGCGCCAATAGAACCAATGATGCTAGGGTCACTATTATACTCAGCATTATTCAAAAATGCTGCTTCATATTCACTAACAGCCATTGATTATTACCCCTTTCGT
>Ga0208791_1000745_pt1 | contig 13371 bp, 15 predicted proteins | sample 11_taG_FD_184084 | JGI IMG/M metagenome (GOLD analysis project Ga0208791, IMG submission 184084) | Marine viral communities from the Subarctic Pacific Ocean - 11_ETSP_OMZ_AT15265 metaG (SPAdes) (version 2) | ecosystem: Environmental > Aquatic > Marine > Oceanic | place: Pacific Ocean | collected...
TTTTGAATTGTTCGTCATTAATATCTTTACGACTGTCAACTTCAATAGACAACGCTTCCTTGGTAGGATTGTTATTGTATTTTTCTACAAATTTTGTAATCTCTTCAAATACAATTCGTTCCTCTGGATTGGAAAAGTATTCTGGTTTTAGAAATGGCAAAACCTTACGAGTGTAAGGTTCATTAAAAACTAAATTACTGAGTGTTGTTTTCTCTATCGTCTGTGTTGACATATTGTAATTCTTCTCCATCTAGTTGTTTGTGTATGATATCTTCCAATATCTTACCAGCAAGTTCAAAGAAATCATCTTTGATACTTTCTTTTGGTAGTCCGTTAGAGTCTAACATATCCCACTCGAATTGTAAAGAGGCATTTGTTTTTTCTTCGTTTTCTACTACTTTAACTTGTCCGTACTTATATACGACACCTTGATACTTACCAGCCTTTGAAGTAAGTCCAATAGCAGTCCAAGTCTTTTCTTTATTCTCTACGAATTGGTACATTTCACTAATATCAGACATAGTGTAAATAACTCCCTATAATGTATTTTGGTGTATTGATAGGTTTACGTCCAGCATGTAAGTGTGTCCACATTGGAGGAAACATAACCATTTTGCCTGTAACTGGTTGAACTGAAATATCGTGTTGAGGGAATTCAGTTTGTCCACCCTCATTATCATTTAGATATAAAAAGAATACTAAGAATCTTTTTGCACTATCAATATTACCAACATCAACATGATTATCAAACTCATCTATATCGTTAGGCAAATACCTTTTCATTCTAAACTGTTCAAATGCAAATTGTTCTGGGAACATCTTATCTGTAATATTACAGTCTTTCATATACTGTTCAATGTACATGAAGAACCTTTCACTTAATTGCTCAGTGAAAGGTTTCCATTCTGGATGATTTTGTAACGTCACCTGTTTAAAAGAACGATGTCCTTCTAAAACAATATCTTCATGCTGATTCTCTGATTCTTCAAACATAGAAATCAACTGTTGAGATAGTTCTGGTGATATTACATCATTGTAAACTTTTATAAAATTAGGTTGCATCTGTTTCTGCAACTTCTTCTTCTACCTCTTCTTCAACTTCTTCTAATCGTGTTCCGTACTTAAACTCTTTACTAGCAACCTCATCTAACTGTTGCATGATTTCTGGAGTAAAGAACTTCTCTGGATTGTTGTTGATTGTTTTACCGAATGTTTTAGAACCATCTGGTAATTCAATACGAGTTGATACTGATTTAAAGATACCATACTTCAATGCAAGTTCAAGCAATCCATAGTATCTATCAAGTCCACGTTCATACATTAGTCGTACATCAACTACTTTATTCTCAACAGTCAAACGTGACTTTGCATTCTTACAGTGAATGATACTACCAACAACTTGTGTTCCATCTTTCTCTTTCTTCTTAGAAAGGTATACGATAGATGATGCCGCATACTTCAGTCCAGAACCACCACCCATTTCTTTGGTAGGGAACATAGAACCAACAACGTCATATGTGTGGTTTGTAATTACCATTGGTACTTTTGCTTTACCAAGTTTCAGAGTCAATACTCTAAATGCAGCTTTAAGTACTTGCGCCCGTGTCATATCACGAGTTTCTTTACCATCAGCAGTATCTTCTACTTCTTTTGTAGTAGACAACATACCAAGAGAATCTAAACACAATAACATTGGTTTTCTATCTGCTTCATTTTGTTGCAGATATGCATCCAATACTTTTAATGATTGTGTACGAAATTCTTGTACAGTTGTTACAGGTAGGATAACCATACGATTAGGGTCAATACCCCTATCAATTACCATCTGTTTTGTAATTGCAGATTCAGACTCAAAATACAACACACCAGCATCTGGGTTTGCATCAAGGAATGACTTAACCATGCCCATTACAAAGAAAGTTTTACCTGTTGCAGATTCGCCTGCAACCGCAGTTATTTTATTTGCTGGTAGTCCACCATAAATTGAACCACTCAGTAGTGCATTGAAGATATAAGAACCAGTGTCGATAAATGCATCAACATCACCAGCCTCCACCCCTTCAGATACAAGTGCTGCGTATTCGTTGCCCGCAGTCTTAGCAATGTCCTTTAAAAAGTCCATACTACACATCTCCTTCTTTTCTGTTATTAGAACGAAAAGCATCAAAACCGTCTGGGTAACGTGCTTCCAACTTTTCGATATTCATATAAATGACATCTTCCAATGAACACTCCATAGCGATACATGCCTGTGCAATATACCACATTACATCACCTAACTCACGTTTCATGTGATAGACTGTATGTTCATCCATTGGTTTACCTTGAAACAAACACTTCTTAATAATCTCTGCAAATTCACCCCCTTCAGCAGTGATACCAAGTGCGGCAGTAATTAACCGTTCTGGTGGTAAACCCTGTTCATCAATTATATCTAGTGCGTCAGAAAATGCAGTTGCATCTTTTGATTCATCAGAAGTCACTTCATCGACAAATCGAGTATAGTCAAGTAGTAGTCTTTCATCAGTCATATCTATATCCTTTGATTCCATTTTGTTTATTATAGTATATTGGTCTGTAAAAGTCAAGAGATTTATAGGATAACACTTTTTTGTGGAACTTGAATTCCACTTGTCTGTGTTTGCCATCCTTCAGCAATTTGTTGCATAGTAGGTAAAATGAAAGATACACAAGTTTTATTAAACTGTAATGTTCCATCTACTTTATCGCCAGTCATACATACACCATCAACTAACGCCACACCCTTTTCATTTACTTGTACCAAACGTGGACGTTCAATAGTATATGACATCATATCTTCAGATTGATATCTCCCAATGACTTCAGCTCCATTCGTTAGAACGAGTGTAACAATATCATTCTCTTTTATTTTGTTTTCTTTTGACATTTTAAAATCTCCTTGATTTCATTTTTTACTTCATTTAAATTCTCTTCATCATCAGTTTGACGTATTGCCAATTCACCCATAAGAAGAAAGTTAGTTTGTAGATTGTTGATAAGAGTCCGTCTTGTTTGTAACCACTTTTCAGACTGTTCATCTCCTCTACCAATGTGTCTTGCCTTCTCTACAGATGGAGACACCTTTAATATATAAACCTTTGAGTCATGTTCTGATAACAACCATTCTATATCTTTGGCACGACAGAACCTATCCCCTTCAAGTATTATATGTTTATGCTTGGGTGCTTCTTGTTCGATGAAATCTCTAAATTTAGAAATTGCACCATAACTTATCCTATCAGTTCCCCCAAATGTTTCTCCAACAGGATATCTACCTACTACAAGAGTGTCCCCATGTTTTTGGCATGGGAATAGTTTCATGGGTTCGACATCTTCATGCAAACCCATTTCTGAAATAAGACTTCTCATTAATGTGGATTTACCAGAGCATGGTATTCCACCTATCATTATAATCATTCTTTTATAGATGCCTCATATTGTTCTTTGTAGTCAAGTGCATTCATAGTACCCATTTTTGAATTATGAAACTTTGTAGTAATCATCAAGTTGTCATAAGTTGTTTTTCCACCTTCACTGTGTGGAATGATATGAGCACCAACTGCTTGAGAGAAATGAATTGGGTCACCAGTGATTTCACAAATACCACCAACCTCTTCATATCTTTTCAATAAATCTTTAACAGAAAATGCACGCTCTGAATCCTTTGCAATTACACTTGGAGTAATATCAGATAACCAAATCCGTACTTGTTCAGTAGATGCATCAGAATTAGTTTTCTTTACATAAGATTTAAATGCATCCCAAACTTTAGAATATCTACCATCCAACCTGTCACCATTCTCATCAACATAATCTACTTGAGAATTAGCATCTTCAAAATCGTTTAAGTTTTTAACTAGACTTTTAGTAAACAAGTCATAATCTTCAACTTTAAAATCTTTAGGAAGATTAAAATAAACATGTCTCAAGAAACCAAATTCCATTATACTTATTTTATGCTTAGTGTAAGTATTCCAGAAAGCACCAACATTCTGATAAAAACTATATTCTTTTAAAATTGAATTTTTAATCTTGTTTATTTTAGTGGGAGTTGCCACTTCCAAATATTCTAGAATTTGATTCTCATTAGTTGATAGTCCTTCGCCATACCATAATCCAGCAGAATCCAAAATAAGTTCTAAGTACTTACCTCTATTATTAGAAAACCCAACGTAATCTTTAAACAGAGTTAAGACATTATCTACTGCACCATCTCCATAATCAACAACCTTTGTTAGTTCTCGTAACTCTACAATACTTGCAGCCATTCCATATGCATTTGCTTTTTCAACAAAGTTAAGAACGGTTTGTGTTGCAAATTGAACAAATTGCTTTCCCTTACCAGAATCATCTAATTCGTAAAAGTCAATAATTCGCAACTTGTAATTGCGATAATATTCTTTTGCATATGGTGGTAGGTCAGAAAAAAACTTTTCTCCAAAGAATGAAGATTTGTGTAAAGGAAACTCATTGTTTAAGAAATCTAAGATTGCTTTTCGTGTTCTATGTCCACCTTCCAGAACTTCTTTATCTGTAATACCAGCAATAGATATCTCACCAATATCCAATCCTTCAAAAATAGATTGTACAATACCCTGTGCTTTAGATGGTGTTACTCCACCCCTATCAGTAGATTGAACATCAGCTCTTTGCCAAATAGGATTAGGATTAACATTATTATCTTGTATATACCCAAAATACTCATTAATAGTCATTGGCATACATTTAAATGCACTCTGTTTCAATTTTGATAAATTCACTATTCTACTCACTTAACATTCTCCATAATATAAACTCAATTTCTATATACATGTTACCATAACATGTAACAAATGTCCAGGCCTAATCGCCAAGAAAGTCATTTAAATTTCCAGATGTTTTTGCAGCATACTTACCAATCAACTTTTCTTGTTTACCATAAACTCCAATTGTTGCCAAACGTCTATCACAATATGCAACACAACTAAACCGTTGTCCCTTACCAGAGATAGGAGTAACACCATGTACTTCTTGACTGTCTGCAATTACAACACTATTATCTGGAGCATCAACTGCAATCCCATAACGAGGGAAACAAAGATATGCACCATCATAATCACCTTCTCTGAATACACACATACTTGTCATACCAGCATCAGTGTCACCACTGTCTACATGTGCAGCCATCTTTGCAGACTGATATGCAGAATATCTGTTTGCAGATAGTGTAGTAAAGATACCTTCACCAATACGATGTTCTGGACGAATGTTGTTTTCTGCAAAAGACTTCTGACTTCTATAGATATCATCATTTGCTTTTGCAAATGCAGTTTCATTGTGTTCAGAAATTTCTTGTAGTGCTTCCCACTTATCTTTATTGTCTTTACACCAACCAGATACATCAATACCACCAGTGAAACGTCCACGTTTATGTCCAATCATAACAGAATGGATTTCGTTTGAATATGCAATCATACCCCAACCGCCAGACTTTGTACGAGTGTGATATGAATTTGGTGTTCTAAGTTTATAGTCTACACCCTCAACTAATCCTTTTGCCAACATCTCTTCTTTATCGATAGGGCCTGAACAGTTTGCCCTCATTGTAGAAGTATCTTCGATTGTTGTTAGAATATCTCTAATCTTACTTTCTTGTGGAAAGGCATTAGTGATAACATATGCAAGGGGAACATCTGAACCATCCAGTGAATGGATTGGTTTCATAACACCCATATCTTCATCAGTGACTTTAATCACTGTGTCATATGCACTTTCGTCTAGGAACTTACCATTCCACTTTTCATAAGTTTCTTTTTGTCCTAAATCTTTTTCGACTGTAATTTTTTTCATTGTTCTATTTCCTTATAAGGTTTAAGGATGTTTTCGTAAATCTTATCAGCGAGATACTTCATTTGTAGTGGTGCAACCATTAAACCGATTCTTGCTAGTTTCTCATTAAGAGTACCAGTGAATTTATAATCCTCTGGCAAAGTCATTAGTCTTGATGCTTCCCTTGTTGTATACACTCTATCTTCTACAGGGTGCAAGTGAACTGCAAGACTTGTTTGTAGTCCTTGTTCAGAAAGTGTATGAGATGCTTGATTCCAAGGAACTCTACGAGATTGAAAGAACGAACTCTTTCTTTCTGGTACAGTCTTACCCCATTTAATTCTGTGTGCGATAACCTTATCGTACCAAGGCCCAACTACGTCATCACCAACCGAAACCACCTTGTCTGGATTCTTTGGTAATCTCTTCATCCACTTATATTTAGCGCTCTTGGTCATCGACTCACAAAGTTCAATTGCTTCTACAGCATTTGCATTGTTTTGTTGGATGTCCCAAATTGCATCTTTAATAGTGGTAACATGTTCTTCTGGTTCTGGAAAAATCAAACTTTCAAGTATCATAAACGGTACACCGATTTTATCCAATACATCATTTCTTACTGAAACAATAAACACTCTTTCACGCTTCTGAGGTACACCATGATTGTGTCCTTTTAGAACTTTGTAAACTGTTGTATAACCTAATGCTTCGAAATCATTTACCATTCTCTGTAAATGTTCTTTTGCATATTCCATTGTAAGTCCTTTGACGTTCTCACAGACAATTACTTTTGGTTTCATCTCACCAGCAATACGAATCTGTTCCCATGTCAAATCTTCAATGTTTTTCTGTTTCATTCCATAGGCAGTCTTTTCTTTACCCCACCCTGCTTTCTTTGTACCAGACATAGAGAATGGTGGACATGGTGGTGAACCGTCAAGTATATCAAGTTCCCCTTCCTTTATCCCTGTCATTTCCATAATCTTTGCACCAGTAACATCTTTGATATCACCACAAATATGTGCTGGAGTATCAGGCCAGTTCTCTAAGTAAGTATCTACTGCAACCTGTTGAAACTCATTAACGAAACGGCAATCGCCACCAGCGAGTTTATACCCTGCTGATGACCCACCACCGCCTGCAAAAAACGATATATAATTGAAAAGTTTTCTATCAGATGATTGTTTCAACTCATCCAAATTATATCTAAAATATTTCATTCACTTCCTCTTTCATAATTTATACTCTTAGTATACTTGTTTTGCCAACAAATGTCAAGGCATTTATCCAAAAAAATCTTCCAATGTTGTCTGTGTTCCATAAGAGCGGTCAATGTTCCATCCAATTTGATTCATAATAAACGTCAACGGTTCAACAAAAGACTTCTCATACTGTAAATCATAGTCAATCATCTTGTGTAAATCTAGTTCTGGGGGCAACTTAGTAATGAATGAAATCACATTGGATGACATACGATTAGGTTGTCTCATGTTTAAGAACTTGATTTTGTCACCTTCCTGTATAAGAGGATACTTGTTTGTTAGTTTGTTTTGTTTAGTATAGTGATTGTAGAGCAATGCACCTTTACAATGCATAGGTACACCCTTAGTGAATATACCAGAACTACTACTCCACTTCTTTAGTCCATTAACAGAACGAGGGAATGCAATATCTTCTGGAGGCAACTTCATAAACTCCTCACGAAATTCTTGGATAAACGTATTCACATCTTTTTCTGTACCAGACATAATAATCTTTAGACAATCTTTAATCTTGTCACGACAAGGAGCAGGAGTACTTGACTTAACTGCTTCGATACCCATAATTTTGAGTTTAGGTTCTTGATAACGAACACCTTCGATATCCCATGCATTGAGAATGTATCTTTTCTTTGCAGTCCAGATACCTTTATCTGCAATAACCTCTCGTGCCATCTGCATCTTTTGGTCATATGCATTTACATAAAGAGCAAGAGCTTGATAACTCTTATCAATAAAAGGTTCAACTTTCTCTTGAGCAACTCTATCAAGGAAATCCACGGCCCTGCCACGATACGAACCCTCCGATTCATCTGTTCTCTTTTCAAGCACAGTATTAACCAACCTGTCAAAAGTAATATATACCGAATCTGTATCCGATGCAATAACATAATCTTCTCCATCTGTTTTTAGGAGTTTGTTTAGATACATATTAATAGATTTCTCAATCCAACGAATAGAGAACTGTCCAGATGTAGTAATACCTTCTGCAATCCTCAAATCATAATATCTAAACCACTCATTACCAATCGCACCATAAGCAGAGTTCAATGAAATCTTTCTTGCCATCTGAATATTCTGAAACTTAGATACGTCTTTTAAGTATTTAGCATCCTTGGTATCTTCATATTTCTGTTGAGCATCCAACATCTTTTTCTTGTAGATAGTACGGTCATTATACATCTCTTGCATCATCTCTGGCAAGAAACCTAGTTTGTCTTTACTGAACAATGCACCGTTTGGTGTCATCGTTACGTTTGGGGGAAGCATGTCTTTGATTTTGAATTTCTGTGCAATCAAATCATCAACAGAATTTTCACCTAGATTAAGTTGTTTTGCCAACAAAGTCTCTGGTGAAATATTGTACTGCATAATCAAGTGAGGATAAAGTGAGTTCAAGTCAAAAGACATAACCCATTTATGTTGTCCTACTTGTGGTTCTTTTACATAAGCACCCACATACTTCTCACCCTTGGATTTGTGTCCAAGTTTTTGGGGAATGATAATATTACTTTTGAGTAAGTGATTGTATATCAATACATCCCAATATTTAACAGACGTAAAGGAGTCGGATATATTTACCTTTGCCTCATACGTCATAGTTAGAATCAAGTCGATGAGTTTCATCTTCTCATCAAGTCTGTCTACCAGTTCAACGTCCATGATGTTGTAGTCAAGGAACGACTGATAGTCTTTAGTATACCAATCACGAAATGTCTCATATGGATTTTCATCCTTGCGCTGTCCTAGTTCGACAAACGCAATATGGTCAAGACGATATGATTCTTGATTGGTGTAAGTAAATTTACGATAGAGTTGTAAGTAGTCGATATTCTCAACACCAAGGATATTGTACACTTGGTCTTTCTTACCAAATCCACTACCCACCATGCGAGCATCAACAACACCCCAAGGAGAAAGACGTTTCATTGCGTCCTCACCCATTTGAGATTTGATACGGTTACAGATATAAGGTATATCAAAGAATTCTGTATTCCAACCAGTAATAATATCTGGATGGTCAGATTCCCACCATGCAAGGAATTGTGCTAGTAGTTCACGTTCAGTTGCACATTGAATGTATTGAACATCATCTCTATCGTTTTTGTACTCATGTAAACCCCAAACCTTGATACGTCCTGTATCATGGTTCTTAATGGTGATAGACAACATAGGTTCTGCAGCTTGTTCTGCATGAGGGAAACCATTCTCACATTCAACCTCAATATCGATAGTAACAATACGCATCTTCTCAGAATCGAATTGAATCTGTTTAGGATATTGTTCTGCGATATAGGTGTATGGGAATTGTGTCATACCAAACACGAGGTGTGGTTGACTAGAATAAAGTTCTACAAACTCTTTTGCTTCCTTAATTGTAAGGAACTTCATAGGATTGACATTCTTGCCATCCAGAGTTGTAAAACCAGTTTCCTTCTTTACAGGAACATAAAGAGTGGGTTCGTATTTAACCTTGTAGTTAGAACGAACACCATCTTTGTATCCACGAACAAGAAGTTGATTACCCCATTGGGCAACGTGAGTATAAAATTTCAATACATTTTTCCTTATCAAAGAGTTTCATTATATACGGTTTAAGGTAGAATGTCAAGAGAAAAGTGGTAATTGTTCCTCACTTGAGAAGTGTTTATCAATCATATCAATAATATCTTGTGCATCTGCAATCTTTGCCAGTTCGCATTCTACTGCTTCTGCAATATCAGAGTGTTCCCCAATACCAGCAGGATTCTTCATATAGACTGCAACATTTGCTTTATGTAGTGCAATCTTACCTTCATTGTGTTTTTTAATTGCTTCGAGTAGTGTCATCATTTTTTCCTTTACCAATTATTTCGATACAAGAATGTTTTCAATATTTCTTGAGTTACACTCTTGCCTTTAGTAGACCTTTCAATTCCGCCAAATCCTGGCATACTGTTTATCTCCAGTATATATGGTTGTTCCTTCTCTCTATTTTTAGAGGGAAGAAAGTCTACACCAACCAAATCTCCTTTACAGAGTTTTGCAGCTTTGATTGAATCTGACTTTTCAATTTCAGTCAGTTCTATCTCTTCTGTCTCTGCACCTAATGACGCATTGCTTCTTGCATCACCATCAATTACTAATCGTTTCATAGATGCAATTATTTCACCGTTAAGTACAATAACCCTAACGTCATAATCGACTTTAATATATTCTTGTGCAACAAGGTCAATGTTCTTACTTAACAGTGATAACATTTGCACTGTTGGGTGTAGTGAACGCATACTCTCTACAATAACAACTCCAACACCAGTTTGTGAACCACTAGATGCTTTAAGTATTATTGGAAACTTCATTCCATCGATTGCACGTTCTGTATCATCCGAATATGTTATAGGAACAGTTACAGGTGTTTGTAAACCATTCTTTCTAAACAGTTCATTACAATAGTATTTACTTGTACAGATATCCCATGTCTCTAAAGATGGTATTGTTTTAAACCCAGCATCTTCTAAGAGTCTAATCATATCTACCCATCTTCTATTCGTTGTAAATCCAAGAGTACCTAATCCTCTAGGGAAAATTAACGTATCTTCTGGATTAATTTCAAATGGTTTTTGATATTCTGTTTTACCATCCTCACTTGGTTTTACTGCTTTACCTGTCTCATCGAATGCGAAAGAATTAACATAAAACTTTCCGTTTTTCTCTTCGATAAAACTACCAGAATATTCAGCATTGAATAAATCAATACCAAGTTTCTTTGTAGCATCATTCATCAACTTAACATCAGGCCTATCTTGTTTACCTACATCTCTCAAATTTTCGTGAGAATTGTGAAAGATTACAAGTTTATACTTCTGTTCTTTTGGTTCTTCAGTAATAAAGTTTGTGAATGATTGTGTCAATTTAAACTTCTCTTTTTTTACCGATATTGTATTTTGTCTCCAAGTCCCACTCGTTCTTTTCTTTAAACGCAATCACTTTGATTTGTGATAGTGGTGCTTTGGGTTCTGCTGTACCCATTAGTTCAATTAAACCCCAATCACTTAGTAGTGATGCAATAGAGTTTCTACGTTCAATATCGTTCTGGTTTATGTTTGTGTCCTTACCATCAAGAGCGAATAACTCTTTAAAGTGTACGATATAGTATCGTCCTTGTTTATGTAGTATATGACACGACTGATAGAGTTTTCTCTCTTTACGAGATGCAACTCCAATACGACTTAATGTCTCACGAACCTTTAGAAAATCATCTGGTTCTTTTAATTTTACCTCGAGCATCCTCTCGGGCTGCCAATCAATTTCATTCATTTTCTTCCACCTTTATTCAAACTATTTTTTATAGTATTAATTTGTTCATTATCAAGTATCTTGAGAGCAGCCTTTGCTTTTTCATTACTATAACCAAAATACTCTTTTACATACTCTAAATCTTTCAACTTACTCGCTTTCACCCAAGGAGCATATCGTTTCTTAGACCTAATAGTATTTAGTAAAAAGTCATATTGTAGTTTTGAATCAAGGTGGTGTCTCATATTCATCTCATTGACTAACATAATAGTGTCATTGAAAGGTGCGAGACATTTATTGATAATGTACGGCGAATACTTCTTCGTCCACATAGGGTCATCTGAGTCTAACAGATGCTCCTTTGTTTCGTTTATGGACTTGAGGTAATGTTTAAGTTCATATCCACTCATTTGAATTGAACTTGTGTCATTATCTCAATCATAAATGCAAGCATATTAATCTCTTGGTCTGCAACGAATGCTGACTTGTAAGAATAATCTGCGGTAGCAAGTACGAGATGAGGTACAGTTTGAGGTTGGATATCTTCATAAAGAGCATCATATATCTTACGATACATACGAGATGGGTCATTATCAAGATTGTTTGCAACCCATTTGCGAATAGATTTGAAGTCCTTTTCTTTGAGGAATGAATTCAAATCCCTCATATTCGTTTCTGATATATTAACAAGTACACCACTGTCAATCATACCAGACGTTGAATATCGTTGCAGTTCGTTGAGAACCCTTCTCCAATCTGGGAAGTACTTTTCAACAACACCAGCAACTGCTTTAGGTTGATACTGGACACCCTCTCCATCCAGAATATTCTGAACTCGTTTGAAGAATTCTCCAGCGAGTTTAGGTTTCTCAGTTGTAGGAATGCGAAATTCTACAACCGAACATCTAGAGTGGAGAGGGTCGATGATTCGATTTTTGAAGTTACAGGTAAGAATAAACCCACAGTTCTTATGGAACTCTTCTATAAATCCTCTCAACGCAGGCTGAGTAGATTGAGGGTTTAGGTAATCTGCCTCATCAAGAATAACGAATTTACGATTACCGTCCATAGAGACAGTACTTGCAAAGTTCTTAATCTTGTTTCGCAGTACATCAATACCCGATTCTTCAGAACCGTTTATCATCATATAAGTAGCGCCAAGTTCTTCAAGCATTGCTTTTGCAACTGTGGTCTTACCTACCCCAGGCCCGCCAGTAAGGAGTAGATTAGGAATATGTCCATCATCTACGAAGGCCTGGAAAGTCTTTTTCAAATCATCAGTGAGAACACACTCGCTGATTTTCTTGGGACGAAACTTCTCGACCCATAACATCACATCATTCATAATATAAAACTCCTTGTTGGGATTATTTTGCTTCTAAAGCAATAAAGTATTCGATTTGTTTATTCACATGTGCGAAATGTGAGATACCCTTATCGGACACTTTTACTTTATAATCACCACCAAGTAGTTTTAAGTTTTCAACTTTAAAAAAGTATGTGAAGTCAGTAGGTGAATTATCACCAACCTTAATACTGAAGTCGTTAGATGTTTCATTCTTACGGTCAGTAACAGTTAGTTCAATATCACCACCAGTAGTACCTTTAAGGACTACATCTGGAACACCCAATACTGCACTCGCTTTTTGGATTGCACTAAAGGTGTCTTGTGTAAACGTAAACTCTACGTCTACTGAAGGCATAGTGATTTCCGTTTTCGGAGTAGTCACTACGGATGGGTCACTAAAGAAATACTTCAGTGAACTACCACCACCTTCTTCATTCAATCGTACCGATTGGTCTCCAAAGTCCAATGTAGGACTCTTAAACAGCGACATCGCTGAGAGGAATTCATTCAAATCGTAGATTGCGAATTCGTTAGAAAAGGAATCTGGAATGGTTGCCTTCGCTACAATGTTTTTCATTGCAGACATTGTGTTTATCACATTACCAGATTTAACCAAAAGGTTTTGGTTTATTGTTGAGAAGTTCTTTAGAACATCTTTGG
>Ga0208791_1000749_pt1 | contig 13287 bp, 26 predicted proteins | sample 11_taG_FD_184084 | JGI IMG/M metagenome (GOLD analysis project Ga0208791, IMG submission 184084) | Marine viral communities from the Subarctic Pacific Ocean - 11_ETSP_OMZ_AT15265 metaG (SPAdes) (version 2) | ecosystem: Environmental > Aquatic > Marine > Oceanic | place: Pacific Ocean | collected...
ATTATCGGAGAAGATGGAGAGCCAACAGGCGAAACCGAAAAGAGATATAAGATAGCCGACATCAAAGCAAGTAAAATCTCAGAGATTAAGTCCAAAGCAGGTAAGATGTTAGAACCTACAGATTGGCAAGTTATAAGGAAAGCAGAGAGGGATATAGATATTGATACAGACGTTGCGACAGAAAGAGCAGGAATACTCACAGAAGCCGATAGGTTAGAAGCTGAGGTAAATGCTAAGAAGTCTTACAAGACCGCATTGCAATACAATGTACAATTTTTTCCTTCATCTGACGAAATAGAATAAATATGGCTTTAGGCAAAAGACTAATAAATACAAGTGCGGCTGATGCAGCTTGTTTTACTGATGACGTAAATCCATTTACAGGAACATCTGCTGATAGTGGTGTAGCTTTATATTCTTTAGACTACGATGCTTCGGAAGCAAGTGATTCTTACGATGGCACACCTACTAACGTTGAGTTCGGAGTAGGCGGACAAATAAACTATGGTGCAAGGTTTAATGGTAGTAGTAGTTATATTGATTTACCAAATTTAGGAACAGATGTGTCAGGCTCTAACACAAGAACTTTGTCAGCTTGGGTAAATCTTGATGCAAACCCCTCTATTTATTCAGCAGTGTTTTCTTATGGTACTGCTGCTAATAAAGAAAGTTTTGGTTTATATATAACAAGTACAGGTACACCAAGAGTAAGTTACTATAATCTTAATTATGATACAAGTACAACTTTGACATTAGGTAATTGGCATCATATAGTTGCTATATATAAAGGGGGAAATGTTGAAACATCAACTAATACAGAATTATATATTGATGGACAAATACAAACAATAACCAAAACAGGCGGTTTGACGGGTCTAATTAATACATCTAATTCAAATTATTCTATTGGTTATTATAAAGACACACCCGCTAATTCTTATTTTAATGGCTCAATAGACCAAGTAAGAATATTCTCTAAAGCGTTATCATCTGATGAAGTGGATACCCTTTACGCAGAAACCGCTTGTGTCTATGATTGTACTACTGATGATATAAACTATCCTTTTTCTGATGGAACAAACGTAGAGGCTTATTACAAATTGGATAATAGTGCGGAGGATGAAACAGGAAGCTATGATGGTACTGAATCAAACATTGAGTACAGGTTTGGTCGCTATGGTCAAGCTGCAGTGTTTAATGGAATTGTAAGTGCAAGTAGGTCTAAAATTACAACAAGCGGATTAACCACTTATAATAATTTTTCAATTAGTTTTTGGCTAAATCCTGACGATGTAAATAATACTCGACTTATAATGGGTACTTCTGAAAGTTTTTTGACACAAACAGGTTTTGGTGTCTTTTTTGGATTAACAGGAAATGGTAATTTAACTTGGAGAGTTTCTAATGGAACAAGTGCAGTCGATATAGAAAAATCTTCTATTTCAACAGGTAATTGGCATCATATAGTAATAACACAAAATACAAGTAATAATGAGAAGAAATTATATGTTAATGGCAATTTAGAAACGACAAGTACAAGTACTATAAATACTACAGGGCAAGCATATTCATTAATTATTGGAGGCTATAATACTTATAATAATACACCTTATGATGGCGATATAGACCAAGTACGCATCTATTCAACTGCCCTTACAGATAGTCAAGTAACACAACTTTACGAAGAGAAACAATGCTATATTACTAAAGATGCTGCTGACCCATTTGGGGATAGTAATTCTGTTGCTTTGTATGAAATGGAAAATAATGCCAACGATTCAAGCGGAAATGGTAATAATGGTATTCAATCTAACGTACAATTTACAACAACCGACCCGATTAGGGGAGTTTATGAGGCAAGTTTTAACGGCAGCAGTAGTAGAATTAATACAGGTTATCAGATACCAAGTGGATTATCAGGTTTTTCTGTGTCAGCTTGGGTAAAAGCCGCATCAGTCAAAACTCAATTTATTGTAGGGGATTTAGGAACAGGTGGGGAGTCGGCAGATGGTATGTTTCAAATAAATATAAGCAGTTCAAATAAATTAAGAGCAGCAGTCGGGGGAACAGGAAGTCAAAACATTGCAACTTTAAGCAATTATATAGATACTTGGACGCATATTGTTGTTACTACTGATTCTTCAGGTAATATAATTGGATATGTAAACGGAAGTCAAGTAGGAACCGCAACTGGTAATTCTTTAACCGCAAATACAAAAGATTTTGTGATAGGAACGTTTGGTGATGTAAACCATTCAACAATATTTAATGGAGATTTAGACCAAGTAAGAATATTTGATAGAGAATTAGATGGTACAGAGGCATATCAATTATATGCAGAAGGAGTAAGAGGAACAGGATTGTAATGAAGAAACTATTTTTTATATATGGCTTTTAAATAAATGATGTGGAAGATATGAAGATATTTGGGCTTTACTCTGCTAACATATTTGCTTTGGCATTTAGTGTTAGTGAAGTAAATGAGGTATTACAAATGATTGTAATGGCAGCAACTTTAACTTTTACAATAATACAAATATATAAATCGTTAAAAAAGTAATGTACAATAGCATTAAACCTACACAGAGTCAAATTGAAGGGATTAGACTTACTAAAATAAGACAAAGATTCAAACAACTATTTAGACCACTAAGCAAATGAATAGTAGAGAGCGCAGAGAACTAAGAGGCTATATAGGAAGTGGAGTGGTGTTTTTATTTGTTATTCTGCTTTTGATTTTTCTTTCTTATGTGGAGATACCACAAACCAATAATGATACCTTTAAACTTATTACAGGTGCTTTAGTAGCCACAATAGGTGCTGCTATATATGTGTTTATTGGTAAAGACCCAAACGAACTTGTAGAGTTACAACGTAAAAATGATTCACTTGAAGCAAGGGTAGAACAGTTAGTAGGTCAGAAAGATGCCTATGAGAATTTGATTATTAAAATGCAAGACGATACTATCGATAGATTGCTTTTGAATAAAGCGTTAGAACACGATGACAAATCTTAAATACTTTACACTTGAAGAATTTGCTTCCCCAGACGTACCTCATTCTGGTGAGTACATGGATGCTGACTTCCTTACAATGCTCGACAACGCTCGTGACCTTGCAGGTATTCCCTTTAAAATCAACTCAGGATATAGAACTATCGAACATAACGGAAAAGTTGGAGGAAAACCAAATTCAAGCCACATTGTGGGAAAAGCAGTTGATATCTCAATACAGGGTTCGAGAGAGAGATGGATTATACTTGATGCCCTTATCCAAGTTGGTTTCAATAGATTTGGATTGGCAGATACCTTTATCCATGTCGATTCAGATGACTACAAAGATGCCGATGTTATCTGGACATACTAACACAGTTGGTAGCACGCTATGCCTAAAAAGAAATTCAAAGACACCGCAGTAGGTTCTTTCCTGCTTCAGAAGATACCCAAAGTAGTAAGTGCAATAGCACAAGATACACCTGTAGGGAACGTCATAGAGGCGATTATAGGTGGTTCTGATATGAGTAGTGAGGATAAGGAGATAGCATTAGAGAAACTTCGCTTAGAACGTGCCGAAATGGATGGGGTAACACGTAGATGGGTTGCCGATAGTAGAAGCGGATGGTTAGCACAAAACGTAAGACCATTAACTTTAGTCTTTTTTTCTATTAGCTATGTTGTTGGTTGGTATATGGGGTATCCATTGGATTCAATAACAGGACTACTAAGTGTAGTTATTGGTGGATACTTTGGTAGTAGAGGTGTAGAAAAAGTAATGGGTAATAAACTTCATCAGTAATGGCAAAACAAATAGATAGTAATTATTATAAAAAAGATAAGGTAAAACGCAAAGGTGTTCATGCTAAATCTAAAAGCAGTTTACTTAAATCCTCAAAGAATTATAAAAAAAAGTATAAAGGTCAGGGTAAAAAATAGTGTTTATTGCTTACCTTTGTTTATAGGTTATTTCATAGCCTTATAGTTTTATTGTTTTTCTTCTAAGAATGGCTTGGTTTTATACTGAGCCATTTTTTTTGGCAGTTACAGATTTAATCGTTAGATTTGCTGATAATCAAAATATTTTATTATGAATAGAGAAAAACTATCAAAACTCTACAAGAAGTACGACCTTAGTTCTGATGACGTATTTAAGCATCAGCACTATATGATTATCACAAGGGCAGGTATTGATAAGATACAGGCTATTGAGGGAATCAGTATTAACTATGATGTAATCAATTCTTTGCCTAATTTTGCAGTGGTTAGAGCCAATGCTAGTAAGGGAGAAAAGGAAATTGAAACCTTTGGTTCTGCCTTAAAAGGAGAGACCCATAGAGATGGAAACTGCAACACATGGTATGTCATGGAAATGGCAGAAAAGAGAGCTATGAGTAGGGCGGTTCTAAAGATGACTGGATTCTATGAACTTGGTGTCTTTGGAGAAGATGAGTCTGATGACTTTAAAAGAAAGAATATTTAACCTTTATTTTTATAATTATGAGCGATAACGCTAAACAAAAGAAGTACGTTGGAAACGGAAAACAAGTTGTAAATCAATCAACTGGAAAAAAGTACGAATTAGTTAACTTTTCTATCGAAATGGGTAAAGCTGAAGAACACATTTACGAGTACAAGGGAAGGAAATGGCTAAGAATGACCATGGGTTCTAACAAGGATGGTGTTAATGAGTATGGTCAAACCCATAAAATTTGGATTGACGAATACAAACCAGACACTAATAAGAATCAAAATGATACCGCTCAAGCTCCAAAGAAAGAGTTCAGTGGTGATGGATTGCCATTTTAATTTAATGTTTACATGGGGGTAGGACAATAGTTTTATCCCCATTTTTTTTACTATTATGAAGAAGAAAACTAAGTTTATAAATATCAATGTTGCATTCATGAATAAATCACTTTCTGTGACCGAAACGGCACTACTTTCATTAATTAAGGGTTTAAGTAAGAAGCGAGGATACTGCTACGCTTCAAATAAAGCGATTTGCGACACTTTAAACATATCAGACAGGACTTTATATAGGATGCTGTCTAAACTCGAAGCACAGGGCTTCCTAGAGCGTGATACTAAATCTACAGGTGGTAGGTTTGGAAAGGAACGTAAGATAAGACTATCTGCAACTGCCAATATGACAGATTATATTATATAGTATATATATATAAAAAATAAATAACTATATATACCATGTTATAATTATATAATACAGTATAATGATTTTAGAAGAAAATTTTAGTAGTTTAGGCATTAGGTTAAAAGGAAACAGTGTACAGCAAAAAGTACAATGCCCTAATTGCTTGAAGCTAGGCAAAGAAAACTATAAAGACACCTGTTTAAGTATAAACACAGAAGAAGGTTTATATAATTGCCATAAGTGTGGATGGCAAGGTGTATTAAAAACAAAAGGTATTCAGATGAATAAAACAAAGAAAAGCTATAAGAAACCACAAAAAAGTAATTTAAAGAAGCTAACTAAAGATGGCAGGAAGTTTCTTAATTCAAGAGGTATTACAAACGAAGTAATAGATAACAATAAAATAGTTTCCTCTGTAGATAACAAGAGTATTGTTTTTCCATATTTAGTAGATAAACAGATAGTAAATTATAAAACTAGAGGCATTGACGGTAAATTCTTTACGCAGTCTAAAGATGCCGAACCAGTTATTTATAACTATGATGGATGTGTAGACCAAGATGCTATTGTAATATGCGAAGGTGAAATGGATTCTTTGTCATGGGAAGTGGCAGGAATACCTTTCCATACAAGTGTAAACATGGGAGCTCCTAATGTTAACGATAAAAATATCGACAAGAAATTAGAGTGTATTACTAATTGCTATAGCGTGTTTGAACGTGCTAATATAGTTTACATAGCTACAGATAATGATGATAATGGCAGAAACCTAGAAAAGGAACTTGTCCGTAGGTTTGGTGCTGATAAATGTAAATTAGTCGATTTAAGACCGTTTAAAGATGCTAATGAGGTATTACTACAAGAAGGTGTAGAAAGTCTAAGAGAACGTCTTAAAATAGCTCACAGCCCTAAGATTGAAGGTATCTTTTCTGTAGATGATGTTAGTGATAGTATGTTAGATGGTTATCACAATGGTCAAGAGAGAGGAACTACAACTTATATTCCTGCCGTAGATAGTGCTTGGACATGGAGAAATGGTGAGGTAAATATCTGGACTGGATATCAGAACGAAGGAAAGTCTATGTTTCTTAATCAACTGGCAACAATTAAATCATATTATGATGGTTGGAAGTTTGGAGTTTTCTCTCCTGAGAATATGCCAATGAATGATTTCTTTAATGATATTATTGAAATGTATATGGGTAAGAGTGCCGACCCATTCTATAAAAGTCATCAGATGTCTATCAGTGAATATAGGGATGCCATGGATTTTGTAAAGAAACATTTCTTCCTGATATACCCTAAGAAGGATTTTACTCTTGATAACATTTTTCATCGTGCTAGTTATTTAGTTAAGACAAAAGGTATTAGGAGTTTGATTATAGACCCATACAATACCGTACAACATAAGATGAATAGAGGTGAACGTGAGGATTTGTATATAAGTAGATTTATGAGTGAACTTAAAAGGTTTGCTTTAGACTATAACATTTCAATACACCTTGTGGCTCATCAAGTCACTCCAATGAAAGCAGATGATGGTAGATACTACAAACCTGATGTGAATCGTATAAAGGGTGGAGGTACATTCGCTGATAAGGCAGATAATGTTATGTTTATATGGAGACCTGAGAGAGCATTAGATTTTTCTAATACTGCTGTGATATTTGGCAGTCAAAAGATTAAGAAGCAAAAGCTAGTGGGGATACCACAGGAAGTCCATGGAATACATTTTGATGTTAAAACACAAAGGTATATGTTTAATAATTCAACACCGTTTACGGATATAGATGCCAAAAGAAGTTAAAATTACTTTACCCACTCATTCATTTAGTGGCAAAAAGAAACTGTATTTGAATCTAAATCAGTACAGGAATTGGCATCACTCTGTTAGTGGTAATGTTAAACGTAACTACTATTATTTGATACAGGATAAATTAGACTTTGAATTTAGTGGCGAAGTATCTATTCATTATAAATACTATGCTCCTGATAAAAGAGTTAGAGATTTAATGAATGTAGTTAGTGTGGTAGACAAGTTCTTTCAAGATTCCATGGTAATGTGTGGTTGTATATTAGCAGATGATACAAGTATCGTTAAAAATATAACTGCTAAGTACATGGGAATAGATAGAGGGAATTCAAGGATAGAAGCAACAATTAAATCAGTTTAATATGTATGTACAATTATTCCCAATATATGGGATTATGGTAGGAATCAATTACTGGACTACTACTTTAGATACTGACGATGACATCGATGAAGATGAACATCTAGTTCAGGTAATGTTTTTTATAATCGGTATATCATTTCACTTTTGGAAAAAGAGAGATTAATAGATTTATTGGCAAAGAACCATAATGACTGGGTTAATATGGCAAAGTCTTTTGGTTGCACCAAAGAACAATCTCATGAATTGGTACAAGAGATGTATGTGAGACTTAATAAGTACATAGATAAAAAAGATAAGATTATGTACAACGAATCAGAAATAAACACATACTACGTTTATGTTACGCTTAGGAATTTGTTTCTGTCTGGTTTTCACAAGGGAATAAATAAGCATCACCTACCTTTAAACGATGCCATAGATGTTGAATCTAGTGTTGTAGATTATGAGAATGAAGATACATTTAATAAACTTGTAGACGAAATAGACGGTGTTGTTTCATCTTGGTATTGGTACGATAAAAAGATATGGGATATACACTTCTACAATAAAATGAGTATGAGAAGAATAGCAAGAGAAACTAAGATAAGTTTAAGTTCAATTTTTAACACACTTAGTAATGCCAAACAAAAAGTCAGGGAAAAAACCGAAGAGTACTATCAAGAGTACAAGCAAACCAAGTAAAGGATTAGGAGACACTATTGAGAAGATAACCACAGCTACTGGCATCAAAAAAGCAGTAGAATGGCTCTCCGATGGAAAAGATTGCGGATGCGATAAAAGACGTGATTTTCTAAACAAGATGTTTCCTTATAAGAAAGTAGAATGTCTTTTAGAGCCAGAGTATGAGTTTTTAGATAAATACTTTATAGCCAATAAGAATTCTATAACACAAAGCACTCAGAGAGATTTAATCAATATATTTAACAGGGTGTTCAATGAAAAAGCAGTTCCTACAAGTTGTAGTCCATGCTTTAAAAATAGAATCCATAACGAATTAAAGAAAGTATATGAACAGTACAAGTCTGATAAAGAACAGAAATAAAGTAAAGCAAGTTATAGACTTTACAGGAGTACAGAACGGAAAGCTCCATCCATCAGATATTGATGGTGTACTTGAATTTGATAATAAGGTTTTAATTCTAATAGAGGTTAAACGTAAATTCAAACCTATTCCCACTGGACAGAGGTTGTTACTGGAAAGGATTAGTGATAGTTGGCACACGAATGAAAAGTCTATTGTTTTAAAGGTAGAACACGAATGTGATGATGATAGTATAGATATACCTCTTGATAAATGTAAGATTACAAGGGTTTATTATAAGAAGCATTGGGTTACACTTCCAGAACCACAGGGATTTGTAAACTACGTTAATAATTTAGGAAGAGAGTGGGATTGTAAAAAATGTAAATTTTAAATGTATGGGAGACAGTATTTCTAAATGGTGGACAATGAATGAGAGTCACAGTGAAAAGCCAAGAGTAACTAAGAGACTGAAGGATATTAGCGACCCTATAGTTGAAGATGTAAAGAATCTGCTTACCGTTAGAAGTAAAGTAGGTATTGCTAAATATGATACCACACTCTATGATAGTAAACTCACAACACTACAATGGTTACAGCATCTGCAAGAGGAACTTTTAGATGGGGCTTGTTATATTGAACGATTAAAAAAGGATTTAGATAAATGAAAGAAGTTACATTGTTAAACATGAAAAGAGAGATTAAGGAACTACAGATTTATTGTGTTGCCCTCTCAAGAAAATTAGAAAAACTAGAATCAGATAATAACAATAAAAAAGAGTAATTATGCCATTAAACATGAAACCAAAAAAGTACGAAGAGAAAGTAGATTTCAACAAGAGATGTATGAACAATGCAAAAGTTATGCAGGAGTTTCCTGATAGGGAACAACGCTTCGCTGTTTGCCAGACTTATTGGAAGGGGAACTTTGACCCTAAACAATAAAGTGTTAAAGTTTTTGTGATTGGTTATTTTTTTATATAGCTTTGTTTAAAACAATAAGGCATGAAGATAATATTCAACCTCCCCAAGTTATTTATCATATTCCTGCTTCTTATATTCTTTATGATATTTGAAGGATTGGTAGTGTTGGTTTACTACATTGTAGAATCTCCACTATCATTCATTAAAGAATCAATAGAAAAGATAATTAGAAAACTATTAAAATACGTAAGGTAATGGGAAAGACTAAAGAACTTTTAGAGTACGAGTGGTTCTTAGAATCACAGAGAGCAGAACTCCATTGGATGGAACAAGAATATGAACAATCAAAAAACGATTATGCAAGAAAGTATAACAACCTTAGACAACAAGGTCTGGTCTAAATCAGAATTACTAGAGAAGATGATGGATGATGAATTCTATTATCAGTACCTAGGGAGAAACGTCTTATCTAGTAGCTCTGTAAAGAAACTACTAGACTCGCCAAAAGCCTATGAGGATTCTTTGTTGGTTGGTTCTAAAACTAATCCTGCATTTGAATTTGGGTGGCTATTCCATACAGCGATACTAGAACCTCATGTATATGAGAAGCAGGTGTTCGTGGATATAAAGGGTAGAAATACAAACGTATTTAAGGAAGCTCTAAAGGAACACCCAAGACCATTCACTATGAGTGAGAAGGAACAGGTAGAGAGATTGGCAGAATCGTTCTACAATAATTCAAGAGCTGTTGATATAATGCAACATACCCAGAAGGAAGTTCCTGCTATCGGTAATCTATTTGGGATGCCATTCAGAGCTAAGGCTGATGTCTTAGGGGATGGATATATAGTAGATTTAAAAACTACAGGAAACATAAATAAGTTTGAATACTCCGCAAGGGAATATCTTTATAGATGTCAGGCTTACATTTACTGCAAGTTATTTGATGTAGGTTATGAGGATTTTACTTTTATAGCTATCGACAAAACTACAGCGACCATTGGATTCTATGGGGTAAGCGAAAGGTCTTTCAATGCAGGTAGATATGACGTTGAACAGGCTGTGGATGTCTACAATGAATATTTTGTAGAAAAGAACAAGGAGATTTACGACTACGAATTAGAAGGAGATATATAATGTATAGACCTTTGCCAGAAGAATTAACGATAAGAAATAGCAGTATACATGGACAAGGTGTGTTTGCTACGGAAAAGATTGTAGCAGGGCATTGTTTTGGAGTAACCCATCATTATACTGAGAAACTAATTAGAACGCCTCTAGGAGGGTTTATAAACCATAGCGATAGTCCTAACTGTTTTATAAAAGATAATGAAACAGAGAGTCTACTATACACCGTGAGACCTATAAAAAAAGGAGAAGAACTAACAGTATATTATAGAAAATATGATATTTGAAACGATAACTATCTTTTACATAACAGGAATTGTAATGTTATTAGTAGTTTTATTTTTAGAGAAGTAAATGTATTTAGATAAGCAAGAATGTTTTAACGACATACTTCATTCACTTAGGTTGGGTGTTTTGTTCGAAGAAGACATAAGATACCTTTTGGAATTCTATAAGGAGACTGAAAACTACGAATGTTGTCAGGGTGTTGTAGATGCTTACGTTGAATTTAAAAGAGAAATAAATGGAATTATCACAGATTAGAGAATTAGTAGAAAGTGAATTTAAAATAGATATATCTCAGGCAACAAGGATAAGAGAAGTTGTTTATGTCAGAAACTTATATTATAAGTTAGCAAGAGACTATACTTCGTTTGGGTATTCTGATATAGGCAAAGAGATAAATAAAAATCATGCAACGGTAATTCATGGGGTTAAAACTATGGAAGAGGTAGTGTTACTTTATGATTCTAAGTTTATAAAGGCTTACTCTAAAATATCAAGAATACTTAACAAGCTGACAAATGACCCTAAGAAATATCTTGAGCCTGATAGTTACTACAGAGAGAAGTATAAAGAATTGGTATTCGAACACAGGAAGCTCATCCATATATTTAGAGATGTAGATAAGGAATTGAAACGTGTTAAAGGATTGGAGGTTTCTCATGGATAATGAAGAAGAAAAAAGACCAATGAAAAGGAAGGTTGATGGCAGACGTAATAACGGTGCTGTCAAAGGTATCTCCAGAGGACAAGGGAGACCTCGTAAGACTGCCGATAAAGATATAGCAGGGATGACCCTCAATGCCATGAAGAAAGCTTTTGGCAGTGAGGAGAAGGCTTGGATAGAGGTTGCCAAATTAGCTAAGGATGGCTCAGTTCAACACATGAAATGGTTGCTTGAGTATAGATATGGCAGACCAAAAGAACAACAGAATATAAATATAGACACCAAGGTTAATATCCCAGTGATAGACTTTAGTAAACCTAAGACAATAGATATAACACCAGAAGAAGATGGCGAGAGCAAAACAGATTAGAGACCCAAAGAACTTCCCAAAGGATTTTTGGAATTACTTAGTGAATCCAATATTAGGATACTATGTAAAACCTGCATCTGAGGTTTGGGGTAAACGTGATAAGAAGGATGAATAAAGATAAAGTAAAGTTTATTCCATGTGATGAATTCGAGCAGATTTATCATAAACAGAAACAAAAGAACGTAAAAAATAAAAGTAAGTATAAATCGTTATATAATATAAATAAAAGAAATTAATGAATGGATATATAAAAAGAAATCTTGGATAAAGTAAATCTAAATCCTAAATACCAATCTCTGTTCGATTCAGATAGCAGATACAGTGTGATTACTGGAGGTAGGGGTTCAGGTAAATCCTTTGCAGTAACAGTGTTCTTGGTGTTACTCACTTATGAAAAGAACAACAAAGTCTTGTTCACTCGTTACACAATGAGTTCAGCGAGTATGAGTATCATCCCTGAATTTATTGAGAAGCTAGAACTGATGGGAGTTATAGAACACTTCACTATAACTAAATATGAGATTATAAACAATCTAACAGGAAGCTCCATATACTTCTCAGGGATTAAAACTGCAAGTGGAGACCAGACTGCCAAACTTAAATCTATTAGTGGTGTCAATACTTTTGTATTGGATGAGGCTGAGGAATTGAATGATGAGGAAAGCTTTGATAAGATAGATTATTCTATTCGTGCCAAAGGTGTAAAGAACAGATGTCTGTTAATCCTAAACCCTACTACAAAAGAACATTGGATATACCAAAGGTTCTACCAGAACAGGGAAATACCAGATGGATTCAATGGTCAGAAGAATAATGTGAATTATATCCACACCACCTACCAAGATAACGTTGAGAATTTAAGCGGGTCATTCGTGAATCAACTGGAGGAGATGAAGGTACGCAGACCTGATAAGTTTAGGCATCAGATAATGGGAGGTTGGCTACAGAAAGCAGAGGGTGTAATCTTCACTGACTGGCAGATTGGGCAATTCAATGAGGGTATAGATTTAAAGGCATGGGGCTTGGATTGGGGATTCTCCAGAGATGCCTCAGCCCTTGTAAAGGTTGCCATTGACAAAGATAGAAAAATAATCTGGGCAAAAGAATATTTATATAAAAAGGGATTGGTTACTTCTAATTTATATGATGAATGTATCAGACACGCAGGAAAGGAACTAATTATCTGCGATAATAGTGAGCCTAGGCTTATTGCAGAACTATCCACCAGAGGATTGAATCTAAGCCCTACGATAAAAAAGAAAGGCAGTATCCTGTCTGGTATTGCACTGATGCAAGACTATACTATAAATATAGAGGGAGAGAATTTAATCAAAGAGTTCAATAACTATGCTTGGGCTGTAAATGGCATAAAACCTATTGATACTTATAACCACCTTATTGATTCATTACGTTATGCTGTACAGTATATGTTGACTCGTTCAGTACCTAAAGGAATGTATATTGTAAAATAAATTTGGTGGAGTCAAAAATAATTTATAGATTTGACTGTTTCATTTGTTTATTTAGTTAATAGTTTGTTTAGAGAGCCACCTGAAAGGGTGGTTCTTTTTTTTGT
>Ga0208791_1000750_pt1 | contig 13286 bp, 16 predicted proteins | sample 11_taG_FD_184084 | JGI IMG/M metagenome (GOLD analysis project Ga0208791, IMG submission 184084) | Marine viral communities from the Subarctic Pacific Ocean - 11_ETSP_OMZ_AT15265 metaG (SPAdes) (version 2) | ecosystem: Environmental > Aquatic > Marine > Oceanic | place: Pacific Ocean | collected...
AGTTCAGTTTCCAGCACCAACATCAACAGCAGCGATACTAAGAATATCGGGCTAATAGGAGGAAGCTCCTATGGCGGATAAAACTTATACAGTCACTGTTGCAAGTGGTAACTTGTATGGTGGAGGTACGGGTAACGTTTACTATGTAGATGGAACACGTAGTTCGACTGGACCAGGTAATATCGTATGGCCTATTTCATCTACTTTACGTTTTGAACAGAGTGATGCGTCTAATGATGGTCATCCATTAATATTTTCATCAACTACTAGCAGAGATTATTATTTAACATCTGGGGTAAGTTATTACCTTGATGGTGCTGTAAATTATTCAGATTATATAAACACTACAACTTTTAACGCTGCTACCACTAGATACATCGAAGTAGATGTAACAACTCCTGATTTTTATTATTTATGTTATGTCCATGGAATAGGAATGGGTGGACTTATGGATGTTGCTACAGGTAAAACGTGGAGTGTAAGCACGTGGGGAGATAATCAATGGGGAGATCAAGTTGGTCCTACTTTTACAGTAACTGGTCAAGCTTTAACTGCTTCTTTAGGAAATGAAAGTGTTGGTATTGATGTTAGTGTTACTGCAACAGGTTTTCCTCTTTCATCTAATCTTGGAAATATATCAGCTTTTGGTTTAGCTTTAGTTACTCCATCAGGTATTCCACTTACAAACAATTTAGGAACAGTAGATGCTGGCCCTGATGCAATGTTGACAGGTAATCAAATGTCTATGGGACTTGGTACTGTTGATGCATTTAATTTAGCAGGTTGGGGTAGACTTGGATGGGGAATAAATTCTTGGGGCATAGAAGGTGTTAATGCAACTGCAATACCAACAGGTATTGGAATGAGTGCAAATTTAGGTTCTGTATCTGGAGGAATTATTGTTGATGTAGACGTAACCGCTAACACTTTAAATGTAGCCCAATTAACTCTAGGTAATGTTGACCCTGCACCTGATGCGATGATTACTGGAAATTTCATGATTGGCGCTTTAGGTACTTTAGGATTTTCAGCAAGTGTTTTACCTGTCCCAACAGGTATAGCAATGAGCGCTAATTTAGGAAGCGTAACAGTTGATTTAAATCAACAAGTTAATGTTACAGGATTTCCATTAACAGCCGCTTTAGGCGATGAAACTGTATTTAGTAATGTTACAGTAGATCTAACTGGTTTTCCGTTGACTATAGCACTAAATAATGCTAGTGCTTTAATCTGGAACGAAGTTAATACAGGTTCTGCTCCAATAGATCCTCCAGGATGGCAGGAGGTCGTTGCATAAAGAGTTTGACAGTAACTCTTTATTTTTATAAAATAAACGATATAAGGACTTTAATATGGCAAATTCAACATCTGCAAGTTTAAAACTTACAGTCCAAGCAACTGGAGAAAATTCAGGAACTTGGGGACAAATTACAAACACAAATTTATTAATTCTTGAACAAGCAATAGGTGGTTATCAAGCAATTGCTATTACATCAGGAGTTACTTTAACTTTTTCTAATGGCGCCGTATCAAACGGTAAAAATCAAGTATTAAAATTAACTGGTACAATTGCAGGTGCGGTAAACGTAGTTGTTCCAGATGGAATAGAAAAAACTTACATTATAGAAAACGCAACTACAGGTGCACATAACGTAACTGTTAAAACTTCTTCTGGAACAGGATTCACTTTTAGTGGAACAGAAAAAAATAAAGCTATTCTTTATTCAGATGGAACTAATATTGTTGAAGTTAATAATGATTTAGCAGGATTAACAGTAGGCACTGACGTTCAAGCTTATAATGCAAACCTTGCAGCAATAGCTGGTTTAACATCAGCAGCGGATAAAGGAATACAATTTACAGGATCCGGCACTGCTGGAGTTTATGATTTAACATCTGCTGGTAAAGCATTGTTAGATGATGCAGACGCAGCAGCTCAAAGAACGACTTTAGGATTAACAACAACTAGTGATGTTCAATTCGACTCTTTTGGAGTAGGAACTGCAGCATCTGGAACTACTGGTGAGATAAGAGCAACTAATGATGTAACAGCTTTTTACTCTTCTGATGTAGCTCTTAAAGAAAATATTACAAACATACCTAATCCATTAAATGCTTTAAAAAAATTAAATGGAGTTTTATTTGATTGGAAAAAAGAATACATCGATCAAAGAGGTGGAGAAGATGGATACTTTGTTAGAAAAAAAGATGTAGGAGTTATAGCTCAAGAGGTAGAAAAAGTTTTACCTGAAGCTGTTGCTCAAAGACCTGACGGTATAAAAGCAGTTAAATATGACAGACTAACTTGTCTATTGATTGAAGCAGTCAAACAATTACAAGACAAGGTAGATAGTTTATCACAAAAGGGGAAATAATCCATGGCAGTCCCTTCTACTAATGTTGGATTATCAGACATTCAAACTACTTTTGGTGGTACTAATCCAATTGCAATATCAGAATATTATTTAGGTGGACCTTTAGTTAGTTCTGGTACACCTGCACCTAACGGTCCTATTCCAAGTTCAGGACAAATTTCAATAGGTCAGTTTAGAGCAGCTTCAGCAGTTATTTCTACAGACTACTTAATTGTAGCTGGAGGCGGCGGAGCTGGAGGAATGGGCGGCGGAGGAGGTGGAGGTTTTAGAACTTCTTTTGGCGTTCCTGGAGTTTCTGCTTTTTCTTTATCTGCAGGTTCTTACCCTATCACTGTTGGTGGTGGCGGTAGCGGAACAGGTGGATCATCAGCATCCAATGGAAGCGACGGAGGTGATTCAACTTTTAATTCATTTACATCCACAGGTGGTGGAGGTGGCGGCGGCGCTAATGCAAGTAACTCAGGAAGATCCGGTGGATCTGGCGGAGGTGGCGGAATGGATAGTGGAGCTGGCGCAACTATTCCTGGTGGATCAGGAAACAGTCCACCTGTAAGTCCTCCTCAAGGAAACAACGGTGGATCTGGAAGAAGATTAGCCGGTGGAGGTGGCGGCGGAGCTGGTGGTAATGGATCAAATTCTAACCCCAATAATGGTGGACCAGGCGGAAGTGGTTCTTCAAGTTCTATCACAGGATCTTCTATTACAAAATCTGGCGGCGGCGGCGGAACTGGTTGGTCAAATGGCGGCAGCGGCGGATCCGGTGGAGGAGGAAATGGAGCAAATAGCGTGGGATCTGGTGGTAATAGTGGATCTACTAACAGCGGCGGAGGAGGCGGTGGAAACTGGAACTCCGGCGGTAGATCAGGTGGTCCTGGTATCGTAATAGTACGTGTGCCTGATTCAGCAGGAGTATCTGTTTCTCCAGGAAGTAATACAGTTGCCACAGATGGAAGTAGTAAAGTAGCAACATTTAATACATCGGGAACACTAACATTAAGTTAATATTATGGCACATTTTGCAGAATTAGATGAAAACAATATAGTAGTAAGAGTATTAGTATTTGACGATGCTGATGTAAATGCTAATGGTGGAGATCAATCACAAACAGCAGCTTCTTTTTGTGAAACAATAGTTCCTTTTTCAGCAACAGGTGTAAAGTGGGTACAGACTTCTTACAACAATAATTTTAGAAAACAATACGCTTCTAAGGGTTTTACTTATAATCCGACACAAGATGTATTTATTAAACCTCAACCTTTTTCATCATGGTCCTTAGATGGCAACAATGATTGGCAAGCACCAATAGCTTATCCAACAGTTACAGAAGAAGGTGACATTACATATTTTATATATTGGAATGAAACTGCTTATCAAGCTGATAACAGTACAGGTTGGGAAACTACTAAATCAAATGATAATTCAGAAAATCCTACCATTTATAAATGGAACGGAACAACCTGGGTGTCCTAATAAAATCTATTTACTTTTAATTTAATGTAAAGTATTCTGCAAATCGAAAGTTATATGCAGTTATTTAATTATTATCATTATTTTAAGTCAGCAATTCCAGAACGTATTTGTGATGACATTGTTCGCTATGGTCATCAAATTAAAGATACGCTAGCAATTACAGGTAACTATAGCAGTGATACAAAATTAACTAAAAAACAAATGAAAGATTTAAAAAAAACAAGAAATTCAAATGTTGTTTGGATGAATGATAATTGGATCTATAGAGAAATTCAACCTTATATAAATGCTGCAAATAGAGATTCCGGTTGGAATTTTGATTGGGATTTTTCTGAAGAATGTCAATTTACAAAATATAAAAAAGGTCAGTATTATGATTGGCATTGTGATAGTTGGGATAAACCTTATGATGCACCTAATACTCCTTCTCATGGTAAAATTAGAAAACTATCAGTAACAGTATCTTTATCTGATCCAAAAGATTATAAGGGTGGAGAATTAGAGTTTGATTTTAGAAACAATATGCCTAATAAAAAACCTAATATACGTAAATGCAAAGAGATACTACCTAAAGGATCATTAGTTGTATTTCCTTCTTTTGTATGGCACAGGGTATGTCCTGTAAAAAGTGGTGAAAGAAATAGTTTGGTTATCTGGAATTTAGGGTACCCATTTAAATAAAGGAGACAAATGTCATTTAAACAAAATAAATATACAGTAATAAAAAAAGTAATATCTGTTGAGTTAGCAGATTTTATATATAAATATTTTTTAAATAAAAGAAAGGTTGCAAAATTTTTATTTGATAAAAAATATATTTCACCTTTTACAGAATATTTTGGAATATGGCATGATGAACAAGTACCAAATACTTATTCTCATTATGGTGACATTGCAATGGAAACTTTATTAGAAGAAGTAAAGCCTATTATGGAAAAACATACTGGTATAAAATTATCCGAAACTTATTCTTATGCAAGAATTTATAAACATGGAGATATTTTAGCTAGACATAAAGATAGATATTCATGCGAAATATCTACTACATTAAATCTAGGCGGTGAGTCTTGGCCAATATATCTTGATCCAACTGGAAATACTAAAAGAGCTGGTATTAAAATTGATTTAAAACCTGGAGACATGTTAATCTATTCAGGTTGTGACTTAGAACATTGGCGTGAAGAATTTAAAGGTAAAAACTGTGGTCAAGTATTTCTACATTATAATAAAGCAAATTCTAAAATAGCTAAAGAAAATTATTTAGATAGAAGACCCATGCTAGGTGTGCCTGTTTTTTTTAAACGATGAAACAACACAAGTTAAATAAAAATAATAATTTTATTGAAGGTTATTATATATCTAAAACTTCTATTTGTGATGATTTAATAAATTTTTTTGATGAATCTAATAATAAAATAATAGGAGTTCAAGGTGATCAAATAATAGATAAAACAAAGAAAGATAGTACAGATCTTAGTTTAGGTATAAATGATGTTGCGCAATATAAAATTCTAAACTCTTACTTTAGAGAATTAAATAAATGCCTTGAAATGTATAAAAAGAAATACAAGTTTTGTGATAAATATGGATTTTTTGGATTAAGTCCTCTTTTTAATATTCAGAAATATAAACCATCACAAGCTTATTTTGGTTGGCATTGTGAGAAAGCAGCTTTAAAAGTAAGTGATAGGCATTTAGTTTTTATGACATATTTAAATGATGTTAAAAAAGGTGGGGAGACAGAGTGGTATTATCAAAAATTAAAAGTAAAGCCTGAAAAAGGTTTAACAGTTATATGGCCAAGTGAATGGACCTTTACACATAGAGGTATAAAAGCAGTGAAAGAAGACAAATATATTATCACTGGATGGTATGTCTTTAAGTAAAGTTGAAAAGTTTTCTAAGGAATGTTTAGAAGATATTACTTACCCCAGTAAACCAACATCATGGCATGTTGAAGGAAGATTAAAAAATAAATCAAATCAAACTTTTAAATTTGACGTAGGGGGTATGATCAATATGCCCAACAATGAAAAAGCTAAAAAAGGAAATATCTTAAGCAACGCTGATAAAATGGTATTTGAAGATCAAAAGTATTGGATTATAATTGATGTAAAAGAACTTCACCTTTATTTAAAAGAAAAAAAACTAAAAAAAGTCTATTTACAGGATTTGCTAGATAAACTAGAGTGGAATATATTGCTGTCAAAAAAATAAAAAGCCTATATAATGAGGTATCATGCTACAAAAATTAAATTTTAAACCTGGGTTTAACAAACAAGATACGGAATCTGGTGCCGAAGGTCAATGGACTGATGGAGATTTTGTAAGATTTAGATATGGACTACCTGAAAAAATAGGTGGTTGGTCACAAAGCACTAATGACACATTGCCTGGAGTAGCTAGAAGACAACACTCTTTTACTTCTTTTGTTGGAGAGAGATACGTAGCTATAGGTACTTCTCAAGGTTTATTTCTATATTATGGAGATCAATTTTTTGACATTACTCCTTTAGACACAGCTATTACCGGCTGTACTTTAACAACTGTTAATGGCTCTGCCACTGTAACTGTTAATAAAACTTCACATAACTTAGAAGTAGGAAGATATATAACTTTATCTTCAGTAACTGTAACAGGTGCTTCAGACTATACACCTGCAGAATTACAACAAGCTTATGAGATTTTAACAGTGGCCACAAATAGTTTTACTATTCAAGCTTCTAGAGCTGAGGGTGGTTCGGGTATGACTGCAGCAGGGGCAGCTACAGTTAATCCTTATGTTGAAGTAGGACCTGTATCACAAACTTTTGGTTATGGATGGGGTACTTCTACATGGAATACTTCTACGTGGGGAACAGAAAGAGATACAAGTTCTGTGACTCTGGATGCAGGAAACTGGAGTCTTGATAATTTTGGTGAAGTATTGGTTGCAACTATTTTTAATGGTAAAACTTTTACATGGGATGCAGGTGCAACAAGTGCTAGAACACTTAGAGCTTCACAATCAACAACTAATTTTAATACTACGAACAATCCTACAGCCACAAGAATTTCGGTTGTATCAGACAGAGATCGACATTTATTTCATTTAGGGACAGAAACAACTATTGGTGATACAGCAACACAAGATCCTATGTTTGTTAGATTTTCTAACCAAGAAGATTTAAACACTTATGCACCGACCGCGACTAACACAGCAGGTACTTTTAGATTAGATACTGGTAATGAGATTAGAGGTGCTATACAAGGTAAAGATTATATTTTTGTAACAACTGATCTTGCAGCTTATGTAATTCAATTTGTAGGGCCACCTTTTATTTTTTCTGTCAGGCAAGTTGGTACTAATTGCGGATGTGTAGGTCAACACGCAATGTCTTATGCAAATGGTGCTGTATGGTGGATGTCAGCAGAAGGTGGGTTTTTTGTATACGATGGTACGGTTAAATCATTACCATCACTTGTAGAAGATTTTGTATTTAGCACAGATGGAGATAATTTAGGAATTAATTTATCTTCAAATGATATTGTTTATTCTTCACCTAATTCTTTATATACAGAAATAAACTGGTTCTATCCAAAAGATGGATCTACTCAAATTGATAGATGTGTAACTTATAATTACTCAGAAAATGTTTGGACCACTTCATCATTAGCTAGAACTACTTATCAAGATCAAGGGGTATTTAATGCTCCATACGCAACAGAGTATACTAAAACAGCTACACCTGTATTCCCAGATATATTAGGTATTACAAATTTATATGGAGCTAGTATTTATTATGCTCATGAAGTAGGGACCGATCAAGTTAATAGCTCAGGTACCACTTCTATTGATGCTTTTATTAGATCAGGAGATTGGGACATTACTTCAAGAACAAGTGGTTTAGGAGTACGAACCGGAGTTGCTGATTACAGAGGTGATGGAGAATTTTTTATGTCAGTTAGACGATTTATACCTGATTTTAAATATCAAAAAGGTAATGCTCAAGTAACTTTATTTGTAAGTAGCTATCCAGATGATGTAGCAGTTAGCTCACCACTTGGACCCTTTACAATAACATCTACTACTGATAAGGTAGATACCAGAGCTAGAGGCAGATTAGTTTCTGTACAAATAGCCAACACAGCAGTAGGTGAGTCATGGAGATATGGCACACTTAGATTAGATGCACAACCGGACGGAAGAAGATAATGGAATATCAAACGATAGTAAACCCTAATGGAACAATTTCAATTGTACCTGTAACCCAGCCACAAGGTATTATGGTACCTGCTTATGAAACAAGTCAATTAGATCTTGTAGATCAAATTAATCAAGGATCAAAAAATATAGATGTACCTATGACTTTAGAAGAGACTATGGCTGGAAGTGTTTTACCTTTTGATCCAAGAAGATTTCAAAGCATCTTTCCTCCACAGGCAACAGGCATCATGAAACAAGTACCATTAGATATGAATAGATTTCAAAATGTAAGTGACATGAGTATAATAGATGAAACAACTAACGATGAGCAAAGTCAAGAATACATTGATGAAATAAAAAAATCTCAAGGTGGTGGAATAGCTAAATTATTTGAACTTATTTCTAGTTTTACTCCTTTTGGTTTAGCAAAACGTGGTATAGAATCTTTAAAAGGATTTAATGATAGATTACGTAATACAGATTTTGCTAAATCAAAAACATTAGCTGATTATTTTGATGCTAGAAAGTATGGTGGTAGAGATGAAAGAGATGCCGCTTCAGCTAGAAATATGGCTCAGGCAAGAGGAATTCAAAAGAAAATAGATACAGGTGAATATAGAAGAACTGCTGCTGACGATGTTATTGATAGAGGTAGAGGAGAAAACAACATACCTACAACAAGATCACAAAACGTAGCTAGAACTGCTAGCAGAGTAAGTGATGGAAAAACAAGAGCGTACGGTTTATAATGGCTAAAGTAACAAACTATATACCTGAGCCAAAAGAAGAATATGATGTAGATAATCAAAGACAGATTATGGAGTCTTTAAATACAATGAAACAACAACTTAATTTTTCTTTTCAACAAGATTTAAAAAACGAGCAAGACGCTTTTAATTATTTTTTATCATGAGCATACAATATAAAAATGCATCTAAAATATTAGACGGCACAGCTATGACAACTGTTTTGACTATAGCGACATCAGCTGTAGCTATTATAAAATCTGTATATGTATCTAACAATAGCACAGGAGCTGTATTAGTTAATTGTGATTTAAGAGATTCATCTGCTAGTACAGATATAGAATTTTTTAGAAAGGATGTACCTGCTTCAAGCACAGTTAACGCTACAGAACAGGGGTTGAATTTAGAAGCAGGAGATGCTATAAAAGCGCAAGCAGAAACAGCTAACAAACTTGAAGTAGTAGTTAGTTATGCGCTTATAAACAGAGAGAATGAAAACGGATAATATACATAAGATCGATTGTACAACTATAACAATTTATAGAAATACAAAGACAGGTGAAACTTCTAAAGAAAAAATAGAAGGACCAGATATTGTTACTGATGTAACAGTGCAAGTATCACCAAAAGGTTTAGATGTATTCCAGAAAGTAATGAACAATGATAATAAGAAACCAAAACCCTAAGGGTGGAACAGAATTACAATTCAACTATTTAGAAGAATATGTTGATAAAAAATTATTAGATCAAGTACAGATTACAACTTCTGTACCGGAAAAAATTCCATTACATCCAAACAAAGTAAACATACTTTGGCAAAAAAATTCATATGACCAACCTAATTTAGCTCCTTGGTTTCAAGAAAAATCTAATCATCACAAGTATGATTGGTATGTATTTAATTCTCATTGGACCTTTGAAAAATTTAGAATGATGTTTGGTTTACCTGCAGAAAAATGTTTGGTAATTAAAAATGGTGTAGATAAAATACAAAAAGCAAAGCCTTATAAAAAAGGTGACCCTATTAAAATAATTCATCAAAACACACCTTGGAGAGGATTATCTGTTTTATTAGGTGCAATGCAATTAGTTAAGAACCCATTAATTACTTTAGATGTATATTCATCAACTGAGGTATATGGAAAACAATTCTTTGATCAAAATGATCATGAATATACAGAACTATATGAACAAGCAAGACAACTACCTAACGTAAACTACATAGGCTATAAACCAAATAGTTTTATAAAAAGTAATATGCATAAATATAATATGTATGCATATCCAAGTATCTTTGAAGAAACATCTTGTATATCTTTATTAGAATGTATGGCCGGTGGATTATATTGTGTTACAACTAATCTTGGTGCTTTGTTTGAAACAGGTGCTGAATTTCCTATGTATATACCTTTTGATAATAATTTAAGAAGGTTATCAATGAAATTTGCTTCTGCAATAGAAGCTTCAGCAAATATATTACATGAAGAAACTATACATAAACATTTAGAAACTCAGTCTGATTATGTTAATGCTTATTACAATTGGAATAAAATAGGCACATCATGGACAAGATTTTTAACAGGAGCAATTAGTGTCAGATCCAAGTAATAAACCTATCTGGTTTGAAGAAGATAAAAAAACAGAGGCTAGTAATGATACTTATCAAACTGTAAAAACTAATAAAGTTGAAGGAGATAGTAATGTGATTGAAATAAATGTAGGTGGTGAAGGTGGTAGATCTCCGTATAAAATAATGGTTTGTACTCCTTGTCATAGCGACGTATCTATGCATTATTGTCAAGCTGTTTTAAAATTTCAACAAGAATGTTTACAAAGAAATATATTAGTTAGTTTTACTTTGTTAAAATCTTCTTTAGTTACACAAGGTAGAAATTTAAGTGTAGCAGAATTTTTAAATCATGAACATAAATACACTCATTTATTATTTATAGACTCTGATATTGACTTTAGTTTTTCCACTATTGAAAAAATGTTAAAAGCTGACAAAGATGTTATTGCATGTCCTTATCCAATGAAAATGATGGATTGGGATAAAGTATGGAGAAGAGTTAATAATAAAGAGGATGCCATTACTTCTGCAGAAGACATGTCAAGAGCAGGTTTTACTTATCCAATTAAAGTAGAAGATCAATACAACATTATAGCTGATAAAGGTATTATAGAAGTAACTCATGCACCTACTGGATGTATGTTAATAAAAAGACATGTTATTGAAGACATGATTAAGAATCACCCTGAATTAGAGATATATCAACCTAGCTATATTAATGGTAAAGAAGAAAAGAAAGATAACTTTTATAACTTGTTTGACACATGGCATGATCTTAAAACTAAAAGATACTTTGGAGAAGACTTCGGTTTCTGTCAAAAATGGACAGATATGGGTGGTAAAGTACACATATATGTAATGGATACTATTACGCACGTTGGAGAGTTTTTATATCGTGGTCGTTTCTTTGACGATTTATACCAAGGTACACGCCCTGCAAAGAATGCCAAACCACTTGACGAAGATACAAAAATCAAATAAAGTGTAGTATTTTCAGGATATCTATGCCTGCTCAACAATATAAGTGTATTTAAATTATGGCAATATCAAGAATGCAAGAACCCAGACAATTATACGGACTAGGAAGTTTAGTTAAATCAATAGGTAAAACAGTTAAAAAAGTTGTTAAATCTGATTTAGGTAAAGCTGCCCTATTAGCAGCTGGTGGATATTATTTAGGTGGAGGTAGTCTTTTAGGAGCACAAAGAGCTGGTATGTCTGGATTTAAATTTGCAAATTTACCTGGATTTACTGGAGCTAAAAATTTACTGATGGGTAAACCATTAGGATTTAAAACAGCAGGAGATGCCGTAGCTAGAAGTGGTGGTATTTTGGATATAGGTAAAAAATTTCTTGGAAGCACTGCAGGTCAAGTAGGCATTGGTACAGTTTTAAGCGCACTTGCTGCTGGCGGCATGGACCAAGAAGAAATAACAGAGATTAAAAACGATCCAGAAAAATTAAGAATGTATTTAAAAGATTATTACAGTAAAACAAATCCAGATGCATCAGGTGCTGAGATAGAAGAGTTTGTAAGAATTAATAGTGCTGTAGGTGGTAGAGTTGGTTTTGCTGATGGTAAAAATATGAAAATGGCTTCCATGGATGAAAATGAAAAAGAGTTGATGAGACTTGTAGAAGAGTTTATGGAGAGAGGTTTTAGTCAGCAAGAAGCAATTGAAGAAGCTAAAGATACACTTGAAAGAAAATCTATAGCTGTAGGTGGTAGAGTTGGTTTAGAATCTGGTACACCTAAAAAAGGATTAGAGTCTTTAACAAAAGAAGATATGGAAAAATTTATATTAAAAATGCCTGGTAAAATTGAATATGATAAAGATGGTAATCCTATAAAACGTGAAATTCCAAAAATAAAAGGGCCTTATAAATATGATCCAGACAGAGAAATACCAACACGTCTTTTAAGAAACAAATCAGCTATGGGTGGATTACAATCTATGCCTATGGGTCAAATGAGAAGAAATAAAGCTGGTACTATAGAACGAGATTATAGAGAAACTGGTGGATTTGTACCAGTTGGTATAAAAGAAAAAGCAGATGACGTACCTGCTATGTTAAGTAAAAACGAATTTGTAATGACAGCAGATGCTGTTAGAGGAATAGGTGATGGCAACATTGAAAAAGGCGCTCAAAGGTTGTATGATCAAATGAAACAAGCGGAGAAAAGAGTAGTATAATGGCAGAAGTAACAGAAACAAGGGTACTCCCACCGGAGTTTATAGAAGCAGCTGGTAAAACTTATTTAGGTGATCTTGCTAAGGCAACAGGTCAATTTAAAACCGCTGATCTTGCAAAAGCATATGGTCCACAATTTGTAGCTGGACAAGATCCTTTGCAAACACAAGCACAAAATTTAGCTACTCAAGGTATTGGAGCTTATCAACCTTTTTTAAATAGAGCTCAAACTGCACAAACAGCTGCAGCCGGATTAACAGGTCCAACAGCTTATCAACAATTTACGTCTCCATATCAACAAGATGTTATAAATGAAACATTAAGAGAATTTGATGTACAAGCACAAAAAGGAATTCCAAGTATTGCAGCTCAAGCTGTAAGTAAAGGTGTTCTTGGTGGAGGACGAGAAGGTGTAATGAGAGCTGAGTACCAAACAACAAGCGACAGGAACCGAGCAGCATTACAAGCACAATTATTAGCTCAAGGTTTTGGTCAAGCTCAACAGGCTGCTCAACAAGCATTTATGAATCAACAAACTTTAGGTAACCAACAATTAAATTTAGCTGGTCAGCAACAACAATTCTTAGGTCAAGATGTTGGAGCGTTATCAACTCTTGGTGCACAGAACCAAGCTCAACAACAAGCTCAATTACAAGCTCAACAACAGTTAGCTCAACAACAATTACAACAGCCTTTAACTGCTGCTCAACAGTATGGTCAAGGTGTTACAAGTTTAATCGCTGGA
>Ga0208791_1000757_pt1 | contig 13262 bp, 25 predicted proteins | sample 11_taG_FD_184084 | JGI IMG/M metagenome (GOLD analysis project Ga0208791, IMG submission 184084) | Marine viral communities from the Subarctic Pacific Ocean - 11_ETSP_OMZ_AT15265 metaG (SPAdes) (version 2) | ecosystem: Environmental > Aquatic > Marine > Oceanic | place: Pacific Ocean | collected...
GCGCTCTATATTCACTCCAAGTTTCTGATGCAGAAGAGAAGTCTGAATGTATTTTTGATTGAGTTAATCGTGGCATGTCTTATTTTCCTTTAGCTTTTTTAATTTGATCTGGGGTGGGCGCTCCTTTTTCGCCTTTTTTTCTCATTTTTTCACCAGAGCCTCTCTTGATTCGATCTTTCTTTTTCCTAATATTTTCCCACAAGCTGCTATCAGATTTTTCTTTCTCTTTTAAGATCTCATCATGACGTTTCATAAACGTCTCATGATCTGGCCCAGCCATATACAAAGTCTCTCCCTCTTCTGTTTCATGAGTATGAATGCCTTTCAAGCCCATCTTTTCAGCATCCTTCATCGCTTCTTCTTTTGTTTTGAAGTAATGTTTTTTTACATCAGGAGATGCTTTGGAGAAAAATAAGATACAGTCCTCTTCATTTAGTGGGTCGTTAATGACCACAGAAGCTTTACTTTCTGCCTTTTCAAATTGGGAATAACAAACAGCAGCTCTCTGTTTATCGTCTTGAAATTCTTTTTTATCTGTAAGATCTACTATGCAGCGGCTAACAAATTTAGATTTGCTTTCTCCGTTATTGGGGGTTGGCAATGGCATATTCCTATATACACAAAAAAGTCCCAAGTTTAAACAGGATTTTGCCAAATAAGGGATGGCAAATTGGCTTAAGAAAAATAATATTCGACGGCATCATTCGAAATCGGAAATGAATAAGAAAAATTTAATGTGGCATTTCCGTCTAAATCATGAGAGTGGCTTGTAGATTGTAAAAAACAATTGTGAACGACTAAGTTTAAATTCGGATTTGCGGAAGCTGCTCCCAATTCCGTTTCAGTTATTAAAAATGTAAAGTTTCCTTTTTTAGCTACGAGACTTGATAAGTCTAAAGTATCCTCGACATTATTTTTAATTATAGATATTTCCAAAGATCCTTGTGCTGGTAATACAGGGTATCTTCTTTTCGCTCCTCGTTCTCCAACTCTAATAGTAGCCCTTCTTTCTATTCCTACAGATAGTGAAACAGATTGAATAGGGAAGTCTGTAGAGTTTTTTCCTTCGGTCAAAGTTGTAGTTAGAGTTATATCTTGAGGGCGAAAGATATTAAACTTGCTTGAATCTAAATCAGAATCTTGTAATTCGTCAGAAGAGCTTACAGACAAAGAATCGCACTGGAATCCATAATTAGCACGAACAAAATCTCCAACACTACAATCAAAAGAGAAGTTAGTTAAGTTAGCTTTACTGAAAGTAGTTTCAGCAGTAGCGTCCTTCAACGTTAACGTAGACTCATCTGAACTTAAAAATTTCAAATAATTGCCATCTCTACCTAAAATATGATCATTGACGATAAAATCTATAGATGCATCAATGGGTTGATCTGCTTTTAAAATATAATCTTCTTGCTTATAAGACCCAAGTTTTCTTAACTCTTGAATATTTTTGGGGTTCTCATAGCTGAAAGATTGAACGCCCCTAATCAAAGTGCTATCAATATAGACTTGGCTCTCATGGGAGTGAACTCTCGTTGCAGAAGGCATATCTTATGTTACACAAAAAAACCCACTCCCGTAGGAGTAGGTTTATGAGTCGTGAATTTTTAATCGTTTTTACTCAATTTCTGGGTAACTTATACGACTTCTTTGCTCCATAAGCATCGCCTTTGCTAAAATTGCATAATTAACAATATCATCGCAAGCATCTTCGACACTCTCATTTGAGACCTTCAACTCCTTATCGTTTGTGAAAGACCTAATCCTTTGAATCTTATCAATGACTCTAAGCAGTAAGCCTTGAACTGGATCAATCCCAAGGACGGATGCAGCGTTAAAATTAGCGAAAGGATCTTTAGAAGTTTTCCCTCCAGTATAATCGTTATTTTTTTGCCTCATAATATCCCTGCAAGTTTCGCAGGTATCTTTATGCAGTTTTAATAGCTCTTCAGTTGTCATAATTGTTTTTTTCTTCCATTCTTTGTAGGTGTTTCTCCCAAATATCTTCCTTCTCGTATTCTCTTAATTGTTCTTGCGCTGCCATTATTCTGTTTTTAGCTAAGTTAGCTCTTGCTTGCCAATATATTTGGAATGGGAATTTAAGCCAGCAAATCAAGCCAACCACAATTCCAAGAGGTATGCCAATTAAAATTGAGCAAATAAACAGAATGAAGTTTTGAATTTTTTCTTTCATAGATCAAAGTATTTTTTTATTAAAATTAGTAGTATCGAAACCCAAAGTCCAATAGCATATCCACTAACTAAAGAAAAAAATGTGGCTCCAAATATTATTTGTTTTATTTTGCGGTATACCATTTTGGCTTTTCGCTGTATTGCCATTTTGCCATATAGGATTTATCGTGATTATAATACTCGCGATACTTTTCCACAACAGAAAGAGTTTCGAAGTTTGGTAGTTGTCTGCATCTCTGGTCTTGGGCAATTGCTACAGCAAATTCTGTTTGCTCTTGCTTGTCGAATTGTAAGCGGTGTTTGTTTTCCAGAATCCAAATCAAAGTATCTGTGCTTTTATGACGCTTACCATACCTTCTAGTATATTCGTTAAGTAAGGCTGCTGTATGCTGAACAAGCCACTCAAAGTTACCACGAGACTCTCTAGTCCAGATTGCAGAGGGATGATTGTAATGAGTCTTCTTGTATGGTGCTTCAAGATCCTGCATCCAAAATGTCGTGCAGAGAAGTTGACTACATTCAAGAATCATCTTGACACAGTGTTTGTCGCAATGCTGACGAGCAGCAATTTCGGGGTCTTTGTCTAAACAGAATATATTCATGTCTGGGCCAATTTAAACACTTAAAAATTGAAGTCAAGCATCTTTTCCCTCATTTGTGTGCAAGGCTACTTCAAGCTCGCGCCTAGGAAATTGCAATCCAACTACAAGATAGTCCCAGAGACTACGATCATACCTCTCGGTTAGTCCTATTTTTTTTCTGGTTTCTGCGTAGAGATTAGCTTGAGCTTCTTTTAATTCGCTCATTTTTACCTTAGCTTTATCTAATAATTCTAATTTCTCTTCTGAGGTCATTAAAAATATTCTCAATGTTTCTCCCCTATAGTCAAGATCAAAGTGTAATTATTTAAGATGAAAAGGCTTTCTTCCGTCGAGGTTTTAAATAAAAAAATAAAAATTATTTACGAGGAAATGGAAGATTGGGGGGAATGTTTGATGGACGATAAGTTAATTAAATTGAATAAAAAATGCCTAACAGATCCAGAACAGCACTGGTGGACCTTAGTTCATGAAGTAACTCACATGATTTTTGAGATGACAGGTATAGCCTTCATGGAAGTAAATGATGAGGAAGCGTATGTTCGATGTGTAGAAAATTTAGTCATTCCTTGGGTGTTGAAACACAACGAGTTAAGAAAAAAGTGATTTTTTAATCAAAAAGGTGTTGACCCGCCTGAGAATTCTGATATTCTCTGGGCATGGAAATCAACAAGATATTCAAAGAAGCAATTGGGCAAGAGTCAGTCAAGCGCACTTTGAGTGTGTTCATTGACTCTTATAAGGCGACAAACCGTTTGCCGTTTATTAACCTCACTACCCAGAAGGGTGGAGGTAAAACCTTCTTTGCTCGTAAGTTCCGCGAGGCTCTTGAGCGTCCAGATGGTACTCGTCCTCCAATGCTTGAGATTAACGGCAAGACAATCAGAAACGCTCGTGCGTTTTTTGAGCAGGTTTACCCATTGTGGGTTGAGCATAGTGCTTTTCTTTTTATTGATGAGGGACACAATATTCCCAAGGACTTGCAGGAAATTTTCTTGACAGCACTAAATGTGGATAAAAATCCAGTTAGAACTGTTACTACAGAAGAGGGAACGTTCACTTTTGATTTTTCGAAGCTTTCACTTTGTATGGCGACAACAAATCAAGAAAAGCTTTGCGAGCCACTGAGGGATCGACTTAGAGATATTTCTTTTGAAGATTATTCTGGTGAGGAGCTTTATCAGATCTTTGAGACTAATTTGGAAGAAAAGGTGCAGATCGACTCTGAAACAAAGAAAGAGATCGTTTCTGTATTGAGAGGAAACCCAAGGGATGCTGTAGTCAAAGCTCAGGACGCTCAGACGTATGCCTCCGCTACCAAGCTGAAAGTTTTCACCAAGAGTGTTTGGTCTGAGTTTTGTAAAGCTATGGGCGTTAATCCGATGGGCTTGTCAAATTCTGAACTCCAGATAGTGAAGACTTTGCGAGACAGGGGAGCAATGACACTTAATGGTTTGTCTTCTGTTACAGGTTACCAGAAGCAAGCAATCCAGAGGGACTACGAACAAATTTTAGTTAGGAAGAACCTAATGCAAATAGATGTCAAGAGAAAACTCACTGGAGAGGGGATTGCATTTGCTCAAACAATTTAATGAAAAAAAACTTGACCTTAAAACGAAACCCACTATTATAACGACATCGCTCAAAGTCTTAGACAGATCAGAAGAACTTTACGATTAATCTTTTCAACTAAAAAACAAACCAACTAATATTATGGCAAAACGTGGAAGACCCAAAGGTGGCACATCATTTGTGAACATCAACCTAGAGCAACTGAACGACTTGTTTGGTAGAAAGCAGACAATCCCTGTATCAAGAGTTTGGCTGGAAAAATTAAATGTTGTTATTGACTCTGCTCCTAATGCAGTAGTTACCAGCAGCGAAGCTCCTACAGAGGAAGCCTCAAAGATCGACATCAAGCTAGAAGCATAATGTCTGAAATCAAAACATACAATGTTTACAGTCGTAAGGGCGATTGGATGGGCGGGTATTCAACTGACCTTGAGAAAGTGAACCCCTCCATCAATTGCTTGGAGATGGCAAAGCAAAATGCTATTCAATGCAAAGGGAAGGTGTTAGCTATGCTCCAAGACGGATCAGAGAAAGAAGTATTCCCAAATGAGGAGAGTGAATAATGGGCATCGAAGAGACCTGCTTACTTGTCGCACTGGTTGCAATGCTAGTATTACTAATTAAGTGTTTTAATTCATAGATGAATAAAGAATTAATAAAAATGGATGGCTACGATGACTGTATTGTCGGGGTAGTAGAGAGGGCTGGTCAAGAACCGATTCTCTGCTATGATAAGGAAAAAGTTCTTTGTAAACTGGAATCCCAAGACATGGATAGAGACGAGGCAGAAGAGTTTTTTTATTATAATCAAATAGGAGCGTGGATGGGTGACTCTACACCATGTTTTTTATCAAAGGAGCTTGACAAGGACGAGCTTCTATCTTAGAGTCCTGAAATCAAAGAAACAAACAAATGAAATTAACATACGAACCAACGACAGATAACTGGTCTTCGAAGAAAGACCCGAAATTCATGCAAAGCACTTTGAGTCTTGAGCACCCAATGGATGACATGACCCTTACAGACTTTATGGATACTATGGTTGTCCCTATGCTTTTGTCTATGGGCTACTCTAAAGTCAGTATTAATTCAGTCATTGATACAGACGAAGATGCTTAAGCTCTAGTTGATTACTAAAATGAGAACAAAATTATTCCTAGCTACATCACTACCGCTTTGGGCGCTCGCAACTTGGAGTTGCTTTAGGAGTCCTGAGCTTAGAACAGTAACTGAAGAAAAGATTGTTTATCCAGAAAAGGTTGAGGCTTGCGTGTCTCTTACTAAATTTCAACTGGAGAAGATGCTTGGGCATTTCAATGAGGACGATCATCCTTCTGAAATGAAGCGTTTTAAAAGTTTGGTTAAGAGAGAAGGGGATAGATGGAGGATCTCTTCGACTCACTTAGCGAAGGGTGCAGAAAAATATTCTCTTCCAGATGGCAAGTTCTTTGTGGTCGATGCTTCTTTCATTGATTACCATGGAGACTTCAAGGACTGTATTAATTACGCTCATAGTTATAAAGACAATCACGAATATATTGTAGTGTCAGCTAAGTAGAAAATATTATGGAGCAGCAAGAAAGAGAAATAGCAGCGGAATTCGATGATAGAGCATTCGAAGTTGCTAAGTTTATTCAACAACTTAGTAAGATTCAAGATGATTGGTTGGAAGAACTTTATAAAAAAGCTAAAGAAAAAGGCTGGTTTAAAGGCTTCGAAGAATCTACTAACGCTCTGATAGACAACGAGATACAAAAGCGGAACCACTGTACGTTAGAACATTGGCTCTTTGATTACTGTTATAACGGAAATCTGAACCAGTCGTTCAGTGAATACTGTGATTCGGTGATGGGATAAAATTATTTGGCTCTGTGGCGAAATTGGTAGACGCTGCGGATTTAAAATCCGTTGATCCTAGATCGTGAGGGTTCGATCCCCTCCAGAGCTACCACTTAAGACCCGTTCGTCTAATGGTTAGGACTCCAGATTTTCATTCTGGCAATAGGGGTTCGATCCCCCTACGGGTTGCAAACTTTAAAAAATACTAATCAAAAAATGGGACGAAGCAAAACATTAGAGTGGTTTGAATTAGAATAACTATGATTAGTGATAGAGGCAAATTTATATTCGTGCATATACCTAAATGTGGAGGCACTTCAATAGAGAGATTTATTTTATCTAATTATGGAGTAAGTCATGATTGGACGAGTAAATATCCTCTGTCGGCGCTGCCAATGGAAGTTAAATCTGAATTTAGTATTGGCTTTCGGCAGAAGCAACACATGTCATTAAATGATTTCCCCTTAGAAAAGCAAGAAGAATACTTTTCCTTCGCTTTTGTCAGGAACCCTTGGGATAGGATTATGTCTTCTTATTTTTATTACAAGAGGCTTGGTTATGAGTTTACCTTTGAATCTTTTTTTAAATCTAATGAATTTGGCATTCACTGTAAACCGCAATCTTCTTTTCTTAATAAGAATATAGATTTTATAGGCAGGTTTGAGAACTTGCAAGAAGATTTTAATTTAATCTGCCAAAATCTAGGCTTTGAATCCAAGAAATTACCACATGAAAATAAGACAAATCATGAACATTATACTGAATGGTATACTGATGAAAATAAAAATCTAGTTAAAGATAGGTATTTTGACGATATTGAGGCTTTTAATTATAAGTTTGGATATTAATTATGATTAATAACGAGTATAAATTTATATTTGCAAGAGTCGCTAAAACAGCATCAACAAGTATTCTTGATAAGTTACCTGAATGCGATAGATTGTGCGAAGAATGGGACTACGATTGGAACCATATTCCTTTATGGCATCGAAAAAAAACATTAAATGAAAATGTTTTTAATACATATTTTAAGTTCGCGTTCGTAAGAAATCCATTTGATAGAGCAGTGTCAATAGTAGAATATTGGAATAAGTGGAGCAAGAAAGAAGGTGGCCCTACCTTTGATTTTATAGATTTTTTTAAAGATGGGGTCGCTAGAGATTGTTCAAAATATGGGTCACAGTATGATTTTACTGAAGGTTGTGATTTCATAGGAAAAACAGAAAACTTACAAGAAGATTTCAATATCGTCTGTGATAAAATAGGTGTTCCAAAACAAAAACTCTTACGGGAAAACAAAACAAATCACAAACACTATACCGAATATTATAATGACCAATCAAGGCAAGTGATCGCAGATCTATATGCGCGAGACATTGAGGCTTTTAATTATAAGTTCGGAGAATAAATGCGCTTGTAGCTCAGTGGTTAGAGCAGGGGTCTCATAAACCCTTGGTCGTGAGTTCGAATCTCACCGAGCGCACTACTTTTAATTAGATAAATTTAAATACAAAGATATAATCAATTATGAAAACTATTTCTCTTCACTGTTCCAAACAAATAGATGACCTTCTAGATGAGTCTATGACTATGGAGGCTAACGGCAAGGTGTTTGCCTCTCAAGATCATGCAAGCCCAGCTTATGTTAGGAACCCTGACTTATGGTGTGGAGACTTAGACATCACATGCATGTCTCCTTGGAATAGTAGTGGTGGTCATAAGAAGGCGGGAACGCTAGTGACTCCAAGGCACATTATAGGGGCAGCACACTACGAGTATTCTGTGGGGGTAGTGGTTAGATTTGTAGAGAAAAACGGTTTAGTTCATGACCGCACTGTGATAGGGAAAGCTAGACACCCCGAATGTAGACGTTACTTTCCAGACTTAACAATTTATACTTTGGACAGTGACCTTCCCTCTACGATAAAGCCTTGCTCTGTAATGCCTAGCAATTACAATGACTATTTAGATACCTTCAGCAGGATACCTTGCCTTGGTCTTGATCAAGAAGAGAAAGCTCTCATCATAGATTGGCGTTCTGGAGGTAGGATGCAGACACCCGCAGATCCCAAAAGACTTATTTTCCATGAGAATAAAATCAGTGGTGATAGCGGCAACCCTGCATTTTTAATATTTAAAGGAGAGCCTGTTCTTATAACTGTTTGGACATTTGGTGGTGCAGGGGCTGGGACTGCTATAGCAGATCACATTTCAGATATTAATGGTATGATTGCTACCGCTGACACACGGGCAGGTGTATCAACAAACTATACAATTACTGAAGCGGATTTTTCAAGGCACATAGTCTTTGATGCGAAAAAACTTATGGCTCGATTCGTCGCTGCTCTTCGCAAGTTACGGCCCTACTGGTTTAAAAAAAGTGCGGAAACGAGTGCGGAAACGAGTGCGGAAACGAGTGCGGAAACGAGTGCGGAAACGAGTGCGGAAACGAGTGCGGAAACGAGTGCGGAAACGAGTGCGGAAACGAGCAGTTCTGAGTCAAGCTCTGATCCACCTTGGGAGACTAGTGCAGAGTCTAGTTCACAGGGTTAACAATTAAAGTATTTTATTTTATTCTATATAATAATATGTGGAATCTTTTTTATAAACCAAGTTTTATCAAAAAATCAATGAACTTATTCACAATCATTTTAGCTTGTGAAAAATATAGGCACAAAATGTTGTCGCAAGACACTACTATGCTGCAATCGAATTGGAAATTTGCTGACTTATGTAGTTTTAAGGGAGACTATATGTATTTTATGGGAGATCCCGAACTGTCTTCTCCTTTAGTTAAGGATGACATAGTTTACTTGCCTTGCTCAGACAATTATGAAAGTCTACCTATAAAAACTTTGATGGCTATTAAGTGGGTAGTTGAAAACAGAGACTTCGACCTAATATTAAAAACAGATGACGATGTTTCTTTTTTTGGTGATTTTAATAAAATTGTTTGTGAAGCTTTAGAATACGACTATTCTGGTCGGATGATAACTGCGGGTGCTAATGATTGGCATTTTGGTAAATGTGAGAATGAAGAATTAAATCATACTACGGTCGATGTGCCAGAAGGAGAGTATTGTGAGGGGCCAGCATATTTTTTGTCTAAAAAATCCGCTTCATATTTAGCAGGTTATGGAGTTAGAGACAATTATTTTATTTATGAAGATGCAGAAGTAGGATATTTACTACGAAAAATTGGAATTACTGGGAATGAATTGAAAATAAACCAAGGATTTGTTGTTATAGATGAATCAGGAGTAGCCATATGGCCACCCAACCCAATTATCCCAGAATAAATATGTCAGAGAATGGTTTTTAAAGTAAAAAATAAAATAATACAATATTGCCCAACTCCGAAATGCGGTTGCACATCAACTAAAGTGATGATCCGCAAAGGGATAGAAGGTGTTATTGATTATGAAGATGATATTCATCATAAATTTAATACAAAGACATTTAAAGTAATAGATGCAGATATTAAATTTTGTATAGTCAGAGATCCTGTAGATAGGTTTATATCATCCTATACAAATAGAATTTGCCGTCATGAGGATATTGATTTTGTAGGACTCGACGAGTTTATTGAAGATTTTTACGATAAATACTACAGGTTAGACGAAAACATATATCATCATTTTCGACCACAGGTGGATTTTATAGGTCATGATCCCAGTTACTACAATAGAGTTTTCTTCTTAGATGAAATGCCTTCTGTTTGTGAATTATTAAGTGAAGTTATGGGGAAGCCAATAAAATTAGAAAAACTACAAACTGTTGAGGCAGAAAAGCCCATCCCAACTGAAATCCAAATAGATTTTATAAAGTCGTTTTACGAAGATGATTATAAGTTTTTGGAGCAGATTAAAAGATAACCTATGAGGAAACTAAAATTTAACCAGTCAATGATAGATGAGGCTGTTAAAAAAGCAAAAAATCTGGGTTCTATAAATAATTCTATTACTTCGGGAGGTGGTAACTTGGCTGGATACTTGGCTGAGATAGCTTTAGCTGAAGATTTGCAATGCAATAATGTTTCTTGTGATGAAGGTAACGAGAAATACAACTATGACCTAATAAAAAATGATTTAAAAATAGACGTTAAGACAAAAAGAAGAACTGTTGACCCAAGACCTTCTTATGAAGTCTCTATAGCTGAGACTAGCAAGCATCAAAAGGCAGATACTTACGCATTTATTTCAATTACATTCAAGGAGAAGCGGGGCAAAGGGCGTAGTGCTACTTATCACGGGGTAGAATCTATATGGTTATGTGGCTTTATGCCTAAAAAAGAATATTTTGAGCAAGCTAAATTCTGGAAAAAAGGAGATGTAGATCCATCTAATGGCTTTAGAGTGCATGCAAACATGTATAATATGCCCATAAGCAGATTGAAAGATACAGAATAACAAATGAAATCACTAAGAAGGTCAGTTGTTTATCAGGGAGTTACTTATCCTGAGTATGAAATAGATTTTTATACCTCACAAGTTTATAGTGTCAAGAGTGGTAAATCTTTGAGAAACTACATAAGAAAGGATGGTTACTTTTATATCGGCCCTTGGTTAAATTATAGAAAGTGTATTATAGGAATTCATGCATTGATGGGGGAAACATTTTGCGATCTTCTACCTAAATCCCCCTTAGTATCTTATTATGATTTGCAAATAGGTCGAAATCAACACACTTTAAAAACCTCAACGGGCTTTAATTTTATTTGCAATATGGTATGTCCTGATCATATTGATCGCGATACAAGCAATAATCATCACAGTAATCTAATGATTGTTACTCAATTAGAAAACAATCTAAAGAGAGTTCCAAAAATAAAAGCATTTAGCCCATATAAAGGGGTGACAAGTGATAGGGGGAAATTTAAAGCTAGAATAGAAACAAAAAATACAATAGATAAACATGGAAAAGCTTATTTTAGCAGTAAAAACTTCAAAACAGAAAAAGAAGCGGCATTAGGATACAATACAATACTAAAAGAATCAATGCTTACTATCTGGGGAAAAGATTTGGGGCAAAAGATGTATGATCTTGCTTATAAGAATGTAATTGAGATACCATGTTAGGAAAAGCAGAGATAGAGAAAATAGAAGGGATATTAAACTACCTTTTAGATGAGACAAGTCGTGAGGATCTCGACACTCTATTTTATATGATTGGTTTTTGCCCACAATGCAAAGGTTTAGTTGAGCATCATATAGATGAGCCATTTTATTCGTGTGATTGTGGAACTGGGCAAGATACAGGGCGACCCACCTTCTTGCAGCGTATCAAACATAAGCAATCAGGCACTTACGAGTTATGAAAACTAAAAGAGAATTCAAACCAATCCCCAAAGACATAGGAGATTATATTGCTTATAGTGAAGAATCAAGCACTGGGCTTGTTTGGAGAGTTAATAGGGGAAATTACCTTGTAAAAGGCAAAGAAGCTGGTCGTATTACTGAGAAAGGATATTTTAGAGTTATGTTTAATGGTGAAGACTATCGCAATAATAGAGTAGTTTACTTCCTATGCACAGGAATAGACCCAGAAGAAAAGCAGGTTGATCATAAAGATACTAATAGATTAAACAATAAAATTTGGAATCTTAGGTTAGCTACCCATAAGCAGAATCATGATAATAGAAGGAAACATAATAATAATACTAGCGGAGTAACTGGGGTTTATTGGGACAAAACAGCAAATAAATATAAGTCGGGTATTGACCATAATTGCAGGAGTCTTAATCTTGGCTATTTTAATAAATCTGACAAAGATAAAGCTACAGCAGTCCGTATAGCAGCCGAAACAGATCCCAGATTCAAAGACCAAGAATACAGAAATCCTCACAACGATGAACACATTCCTTCCCCAGAGATGCTAGAATGGGCTAAACAATATCTTGAAGATAGAATAGAGAGGCTTAACTGGGTAGATAAGTATAATTTACAATAATGTCTAAGAGATACAAATTAAAATATCATCTGGCCTTAGATTTGGGGGATAGATACAAAGACTATCCAGATTTACCAGAATTTAATTCCGAGCAAGAAGCTATGGATTATTGGGATATATATAAGAGGCGAGCTTTTATATTCTATAATGAACCAGTAGTAATCATCAGGAAGGAAGTCAGCTTGACTCCAATTACCAAAGTATAATTTATAATAAATTATCATAATTTATTCTTTTTATTTATACCCTATTTTTTATTCCTTTTTATACAGCATCTTATAAGGTAATATATAGAGTAATACATAATAGAGATACAATAAGAAAACAAGATAAAATAAGGGATTATAAGGGATTAACCTAAATAAAGTGATTTGGATAGGATAGTGGCTGTTGCTCTAAAAAATAAATAATGGTAATTCACCTGTATTTTGCCCCCGAATAGCCAACAAAAGCAAATAAAAGCTGCCAAAAGGGGTGCTAGCAGACAAAATTTTATAAAAACAGGGGGTCAAATAATATTTTTTTATAATTTGTATGTATTAGCCCTAGGGTAAACACAAACCAAACGCCAGTTTTTTTAAAAAAAACCAAATAAAGCGCATTTTTGCCCACTTTAAGCAAATAAAACCAAATAAAAGCTAGCCTTGGCCCCACTTCTTACTAAGCCAAGCAAATAAGTGCAAGCTCCCCACTTTTCCCACAGGTTGCAAATAAGTATATATCAGTATGTATGAAACAAGATAGCAACAAAAACAAATTCGATGTGAACCTTAGTAAAGAGCAACTAAGCAAATTGCAACAAATTTTTGGCATTAATAAAGGGCGCAAGTTTGGAGACATTAAGTCAAATAATGATAAAGGCAATTCCTGCTCCAAGGTTAAACGATTTTTTGGCAAATAATAAGCGCCCAAGTTTGTAGGATTTTAGGCGAAATAAGCGCAAATAAACGACCCGTCCCCAACAAAGGAGACGGGTCGTTTGCACTATGAGAACCAATACATATGAAAAAAGATTAACCTACAAATAAATCAATTAATTTATCAACCCCACAACAAGCAACAATAAAGATAAATATAAGGCAACAAATAAATACAATATTCTCAATAAGG
>Ga0208791_1000759_pt1 | contig 13248 bp, 24 predicted proteins | sample 11_taG_FD_184084 | JGI IMG/M metagenome (GOLD analysis project Ga0208791, IMG submission 184084) | Marine viral communities from the Subarctic Pacific Ocean - 11_ETSP_OMZ_AT15265 metaG (SPAdes) (version 2) | ecosystem: Environmental > Aquatic > Marine > Oceanic | place: Pacific Ocean | collected...
AGAGGGTACAGTCCTTAAAGGCAGTATGCTTGCGGGTATCTTTAATCCAGAGTTACGTATGGCTCGTACATTAGGTGGTTTTAAGTTCTCTAAGGACGATCAAGGCAATACTATTATACGAAACACCTACAACTTCAATGAAGGTAAGAAACGTAAGGCTTATGTAAAGGCCATACAAGCCGGGGACGATGACGCTGCTAATGACATTCTTCTTAACTCTCTAGAAAATCCTGTAGAGGCTGCTAGTATCTTAGCCTATGCTAAACAACAGAAGCTGAAAGACGAAGGTAAACCTTTCGAGACAGAAATGGTAATTAACTTAGGAAAAGTATAATGTTCGGACTACCTTTAGAACTAATCACAATGTTAGGTTCTACCGTACTAGGTGGGGTCATGTCCGTATGGGGACAGAGCATTAAATCTAAACAGGCACAACAAGAGATGCTCATGGAACGAGCTAACTTTAATGCCAAGCAAGTAAACAAAGCTAGATCTGCAGGTAAAAACGATAAACACTTTGCATGGACACGTAGGCTTATAGCCTTGTCTGCAGTGTTTGCTATTATCGTACTGCCTAAGATGGTTGCTGTGTTCTACCCTGATGTCAGTGTCATTGTAGGTTACACAGAAGTCGAAGGTGGCTTCATGAACTGGCTCTTCGGGGGTGGTGATGTGGTGAAGTGGCAATCTGCTCAAGGCTTTGTTATCACACCACTGGACACACACATTGTGTCTGCTATCGTAGGACTATATTTCGGAGCGGGGTTCACAAAGTGATGGAAAATAAAAGTATATCTATATCTTTCTTGGTAGGTATCCTGTTTCAGACAGGTGCTTTAGTGTGGTATGTGTCTAGTCTAGCTAGTGCTATTGATCTCAATGCTCGTGACATTGGTAGACATGAAGCAAGGCTAGAAGCTCTAGGATCTATCATCCAGTCACAGGCTATCACACTAGGTCGTATGGACGAGAACATAAAGTCTATTCGTGATATGATGGAAGCCAGCCGTACTTTAGGAGACTAACACATGGACAACATAAAACTACCTATAGCCTTAGTCCTAGCTATGGCAGTACAACTCTCAGGCGGTGTGTGGTGGGTGTCTCAACAGTCAGCTACGATCTCTAACCTAGAGGAGACTGTTAGTCAGTTAGGTTCTCGTATGGCTATTGAGGATAACGTAAACCTAAAGCGTGACGTTCTGGACAACTCAATGGAGCTTGACCATATATGGGACGAGTTAGAAGACATCTGGGATGAACTTGCAAGTATGGCTATGACCATCAACGAAATCAACAAGATTAAACAACGTGTATCTCTCATTGAAAACGATCTAAAGTATATTAACCGTGACCACAATACAGTTATGCAACCTATGGGTAAGTAGTCTTGATATGTGTGTTAGCCTTCGTTTCGTTTGGACACGCATGGACGGATAGTGGTAACAGGTTATTTCAGTATTGTTACTACGACTGTGGGTTACCTAAGACCGGGGGCTGGTACGACAGAGTGTACAGAGTAAGCCATAATTATGTGTGTCCTATAGAGGTTAGATTCAAATGATTGATCCATTCACTGCATTTGCTGCGGCGCAGACAGCCGTATCAGCTATCAAGAAGGGTATACAGTTAGGCAAGGACATAGGGGGTATCTCTAATGACTTAGCTAAGTTCGCTGGAGCCATCTCTGACATTAACTTTGCACATAAGAGGGCTGAGGACCAGCCTTGGTATGCCGTCTTATTCGGAAGCTCAGGCCCAAGTGCAATGGACATCTTTGCTAAGAAGAAACAAGCGGAGGCCTTACGTGCAGAGATTAAACAGTATATACAGTTCGGTTATGGACACAGTGCTTGGGAGGAGCTTCTTAAGATCGAAGCTCAAGTTCGCAAGGACCGTCAGAAAACTCTGTATCGTAAAGCGGAGATCAAGCAGAAGATTCTTGAGTGGACTCTGGGCCTTCTGGTGGTGGTATCAGGCGTTGGTATCCTCGGCGTGGGGATTTATTTCCTCGGTAAAAAACAAGGGAAATGGTAATGGCTAAGAAAGATCCAAGACTAGAACGAGCAGGTGTGTCAGGTTTCAACAAACCTAAAGCTACACCAAGTCACAAGACTAAATCTCATGTGGTTGTAGCTAAGGTGGGTGACCAGATCAAGACAATCAGGTTCGGTCAGAAGGGTGTCAAAGGTAGTCCTGATGGCTCTAAAAGAAACAAAGCATTCAAGGCCCGTCATGCTAAGAACATTGCTAAAGGTAAGATGTCTGCAGCCTATTGGGCTAACAAGGTTAAGTGGTAACCATGGAAACTCTAGGTATAATCATGGTCTGTATGTCTGCTCTAGCAGAACATTGTCAGGTCTTAACCAGTCCTCATGTGTATAACACTGTAGAGGAATGTCAAGAGGATGCGTATAATACTTCTTTAAGCATACGGCAACAGTACCCTCATGCGAGTATCCTACCTCAATGTGTCGAGTTAAACTATAAAGGGGAGAAAGCATAATGGCTAGTCCTAAACCATCTAATCCGGCCTTGTGGTCACGAGCTAAGGCAGCTGCTAAGAAGAAGTACAAGGTGTACCCCTCTGCTTATGCAAATGCCTATGCTTCTAAGTGGTACAAAGAGAAGGGTGGCAAGTGGTCCGGTAAGGACAACAGAGTAAAGAGGAAAGCATAATGCCTAAAGGAGGATTAGGTAAGTGGTTCGGAGAGGACTGGCGAGATGTAAAGACAGGTAAGGCCTGTGGTCGCAAGTCAGCTACGAAGAGCAAGAGGGGTTACCCTGCATGTCGCCCGAAGGCAGTAGCTGGTAGCATCTCTAAAAAGGAGGCAGCTAAGAAGACTGGACCTAAAAGAGTTAAGTGGTCTACAACAGCATCAGGAAAGAAAAGGAAGAAATAATGCCATATAAGAACGGAAAGAAAATGCCCTACGGTAAAGGGGCAGTAAAAAAGAAACCAGCTATGGCTAAGAAGCCAATGCTTAAGAAGAAAAAGAAGTAAATAAAAAACCCCGCTAAGGATTGAGTTCCTCGGCGGGGTTTCTTTTTATGTACTAGATGTTTTCTTTCATGAACACCTTGACCCATTGAGCACAGATGTCACTCCTAACAATATCGTCTACACCAAACTCAATGATAGGCACAGGTAGCATGTGCTTCTTAGCTAAGTGTATGACCTTAGACAAACCGTCTGCTTCTTTTAGGTCTGACTGTTGTACGTCACCGTTAAGGACAATGGTTGAACCTTCACCTACCCTAGTGAGTAGCATCTTAAGTTCATGTGTTGTGATGTTCTGTGATTCATCTACAATTATGAAGGCATTATCGAAGCTACGACCACGCATAAGTGCAAGAGGTGCCATCTCAATGTTACCATTCTTGATACCAGTTTCGACTGTTCCTTTACCAAGGTGCTTCTCCAATACATCTAACACAGGTAATGCCCAAGGCATTGTCTTCTCTTGAAGGTCACCCTTCAGGAACCCTAGTTCTTTACCTACTGCTACATGAGGCCTTGTTATAACGATCTTATCAATTTGCTTAGTCGTATACAGGTCCGCCGCCACCGTTGCAGTAACGTAAGTTTTACCTGTTCCAGCTGGACCAAGAACAAATACTTGATTCGAAGATGAAAGGGCATCTATGAACTCCTTTTGTTTGTCAGTACGAGGTGTAAGACCAGATGTCTTCTTTAAGTCAGCACCTTTGTAGTTAGTCTTACGTCGAGTACGGGTTGGTTTAGCCAGTGGCTCTATATTATTCATAGATTAACTAACTCTGCCTCAACAAAAGGGATGTGAAAGAACTTCTCACCATGCGTGATGTACCTACCCCTAGCAACCCTAAGACTATCCTGAGTTAGCTGTGTATCCTTGATACGCCATGCCTGTTTGAAGTCAGGCCTGAAGACATAGAAGTTAAGGACACCGTTCTCTGAGGAATGCTTATCTAAGAGGCGTTGCTTACGTTCAGGGATACGGATCTCTTTCCACTCAACAGGCCAGTCGGATGTCCATGCTGTCTTAACCTCTGCCTCATTGAAGTATGTGTAACCACCCTTCTGCGACACAACATCAACATTGAAGTTCTCTTCGTTGTTAACGATGGTGTGACCCTTAGCCTCTAAGTAAGAGACCAAGGCTTCACGGGCAGGGCTATCGTATGCTTCATAATCTGCTCGACTAAAACTCTTCCGTACTGCTACCATTGAGTAGTTCCTTTAGTTCGGTGTAGCCTCCTATGTGCTCACCTTGTGGGTTAAAGATCTGGGGTACAGTTGTCATACCAGCTTCTCTGATTAATGTTAAGAGCCACCTACTACTAGGGGAGTCGAGGGTGTAGGAGACATAAGCCATTCCCCTACCCCGCAACAAAGCCTTAGCATCATCACAGAAATTACACTGTGTTCTACCTAAGACTATCCAACTCATGTCAGATCTACAATCTCACAGGAGTCCCCTGTACAGGCCATAGTCTGACTACCTGATGTGTTGTCCTCTTGCTCATAGTCAGCAAGCAAAGACCAGTTGATTTCCTTAGGCATCTGTGATAGTAGCTCTGTGTACTCTGTCTCACCACAGTCCTGATACGGAGCCTGTTGGTAAGTGTGATCTGAGTGTGGCAAGAAAGACACACCACTCATCTCATCGAAGTGTTTGTACACAAAGGCACCTACATCTACCCACTCAGAATCCTTAACTGAGATCGTCACACTTGGCTTATGTTCGCACCATGATCGTTGATATGTCAGCCATGTCTCTAACTGTTCAATGGCTGTTGTATCATTACGAGTAACAGCATTGTCAGGTGACTTCATAGGGAAGCTAAACACGGTAGTCTGATCTGGCTTCATAACACAAGGCTCTGATGGGATACCTTGGTCAACCATGAACTGTGTTAAGGGGTCTTTGTTGTCTCCTCTGACGGTTCTGATGTAGTAATTATTGTGTCTGGCGTGTATCCCAGAGGCTGAGTCAACGAGTTGGCTGACTGTTCCCGATGGCTTAACACAGCTAATAGCAGTAGCGACAGGAATATCAAGCAGGCCAGCCCACTCAGCGTTAGTTTCGATGGCAACTTCACGTAACTTCTCCAATGTTTTATCTAGACCAGCGTTCTTGCTAGTCATTAGGGGGTTATCCATAATGCCTGTTAGGCTCACACCTAGCAGACGTTCAGCTTCAGTATTGTCAGCCCATACCTTACGTAGGTAGGGCATCTTAGTATAGGTTGACTGGATAGTACCTAGTATGGTAGCCAGTTTAACCTTACGAGCCAAGGTGTCGAAGTTATCTGTAGCTCGTACAACAACCTCTGTTAGGTTGCAGAATTGGTTAGGACGTAGGATGATCTCACTGCACGGGTTAGTCCCGAACTCATAGTTAGGGTCTCTTCGTCCATTCTTCTCGGCCTGTACCTTAGAGGCTTGGCGGTTAAAGATACCACGTTCACCTGATCCTGACTCAACCAGTGCTGTCCATTCCCGCATGAAGGACATAGCATCTGGCTTCTCAGTATACGACACAGAGTTGTTAGCTAAGGCACGTTGTGGGTTGTTCTCCCACCATGAACCAGACTTAGCATGACGCATACGATCATCACTCAGGTTAGACAGAGAGATCATGGCTGAACGGCGTACACCGCCTACAACTACCACTTCACCGATCTTACACATCAGGTCATGACATTCAACAGATGATAGCTTACGTCCCTCTGCCGCACGAAAGGTGTTGACAGCGAAGTTAAACAGATCAATCAGAGGCGCTGGGCCAGAAGCCCGTCCACCAAAGGTCTTAAGTCGAGCACCAGCTGGACGTACCTTAGATACATCCCACTTGGGGATCTCACCACTATACAGGAGTGCAATAACTTGACGCAGAGCCTTAGCCCAACCTTCCTTACTGTCCTTAACGACAACGATAGACTCACTCTCGAAGAGCTTAGGCACTTCTGGGAGCTTGCTGATGAACTGGCGCTCAACGGAGAACCCAACTCCAGTACCACAGAGCAAGATAAACATAGCCTCATCGAAGGACTTAAGGTCATCTACGGGTAGGTAGCTACAGTTGTACATGCAGGTGTTGTCACGGGAAGCGGCAGGTCCAGCTGTCATAAGTGACCGCATAGAGGGCATCACCTCTAAGCCAAGGATAGCATTCTCAAGCTGGTCAATGTAACTGTTGTCACCTGCTACAGGCTTAACTATGTTGTCAATGTAACGGGAGACTGTCTCACCCCAATTCTCTCTTCGTCCTTCCTTGTCTAGCCATCGTGCGTACCGGGAGGTAGCGATGAATGTCTGATAGTCTGTTGGTAGTAGGTTGCTCATTCACCTCGTCCTCGCATTGTTTTATCTTCCTCTAACCAGATCATACGGTCAATGTCTTCTCTGTTTATTCCAATGTCCTTTAGTTCCCTATCTGACATTTGATTGAGTAGCTTAACTGCCTGTCGATGCTCTGACCACATCACACAGTACCTCAGGAACCTAACTACAATATTGTTTACCCATCTCTTCTTCATCGGTTGTCCCCTGATCCTTTAATCACACCTCGTTCAGCACGGCTGTTCAGCTTATCCATGTTATGTTGTAACACTTCAGGGAGATTGCTGTAGAAGTAATTAGCTAATGCTGTAGCATAGAACACAACATCACCTAACTCTTTAATGATTTCTTTCTGGCTTACCTTGGTATCATCTCGTAGATATTTCTTGATCTTCTCTGCTACCTCACCAGCCTCACCAGCTAAACCCAATGTGTTTTCCATTAGGCGTTTCTCACCTCGTGTTGTGATCTTACCCTCAACCCAATAGGAGTAATCCATAGGGGTTACATCCACAATCTTGAATGCGTCAATGTCCTCTTGTGTAATCATTGTGTAGTTCCTTAGTTAGTTGTCATTGTCTATCATGTCTATTGGTACATCTTGGAAGAAGAAATCGTCTAGCTCAATGTCACCCCTGTTAACAAGGATGTCTAGTACATCTACCTCTTCTAAGTCTACCCTATCTAGGACTCCAAGCAGTCCGTAGCTAGTTATCAGTAACTCTAGTTGTCCTTTGTAGTCGAACATCTGCTCACCTTAATGTTTATTAGAAGAGGTCATGCGTCATACACATAGTCGCCGCCTATGGTGACCCCCTCGATGGTTGAAGATACCTTGTTTGATTCAGCATAAGCATCATCGAAACTATCGTATAGCATCTCCGTATGTTCTAGATCACCGTCAACCTCAGCTAAGTAAACTACACAATAAGGTTGTTCACCTGTGCTGTCGATGGTATACTCTGGATGTTCGAATGGACCTTCAAGAACCTTATGCAAGGTGATCTTCATTTCCTTTTCCTTTCTCGTAGCCATGTCTCAGGTATAACTTTATCTGCGTACTGGAAGCCATGCTTCTTACACCACATGCCGTAGGTGGTCTTGCTACCCTTGTACAGCTTTGCTTTACTGTTCGTAAAGACAAACCTTATATCGTACTCAGGGTGTTGAGACTTAACTGCAAGGTGTTTAGCTCTGTCCGAAGAAATGAACCGTCCCTTGGTCTCAACTACAATACCATTACTAAGAACAAAGTCAGGTGTGTAGGTCTTTATCTTAGGATCTACCCACTTGATCTTTAGTTTCTCGTACTCGAAAGGGACACCCTTCTCTTTAAGGAAGGTAGCTGTGTCCTCTTCTAGTCCTGACCTGTAGCCAGCAAGTAGTGCTCTCTTCCTTAACTTACTCCGCATCCAAAGGAACCTCTGGAACCTTAGGCTCATACACTACATCAACCAAGTACTGTGGGCCGAAACTGTATATGAACTTACGGGCCTCAGGCCAACACTCTTTCTTGAACTCACAGTAGCTACACATCATAGGCAGCTTAGTGTTCGGACTTGACTTGGACTGAGGTACTGGTTCGTAGCGTTCAGACGGGATGTCCCCTGCTACTAAGTCCTTAGCCTCTAGCATTTCATGCTCTTTGGTCTTTAAGTCCTCTGTGAAGTCATGCACATCAAGGCAGATATGTCCGTTCTGTTTGTCGATAGCAAGGAAAGCACCGTGTGTCTTGTTGGTAACAAGTGGATCATCTTTACCTGCATACACATACGAACTAAGCTGACTGATGTAGCCGAAAGCGTCATCCTCTCGTAGTGTACCTTCCTTGAACTTCTTGAAGGCGAAGGAACTACAAGACTTAACATCCACAGTCATGCCGTTAATCACACAGTCACGATGGCCTTTGATACCGTGGACATCAAGACGATCCTGTTGTCCTTTAACATCATGACCTGCAGCGATAGCAATGGCAAGTGCAAGCTCTTCGATCATGTCTCCGTAGAAGAACTTGAACAAGGTACTAGCATTGAGTGGGATAGAGGAGTCAGACTTGTTGACCTTGTACCACAGTTTACGTTTACATGGTGTCCCGATAGAGGACAGTGAGAGATAAGCCCTAGGTTCTTGGGGCTTGCCGAAGCGTTGGTTAGCAGCTAGTGATATGTTGGAGCCTAGGGCAGAACCAACTGCCCAAGACCAACCACCTTCACCCTTGATAACCTCGTGCATGTCAGCAACAAGCGTGTCAATGGTTTTCATATTAGAAGCCCACCGCTTCGTTCTCTTTAACGTACTCTACAAGTTCGAGTACCTTAACACCGACAAGGCTAGTACGGCTGTACTGTTTACCGTCACTACCAGTGAATGTAGTAATCAGGTTAGTACACTCAGCTACAGTCCCGTTACCGATAGTACCCATGTCTTCTGTCCAAGGGTTACCATCTTTGTCTGTGACCTTAGGCTCACCACCTGCTTGCTCAAGTACACTACCGTCTTTCTTGAGAACCTTGTGTGGACGGACGAACTTAACTACCATCTCGCCTTCCATGATACGCTTCTGGTTAGGTTGCTTCTGTGAACCTGAGTCTTTGAGCATAGACATATTCTCTTTGTCGAGAACTTGGTTAACAGTGTAAGCACCCTCAGTCTTCTGGTATGCACCACCGTACCCTTCGAGGTCTCGGTTACCTTCTGAGAGGCGTGCCCATTCGATTGGACCAGTTGTTGTTACTTCTTTGTATGTTGTCTTAGGCATTGGTTTTCCTTTGATTGTTAGGGGCCATACTTATATATTAATACGTACAGTAGTCGGTGTCAACAGTTAATGTGTATCTTTCCAAGATTTTCCTATGGAAGATTCACCAGCGAGGGGACACATAATTCCTAGGTGTAATCCCGCCCACTCAATAGCATCTCGTTGTATCTTAGCTAACCTTTCGGCATCTTCTAAACTCCCTCTTATCTCTGTTTGCCATTCGTCATGCACCCAAGTACACACCTTAAAGTCTAGGCCTTGGTTGCTTGCCTCTTCCATCCAGCGTCTTGTTGCATACTTCATAACGAGTGTCTCCCCGTTCTGCAACATACCCGCTAGTGTCTTGTGTTCGCTGGGTACTACAACCCTGCGTCCATCATAACCTTTGAAGTAACCCTGACTTGCTATCTCAGGGATAACTCTCTTCTTTAGTCTAGACAGTCCTTCAATGCTCTCAGTGAAGTTGTTGACTGCCTTACCTGCCTGACCCATGTTAGTCTTAAGGATCTGTGCAATCTTAGCTGTACCTGCTCCTAGTAGGAAAGCATAGATGAACGTCTTAGCCATGTCCCTTGTGATACCAGATAGGCCTAGAGCCTTACGGTTAAGGTTATGGATGTCTGTCTGATCCTCACTCCTACCTTCGATGATAGCCTTGATGTACTGTTTACTCTCCATGATGTCAGCAAGTATTCGAAGCTGGATACCTGAGGCATCTGTACCTACAAGGTAACACCCCTCTGGTGTAGTCCATAGGTCTCTGAACCTACCATCGTAGTCTGACTTCACCTTCTCGACTGCTGTCTTAGGCTCACCGTGAAACACGCTAGGTATGTTCCCCATGTTAGGGTGCCTGTGTGCCATACGTCCTGTCCAAGATCCTATGTGCATGAACTGACCGTGGATACGGGTGTCATTGCTATGTGAGAACGATTGTAACCACTCTGAGAGGGTGCTTCTACGTCCTTCTAGGGTGAGCCACTCAGCGAGAGCATGAGCACCCTCAGGCGCACTCTCAGGCAGTGTCTTTAGGTTCTCCTCTGATACTGTCCAGCCATACTTGTTGTAGTAGTCTAGCTTGTCTAGGTTACCATCTCGTAGAGCCATACGATGTCCTACTGTTCTGTCCACCGGGTTCCAACCAGCATCCCATAGTCTCTCAACACGTTGCTTAGTAGAGCCGGGGTTGAATGTGATGTAGTCGTAACACAACAGCATGTCTCCTACAATCTCAGTCTTAGGGTATGTGTTGATTGCTTCTGATACATTCTTGAACAACTCACCATCAGCCTTGGTTCGATACTTGATCTCCTTAACTACCTCTAGCTTTGGTGGGAAGGCCTGATGGATACGTTCCTCTAGTTCCTGTAGCCTCTTAGTAATCTCTAGGTGCATTGCCTCTGCACTGTCGATGTCGAACTCAAAGCCACCCTCGTGCATCTCTTGGCAGATTATTGCTACGTCATGCTCAAGACGCATAGCTTGTGACCAAGCCTTGTCTTTGATCTGAGAAGAGAAGTGTTTGAACAACTGCTCAGTCACCTCTACATCACGATGGCAGTAGGCTAACATCTCTTGTGTGAGACCACCTTCGAAGTCCTTGAAGTTATCCTTAGGGTATCCTAGCTTCTCTCCCCATGTGGCTAGGCTGTGTGAGCCTATGCCGAAGTCAACAGACATGGACACTACGAGTGTGTCAACGATCTTAGTCATGTCGATCACTGGTCCTACGATCCTGTTGATGACAGGCCCATCGAAGTTAATGAAGTTATGACCTACCCACCGGGTAACTTTCTTAGCGTACTCGACAAACCTTGCACGTTCAGCCATGTCTATGTGTACATTAAGGAACTCATTAGTGATACCTGTATCTTTCTCCTTAGTGCAGATGCACCAGATCTTCTTAGCATCTAGGCTTTCTGTTTCTATGTCTGCGAATACTATCATTCCATCTTCCCTATCCAATGTGTCGTATCATCGAAGGGGTCAAGTCCATCGTCCCCTATCTTCTGTGAGCTTGAAGGTTGTCTCTTCGAACCTGAGCTTACCTGCGAATCCTGTCTTACCAGCTGGTCTGTTCTTGATAAGCAAGAGTTGTGTTGTGTTTCTTTCATCACGATCCTCTGACATCTTGTCTCTCTGTAGTTTAACTACAACAGAGGCACGTTTAGATATAGTCCTACAGTCCCGCACCTGCCCATCATCATTCTCGTGAGCAATGGTTACGATACCTACGTTAAGCTCAGAGGCTAGGCGAGACAGCTGTACTGACAAGGCAGACAACCATTTCTCTACTGACTCGTCACCCTTGCGTGAGTAGGCTAGGTCTTGGATGGGTTCAAAGAACACATAGTCTACACCACAAGCCTCTCGAAAGTACCTGATCTTTTCTAAGATGTCCATAGGATCTTCGTCAACTGCTATCTGGAACTGATACAACCTCTCCTCTGCGGTCAACTCAGTGATAGCCCTCTTCACATCATCCTCCATGTCGTGCTCTTCGATAAGGTCACGGCGAGTGAGGTTCTTGTTGAGGTGGTACGACACAAGCCCTAGGACACCACGTTTCTCTGTCTCCTCTAGGTGGCATATAGCAATCTTAAGATGCTTGTGCTCAGTCAGGATGTAGTACTCTAGGTATCGCATGAACTCTGTCTTACCTATACCCTCAGGTGCTTGGAACACAGTGAAGTGTCCTTGCATGAGGCCTAGTGCTACATCATCAAACGATTCGATGCCTGTCGATACATAGACTGCATCATCCTTCTTATCGAACAACTCAAGGAACTGCTCCGTTGTGTTACGGATATTGTCAGGCGAGTACCGCTTGCAGTTATAGAACGCAGCTTGGTAGCTTGCCTTAGCGTTACCCTGTAAGAACTCATTAGCATCCTTGAACTTGTCATGGACAATCTCGTAGGTCTTGTTAGGAAACAATGCACCGATCTTAGCTGCAAGAGACTTACCTGCTTGGTCATTGTCAACGGACAGGATGATCTTATCGAAGCTATCTAACCACTCCTTTGCTTTACCTTGCCATAGCTTCTGGTTAGGTGTTGCGCTGGGCACTGACACACAAGGGTACTTCTTGTCTAGCATCTGGAAAGCAGACAGTGTGTCTAGCTCACCTTCACATACTACAACAGACCTAGATGAACCTGAGTTGAACTTATCCATACCGAATAGCTCGTCTGTCTTGAACCCTTTGTCTGTCTTGAAGGCCTTGTCTTTGATGTTGCGTACCTTACGGGAACCACTAGGGTAGGTGTAGACTTGGTTGTTACCGAATGTCTTAACACCGTACCATTCCATAGTGTCCTTGCGTACACCCCGGTAGTCTAAGAAGCCTCCGATACCTTCAACCTCTACTGGTTCTCTTTGTATCATGTGTCCTGTATCCTTCAATGGGTAGGTATCCTTAGCCCAACTCTTGAGAGACATGCCCTTTGATGGGTAGCTCTTGTCACAACTATGACAGTAGCCTAGCATCTTATCTGAGTTATAAGCAAAGGCATTGGAACTCTCACAGTCTTGGTGAGGGCATGGCTGGTGTGTTATCTCTTGTGCTTGCATTAGCTCCTCACAAACTGTAGCTTGAACATACCCTCCGAAGAGTTTATAGATGCTACGAGATCCATTAGTTGTTGGTATGACATACAGATTAACTCGTGACTGTCAAGGGACTCCTCGTACTGTCTGATGTAGACTTCATTGTTATCTGTTAAGACAACCTCAACATCCTCGTGGCTATCTGTCTCGTCCATGATTACTACAACAGAGGCATCTGATTCGAACTCAACTGTGTACATGTAACTCCCCATCTACTAGGATATTAACGTGGGCTACGTTACCCTCAACACGAGTGATAACATACTCTAGCCCAGCCTTAGTGAGTAACAATCTTAGTTGACCTACAGGTATCATAGCTTATCCTCTCCATTCAGTTGATTGATACGCATCTGTGAGTACCTGATAACTTTCTCTAAGTCAATGATCTCACTCTGCACCTGCGTCTTACCCTCGTACATCTTGTAGCCTGCACGACTAGCATACTTAACAATGTTGCCTCTCCAGAACTCAAAGCCATTACGCATGATGTATGTGATAGGTTCAATGGTCCACCGTGCGTAGTGCTTAGGTTCATTCACGATGTCTGCTGTAT
>Ga0208791_1000760_pt1 | contig 13243 bp, 19 predicted proteins | sample 11_taG_FD_184084 | JGI IMG/M metagenome (GOLD analysis project Ga0208791, IMG submission 184084) | Marine viral communities from the Subarctic Pacific Ocean - 11_ETSP_OMZ_AT15265 metaG (SPAdes) (version 2) | ecosystem: Environmental > Aquatic > Marine > Oceanic | place: Pacific Ocean | collected...
AACAATTATCAATCAATAAATACAAAAATACTATGTCATTGACAACAAAAGCAATTCAGAAACTAGCACTGAAGCAAAACAAAGTTAGAACCCAAGGAGACAGATTAGCAGTAATCGTTGACCTTGTTGTAGATCTAGGGTGGGAATTTGATCGCCTTAGTGACGATGGAAAGTACACCTACAATGTACTTTGTGAAAAACTTAACCTACCAACTAGTGAGGATTTTAATAATGGATAAGCCAACAGAAATAAATAATCGTTTGATATATATGAAGAAGGCTTTAACGGATCACGATGAAATGCCTTATGAAATACTTCACAAAATCCTTGGAGAGATAGATAGGATTATGGGATTAGTTAGTGGTTGTTCAGACAACTCGCAAATTGTCATAGCCTACACCCGTGATGACCTAAACAGTGTGCTTGGCAAGAAGTCAACAGATTGCCAATGGGAACATTGTTGGGACGCAATTCATAATTCAGATGGTGCTTGGTCAGCAATGTCCGATGCTATTTGCGATGCAGAAAGCGAGGTGGAAGATGCCTAAGTACAGAATTAAAGAAGAGTATATCTTGGATACTAAGGTAACCAATAAGCCATTCCTAAAAGAACTTATCTCTACCAATTGCATAGACAATCGGGACATACAGGAATACAGGTGCGACATATCGGACAATGAAGAACGATATTTCTATCACTGCTACACTGTTCACAGTGGAGAGCAAGAATACGATCAGCATAATGTTTTTACTCTTTATGAGTTAAGAGATATTGCTAGAGCAGAGCAGTGCGAAGGCACTGACGAAGAGATCACGCAAGATTCACATATGATCTTGGGCTTCCACGGATTCTGTGATGTAGACCAAGTAGACGAAGATTGCTATTGGAGTTCAGATGGGTGCAGTAATGCTTACCTAAGTCATGTCCAAGAGATAACAAAAGAAGAATATCAAATATTAAAAAGGAGGTTATAATGCCAAATTGGTGCAACAACGAATTAAGAATAACAGGCGACAAGACCGAACTTGAGTGCTTCAGAGCATTTGCAAAAGGTAACGGGATTGTTTGGGATGGAGAAGACGAGCTTACGAATGTTGAAGGCGAGAAAGTCAGATATGACTACGAGCTTGATTTCAGTAAGTTTATTAGACCTACCAAAAAAGAACTAGATAAACCCTACGGATCGGGAGAAGCCTATGGCTACCACTGGTGCGTAGACACTTGGGGTACAAAGTGGAACGCTTGCGATGTTGAAGTATATCCAAGCAATAACCAAACAGGCGAAGATGAAATAGTTGATGAACTCATCTATTCATTCTGTACTGCTTGGAGTCCAATGTCTCAGAAGTTGTTTGATGCAATGATTGAGATGTTTCCTAAGTTAGATTTCGTCTACAGATTCTACGAAGAAGGATGTTGCTTTGTAGGAGAGGCTGAAATGAATGGTACGATAGAAGGTTTCTCTGCACCCGACAGCGAAGAGATGCGTAGGGTCGTTGAGATCTATAAACAGAATGCTTGCGAAGAAGATGAGCTAGGAGATGAAGACGATTTATTGTCAGACATTTATTGCGACTTCTTTGACGCTTGGGCTTGCGATGAAAACCTTTATGTCGCAGGTGGTCACTTCTATTGGAAACCATTCAACGATGAAGAGATAGTGCTGAAGGAGGGCAATTGCTAATGCGTAAAGGATTAAGTAAACAACAAGCAGAAGAAGATGAAGTTCTTGGTAGGTGCATAAGAATTATATCTACTTGCTACTTAGATAAGCCATTCCCGAAATTAGCACAGTATTCAACTAATAAAAACTTAGATGAAATAATTGAATTAAATAAAAAGAATAACATTCAGTTAAGTACTAATGAAATAAAGGAATTAATATTCAGCCAAGGAAGTAAATTAAAGTCATTGGTTGAAGAAGACTTACTAAACTATTATTTACTATAATAGGATAACTAGTATTTGATTCTAGTACCAAAATAAACAAAAGTCAAATCGGTCATTTCGGTTTGACTTTTTTCGTGCAGTAGTCCATAAAAAGAGATGCTATGAAAGACCAATTACAAATTAAAACCAAAGAATTATTTAAGTTCTTTTTTTCGCATAGACTTGGCTACAATATTTTGCCAAGGGATGATGTTAATAGATTAGAAAACGATGACGCAAATTTGCTCATTGATATTTACAGAATTGATGAGATAACGGGAGAGCATTATAGTTTGATTTTATATCCAACCAACAGGGAAACATTTGTTGAGGATATGAAAGTTGCATTGACGGGATTATATTTGGATATGGAATTATAATCAGCTATCATAAACAGAATACTGGGGAATTACTACATATGTATTGGATGAAATATAAAACTTGGGCCGAGGGATGCTCTGTCCAAGATAAATTTTTTAAAGTGCTAAAGGCGCACGACGCTGAAGCTAGAGAAGCTACGCTAGAGGAACAATATAAGCACATTGACTTTGTTTCCAAGATGGGGACTATAGATGTAAAAGGTAAGAAGAGAGCCAACCGAAGAATGCAAACAAGTTCAGACATTCAGTGGATTGAGTTCAAGAGTAACAGAGGGATGCCAGGGTGGATCTATGGTTCGCAAGATTTCATAGCGTTTGAGCGAGACTATGGATTCATCTTGGTAAAGACCTTGGATTTAAAAAATCTTTCAGAAAACTTATGTAATTTAGGTGACAGGGTTTACAAAAGCACAGAAGCGCTCTATAAGGGTTACAGTCGCAAGGATAGATGTGACTTACTGAGTATGATAAAGGTAAAAGATATTTTAACTTTGCCATACAAGGTACTTAACTACGAAATAGAGGATTTATTTTAATGTCGCATTTCTACGCTACCAAAGCCAAAACCCCATCCCTTGTTGAGGATGTTCAAACACCTGCCAAGGCCAAGAAGATACCAGGAATGTATCCATCGGTCACAACTGTACTCAGTATTATTGTAGATGATTTCATAAATAACATATGGAAACCTCGCAGAATTACGGAGTTAGCAAGAGAGTATCCCGACATTTCTTGGGAGGATGTATTGGAATTGACATACGGTCTCAGAAAGCACCCAAAAACGGGAAAAATGATCCCATCCTCTAGCTTTGGTGTATGCGTCCACAAGCGCATTGAGGAGCTAGTTGATGATGTCATCCATGGTGGTACGAACGAGACGGTTCTAGACCCCTTTACGCCATGGGCAGAGCCATTCCTGGAGTGGATGGATGAGAATGAAATAAAACCCAAGGCAACTGAGTACATTGCAGTGGATCATCAGCTCAAAATTGCGGGCAGTATTGACTTCCTTGGAGAGGACGCAGATGGTAAAATGTTCCTTGCGGACTACAAGTGCAGAAGCACAGAAGACAGAGGTAAGTTTTACGACAAGGACTGTCAGCAATTAGCAGTGGAGGCCAATGCAATAAAGAAAGAGTTTGAGTTAGATTACTTGCCAGAGTGCAGAAGTATATGTATTAGTACTGAAAACAAGAGGCACTTTCACAAGGTATGGAAGGATGCTTACGTAAAGAAGCATTTGAAGACCGCTCAGTTAGCTGCTAAAATTTACTGGAACACAAGAATGCAATGATTAATATACCTAAAAGAAACCCAAACATAGACGATTACCTAGAAATGGCTGACCCCGAAGCCATACGATTTGAAGGATTAGATTACGCAATCGTCGGGACTGACCACAATGGATTCCTAGTCTATGACTACGACAGAATGGTTGAAACATTTATAGTGGATTCAGAGATGACGATAGAAGAAGCTATAGAATGGATTGATTACAACGTAATGGGTGTAATGGGCGGACAGGGCTTCACTGTACTATATACACAGGAGATGATTTTATGAGTCAAAGATACAGAATATCATACAAGCATCAAGATATGCCACCCGACTACACGGGTATGAAAACTATATGGGCCAATGACGAAAAGAAGGCTATGCAATTACTTACAGGCAGAGTCACTAAATTCGGGCAGTGGACTCCAGCAAAGTCTGGAGCAGTGTTAAAAGTAATATCAGTGGAGGACGCTACACATGGGAAAAGGAATGGAGCCGAAGAAGGGCTATAACCAAAAGAAGTACGAAGCTAACTATGATGGAATAGATTGGTCAAGTACCAGGAAGAATAAAAAGAAGAAGTAATGCATATTAAACTTTGCCTAATACAGAATACTGTTTTTATAACGCCAGCACTTAGTGTAGGTTGCGATGAAATAATGGAAAAGAATGTGTTTTGGATAAATTTAAGTTTCTTATCCTTTGACCTAATGCTAATTTTTGGAGTTTGAAATACCTACCCTACACAGTCGTGAAGAAGTGGCGAGAGGAGAACACTCCTAAACAATGCCCTATCTTCAGTTGCAAAGTGAATGATGCAGTCGTGGATCACTGTCACGACACTGGCCTAGTCCGCGGAGTTCTGCACAGGCAGAGCAATGCTTGGGCTGGAAAAATAGAAAACGCATGGAAGCGTTACGCCACCAATCATACTAAGTTAACCTTGCCTCAAGCCTTACGGAATCTTGCATTGTATCTTGAAACATACAAGACAGATATTATGCACCCCGTTGGCTTGAAGCAAAAGGTTAGCCGATTTTCTAGGTTACAAAAAGCACAGCAAGAAAATATACTTTTGAAAAAAAATAAAAAAGATGAAGTTTTTGCTTGCACTAATCAAAAGCAACGTACAAACTTGTATCGTAAATCACTTTTGAAGACTTATGTTAACATTAACTAAAATACAGAGCGAGCTAAAAGCTCCCAAAAACCTAACCAATAAATTTGGTGGGTACTCTTACAGATCCTGTGAGGGAATCCTAGAAGCAGTAAAACCGCTTCTAGTTAAATACGAAGCAACACTAATTATATCTGACGATATATTTTCTGTTGGAGAAAGAGTATACGTAAAAGCTACAGCCAACCTTAAGTGCAAGGAAGGTGAAGCAACTGTAACTGCATTCGCACGCGAGTCCGCTTCCAAGAAAGGAATGGACGAGAGTCAAATAACTGGCTCTGCTAGCTCATATTCAAGAAAATACGCATTGAACGGACTTTTTCTTATTGAGGATTCGCCCGATGCAGATGCAACTAACGATCACGGTAAAAAGAAAACCGCAACTAAAACTAAAACCCCGTCAGCAGACGAAGATTTATTCTAATTATGAGTGAAAAATACGATAATACAAATAGCGGAGCATTATTCCGCAATGACCGCAAAGAAAAGGAAACACAACCCGATCTTCGTGGCAAAATCAATGTAGATGGTAAAGACTTCTACATTTCGGCTTGGTCAAAGCAAAGTGAAAAAGCGGGCAAATACATGAGCCTTGCTTTAACTCCTATTGATGAGAAAGCTACAGCAACTGCTGATAGCACATCAGATCCATTCTAAGGAATGAAATACGACAAGGAGTGGTGGGAACAGTTCCGTAGGGACACCGTAGATAGTATTCTAGATCAAACAGGTCAAAAGAATGCTGACTACACAGGTGGTGTCCAGGAACAGAACCCATTTGAAAACTTTGACTTGTCTACGGATTTTGACGTAGACCCCCTAGTCGGGGTCTGCGTTAGAATGCAAGATAAATTCCAAAGAGCGAAAGCTTTTTGTAAGCAAGGTAACTTAGCCCTCAACGACAAAGGAGACACAGTTGAGGACATTTTCCGTGATTTAATTGGTTACTCGTTGATTGCCATAGGGATGCTTCACAGAGCAAAAGAAATTGAAAAAAAGCACTAAAATATGTGCTATACTTTTCTACCCTATGACAATGACATTAACAAAACCTAACACATCGGAAAGTGAAATACTTGAAAATATTAATGACGGAATCCATCTAGCCATTACCTTACATAAGGCGGCAGATGAGTCTGAGAATCGCACAGATCAGCGACATCATTTAAGGTATTTAGGCACGTGTCTCCGTTCACTAAAAGACACTATCAACATTGGAACAACAAATACTACCCAAGAACCTTGAAGCTGAACAAGCGCTACTATCGTGCTTATGCGTAGAGGGGACAACAGATGCTTACGACAGCATCTCAAACACAGTAAGGAAAGAGAGTTTTTACGAGTACAAGAACGGTCTTGTGTTCAATGCAATAAGCTCTCTTGCCTCAAAAGGAGAAGCGATTGATACAATTGCTCTCTGTGAGGAACTTAAACAGCTTGGCAGTTTAGAGGAAGTAGGCGGTGCTGTAGAGGTCATGATGCGAACCGATGGTTCTCAGACCTCTGCATCCACCAAGTACTTTGCTAATATTGTCAGTGAAAAAGCAAAGCTCAGAGATATGATCAAGAGCTTTAGGATCGGAGTGGAAGATGCCATCTCCGAAAATAAGAAGGCTTCTGAGATTTCGGGAGCAGTACAAAATAAACTGATTGAATTAGAGGTTGGTTCAGATGACAAATCACCCGTTAAGGACACCGTAAATGCCCTCAGAGAGGACTTTGACAGTATGCTTAAGGGAGAATATACACACAGTGCTGTAGAGACCCATATAGGGCATCTAGACGAAAAGTTAGGTTGCAGAGGAATAGGCCTTGGAGAGGTACTAGTTATAGCTGCACCTACCTCCTGTGGTAAGTCTCAGCTCGCTCTAAACATATGCGCTAGGAACATCAGTAGAGACAATGCACCTTGTGGTATTGTTTCTCTTGAGATGCCACAAAAGCAAATTATCAAAAGGCTAACCGCTTGTATGTCGGGAGTACCTCTCGCAAAGATACAGGACAAGGTAGCCAACAAACACGATATGGATATGGTTAACGATGCCCTAGAGCAGATAGAGAAATCTAAGATATATACCATTCATTCAGTTAAGAACATTAACGATCTTACTGCTCAGATACGAGCAATGCATAGAAGACATAAGGTTAAGTTAGTTGTAGTAGATTATCTACAACTCATACCATTCAATTCAGCTAATTCAAAGGCTGAAGCTGTGTCCGATATGTCGCACAAGATCAAACAACTAGCACTGGATCTAAATATTGCTATTGTATTACTGTCGCAAGTTAACCGCGAAGGTAGTAGAAGTAGCGAGGGTCTAGAGCTTTACCATCTACGCGATTCGGGAGACATTGAGAATGACGCTGACGTAATTATACTGATGTGGCCTTTCAATACCGATCTCGCTGACTCTAAGCGCACTGATGCCACAGGCACCTACGCACTTATGAAATACAAAATAGCTAAGAACCGCGAGGGCGAAAGAGACCTCAAGGGACAATTCAAATTTTTTAACCAATACGGAAGATTCTATTAATGGCAAATCCACAATCACCTCATGAAACATCCGCAGAGACTATGTCGCACTGCGTTAAGTACTTCAAAGAAAGACTACATCAAGAAACTCAAACAAATAACTTTAAAGATTACTTTGAAAATCAACAATTTGATAAAATAAAGTTGACAGATTACGCAAACAGCCTTATTGATAAGGTAGAATCAAGGAAGTAATTCTTTTTTCATATTATATATGATTTAGAGGTAAGTCTAAGCAGTAATGCCGACAAGGTTGTAGTAGCCTAGTTAAGTCCTCTAGCCCCACTGAAAGGTGGGGTTTTTTATTGCCCCAAGGCTCGCATTGTTTGCTTTACTTGGTCAGTATATATACCAATCTTCCTTAGCTTATTAAGATCTTCTTTGTTATCTAAACCAAGTTGTTTAATAGTTAAAGCTCTATCGTAAACCGAAAGCTTCTTCAGTAACTTCTGTACCGTAGTTAGGCTTTTCTGGCCTTCTACTTTCTTAGCGTCAGTATAAATTCTATTAAACGTTCTATACCTATTAGGATCGCTTCTTTTAAATGACCTTATCTTACTCTTTATTTGATAATCTGAGTACTGATTGATGTCCGTATTTAATCCGAACATTGAGTCATACGATTCCTGCTGAGTCATTATTATTTCTCTAGGCATATCAGTGTACTCCAACCCAGAAAGTATAGCGATTTTATTCTTAGAAGATAAATTACTCCTACTTCCAGTAAAGATCTCATCAACCTCATTCTTACTTAATCCAGATTGAGATAATGTATCTCTGTATGTTTTTGCGATTTCGTTATAAACAGAGCGACTTCTTTCGTTATTTAATTGGTATCTAGCTTCAAGTTCAGATTCATCAATTCTACCTTCTACAAATTCGTACTTCTTGGCCTTGGTGTAATCACCCTTGTACTCAGATTGAGCATCCGCCAAATCCTGTAACTTAAACCTAACATACTTATCTACTTCTAGTTTCTGTATTCTAAGGCCGAACTGTCTCATCCATACCTCACCTTCGTTGTAAAGTCCCTTACCAGACTTTGCTTGCTGAAGTTTTTGTAATTCTCTGGCAGTACCTGGTTCAAAAGACTCCTTGAATATATAACTAAACATATCATACATTCTTTCATTGAACTCAGTAGCTCTAGTTATTTTTTCTCCGTACTTATCTCTATTGTCTATTGATCTGTATATTTCTTTAGTGAAGAATGTACCTTCACCTACAAACTCATCAAGAAGAAATTGAACCATATCTCTTTCACTATGCGTTCCAGCAAATAAAGCTTGTAGTGCAGATCCTGCTACAGCTTGAGGAACCAGATAACTCATATTAGCAACAGATATATTATTGGGATTTTCTTTATCTGCAATATAAACCAAAGACTTATTTCTCAAGTACTGAGGAAAAATACTTCTGTAGTAATTATCTTTTTCTTCGTCAATTCCTTGAGCTTGATTTATCTGATCCGTAAGAACCGTAGAACCAGCTATTACTCCAGTTAGAAACCCTAATCTTTTTATACCCTCTGCACGCATCGCACTAATGTCAGCGGATGCCATATCAATATCAGATACTCCGTATCTTCTGCCAAACTTACCAGCGGCCATTTCGGTAGCGATTCTATATTGGTGAGTAAGGTTTCGCGTAAGCTCCGCTGTGAAGGTTACGAACTGAGGCATGATACCTAGCTTTGATAATTCTCTAACAATTTTACTTACGCGTGCATAGTTTTGATAAGTGTCGTTTGTTACCTCAGCGGCCATTCTTTTAAATGCCTGCGAGTTCTCAACTGCCATTTTTGGAAATATTTTACCAAGGTGCCTAGTATTATGTTCGTAAACATTGATACGGGCTGCAACATCGGACAATGAGTATATCTTACCAATGAATTGAGTTGCTCCATCAAGTGCCTTAGTTATTTGGCTCTTACCAGCCTTTAAACCCTGTGTGATGTCATCAGCAAAAAGTGAAGCTGTATCAGCATCAAGAACACCAAGTCCTTGCAATTCTTCTAATTCATCAAGTATTCTAAGTTTCTTGGCAGCGTCTGGTTTGGTTACATTGTCTATAACCTTGTCAAGGAATCTTGATTGTCTCAAACCCTTAGATAATCCAGTCTTATAGAAGCTTTTTAAATTAGCTCCAGTAGGTAGCATTCCCATACCGAGCATACTGGCATTCGCACCTAAGAAGTTAACCGCATATGAAGGAGTATTCAATAAAACTTTTACACCCTTTGATGAGGACTCTAATCTCTTCCAAGTATTTAGAACATTATCTAATTGCTTTTGATTAAATTGAAATACATTAGTATTGCTGAAGACTTGATCAAGTGCATCAGCCATTGGTTTACTAGTATAAAACTTTTGCTTGAATGATCCAAGTGAACCAATTTGATCTTGTAATTCGCCTTGAGGCTTTAATGAAATCAAATTTCTATCACTTAAATTTTGTGCAATAGCTTTATCTACTTTAAATTTAGCTAACTGCTGACCTAACTGTAGGTTACCTTGCTTCATTCTAAATCCAACATCCGTAACCTCACCTAACCATCTTGATTCAAGCTCTCCTGGTATGTGATTTTTTAAAATAAGTTCAACGTTACCTGGGAGTGTATTCTTTAAGATTGTTTTCTCAGATGCACTTTGATTTCTTTTTATTAAATCATTTATATGAGTCTTAATTAAACCAGACTTACCATCTGGGCCAACTAACTGCTCTTCTGTTATAAATTTATTAAGCTCAGTCTTGGCTTCATCAGACAATTTGCCATCGGATCCAGTCAGTTCTTTTCGCATTTCAGCCTTCGCTGCCTTGCTCACTAGTGCAGGGTTATTCTTTACTTGCCATTCTTTAATTTCATTGAACATAGCATCGTAGTACTTTTCGCCAGTATCCACTCTTTCTCTATTCAAGGCATCCTCATCCATTAGGTCATACTTTTTAGCAGTACCCTGTTCTTTAGCTCCAGGAATAAGGGCCTTGTACTGCCTAGCGCGGTAGCCTTTATCAAGCCTAGCTCTTTCAATTTTATTTCTAAAGTGATCTCTTTCGGCTGCACCTAAATCAGCAAACATAATGTCATATCTGTCTTCAGAAGAAAGTACCGTAAGCATATCTTCATAGAACTCATTTTCCATTTTTCTAAATTTCATCAATGAGGGAGACCAAGATTGTTCAGCAAGTCTTTCCGTCATCTCATTTCCGTTTAAGTAAGAGCTAATGTCTTCCCCAAATTCTCGCTGGACTTTTCCGCTCTTCTCATTCTTAATTCCTTCCAAAGCATCACTGACATCTTTAGGTAATTTTTCTTGAAAGTTTCTTAAGGTTCGCACTCTCTGGTCAAACCTAAATGCCTCTGTTCGTATAGAATCCTTTGTTACTAAGAATGGATTTAAACTATCAAATACTCCTCCAGTTTCAGTCCAACCTTCAGTAATGCTCATGTCGGCATTCTTTTTCTTTTGCAAGCTAATCTTCTCGTGCAATTGTTCGGTCTTCTTTTTTAATAAATTATCACTCCAGTCAATACCTTCTTCTTTCAAGGCATCTCTGAGAGGCGCACCTTCTTTAGTAAGCAAAAGCTTATCTATGTCTGTGTAATTCATTCCGTAAACCAAGCCCTTAGCTTCATTTACTTTTTTATTTATAGCTCCACCAGCACTACCAAAAGCACCACCTAGACTTCCCGCAAAAAGATACTCTTGCATAGTAGGCATTCTCTTTTCGTCTATAGCTTTCTGGAATGTAATATCAGCGGCACCTATTAATGCACCTCTGGCAGCTTCAGTTGCTATAGGTCTTGCTAACTTTACCGCAGATGATCCAGGAATTAAATTAATAAATCCAGCAGACAATGCTCTACCCCAAGAAATTTCATCAAAACTCCTACCTTCAGCGGTCATCTGAGCTAAGATGTTTGAACTCAAGCCACCACCAAATGCTATTGCACCGTAAGCAAGTGGGCCAACCCCAGGAATTGCTAATGATGCGGCACCTAGTACTTGGGATCCAATACTACCGCCTACGTCAATACCAAGTGAAGAAACCTGTTGTCCAGTTGTTAAACCTTTATCTGGAACTGACTTCGTATCTACATCAATTACTTCGTCATCAAAAGGTCTATATGGATCTAGTTTATTATCACTTGTTGCGAGCTGACTACTAGACTCTGGAGATTCATCAAAAGGCCTGTATGGATCCAGACTGGAACCAACGGAAAAGTCTTCTTTTACTACTTCGTCAAAAGGTCTGTAGGGATCTAGATTGGATGGAGCCATTTTTAAATTCCACTAAGGAATGTAGAATATGGGATAGTGAATTTATTTTGTTCTCCAATATCTCTGGAAGGAAGTGGAATAGATACACCACCTTGGGGCGAACTAGTAACATTCTCATTAGTAGATACTTCCTTACTTCCTATCCGTTTAAGAGCTTCATCAACATTCAATTTTACACCATCTCTGATTACAGATTTAAACCCTTTATTCTTTGCGTCCATTAATGCATTAAGAGTAAATGGATTACTTGATGGGTTTTCTTTAGTACCTGTAGTAAAGCTAGGTAGTATTGTTCCGCTACCAGCTAATAATTCTTTTTCTTGTGCTGAATCTAAGTTAAATGAATCTAGAGGGTCATCTAATTTGTTCTTAGCTGCTTGCTCTCTAAAGGCATACAATGCAACACGTTCCTTATTAGAGATGGATTCTCCTTGTTGCAGTTTTGATAGTACATCAATTCCTTGCTTACGAATATCTTCTTCTGAAAGTTCAGCAGCCTTTTCTTTAGTTTCAGCCAAGTTGTCCTCATATATTCTCTCTTGTAAAGCAATTTGTCTTTCGGCCCTGTCGTCTATTCCTGCTTGCCTTTCCTCTTCTCTTTGTAGATTTATTTGATCCTGCATTCTTTCGTATGACCTATCGTCCAGTTTCTCTAATTGCTCATTATACAATTGTTTCGCCTTTGTGTTAAGGCCACTACCACTAAATCCACTATCTCTAAGCATATTTTTATAGTCGCCTATTGAAAGAAGTTCTTGACCACCTGCGCCTCGTCTTTGAGCATCTGTCAATGATTCATTAAATCCTGGTCTACGCCCAAGTGTTGATTCCGCTAATGTTTGCATACCGCCAACCTTAGGGGTTATCATACCAAAGTTTGTCTCGTAATCCGCTCTAGCTCTATCAAAAACTTCCTTATTTTGAGCCATTCTATCCTCGTGACTAGTAGTCATATAGGGTCTCATCATACCAGCAGCTATGGCTGTTCTTTCTTCATCGGAAACGCCCTGTTCTCTAAGTTTTGACAACTCTTGGGTCATAATACCTATAGGAGACTGTTCGTAACCCCCGTATAAACTTTCTAAAGGAGGAGCTGATTGTTGCCCTGGAACATTTATTTGACCTTGAACATTAAAACCTTCTTGCGCAATATTTCCAGGAGCGCCTGTCTGATCCATTATTTCATTATAATTTGAAAGCATTTGTTGTCCAGCTAGTTCTTGCATCCCAGCCATCTTTTGCTGATTTTCCATTGCTTGAGTGAAAGCTGGATTAGGCATACGATTTGGGTTATATTTACCATCTCTAGGCATTATCCTGTCAGCAATGTTCTCACTAATTCCAAGAGCATTGTCTAAGGCAGTGCCTATTTGGTAAGAAGTTAAAGCAGTCGCTGGAACAAGAACAGATGGGTTAGCTCCCAAAACCTTTACCTTTGGAATAACTTTTTTAAGAAATTCCTTACTTTGACCTAATAGATTGGGTTTAACTTGTGGTGGTTTTGTTCCTTTATTAGGATTAAAATAGTTGTCGCTGTAATTATATTCCATATCTAATATCTTGGTTAAGGTATTATAACATATATAATTAGCCGTAGCTATTATAAATAGGCCCAATAGTTCTTACTTCTATTGAACCATTAAATTCATAAGGATATGAAC
>Ga0208791_1000762_pt1 | contig 13231 bp, 12 predicted proteins | sample 11_taG_FD_184084 | JGI IMG/M metagenome (GOLD analysis project Ga0208791, IMG submission 184084) | Marine viral communities from the Subarctic Pacific Ocean - 11_ETSP_OMZ_AT15265 metaG (SPAdes) (version 2) | ecosystem: Environmental > Aquatic > Marine > Oceanic | place: Pacific Ocean | collected...
CTATCTACTATTTTAGCAGTTGAAACTGAATTGTCAACAGGAGTTGATAATAAACCTGTACCCATATGATAAATAAAATCACAAGTATTTGCATCTGCTAAAGCTGCATCAAATGTAATTGTAGAACTACTTACTGAAAAGTTACCATATTGAACTACTCCATCAATTGATACTACCATTGTATCTGCTGAAGATGGAGTAAATGCTACACCACCTTTAGTTAAATTATAAGGACCAGCACCTGTTGCAGTAGCTGGTGTTATAGCATCTAGTTTTTCTACATTACTAAATCTATCTAAGTTTTGTCCGATATAAGCCATATTAATATTGTAATGATACTCCTCTTATTCTAGCTTCTTTAGAGCCACTTGCTTGATTAGCAAAAGATATTTTATATTTTAATTGTGTTCCTGCTGTTACAGACAAGTCATTTACTTTAGCCATTTTAATACCAGTAGAAAAATCTGGTAAAGCAGTAAGTGTAGCAGTTGAATAGTTAGAACCACCATCTGCTGATAATTGTAAAACTATATCTGTGTTTAATGTATTTGTTCCTGAATTGTCTTGGTAAGTAATAATAGCACCCATTTTAGATACACTTGATGGTGCAGTTATTGTTGTGCCTGTAAAGTTTCCTGTAGCATTAACTGTTTCAATTAAACCAGTTGCAACTTCAATTTGAAACATTGTATCTGAACTAGTTGCTTCACCAAATCCCAAAATAAATTCCTCGCTACTAGTAAAAGGAGAGCCTATATTTTGTACATAATTTGTTGAGTTTCTTACATGAGCAATATTTGTTGAATTAATATTAAATGGACTAGTTCCTCTGCCAAAATATTGAATTTTAAATTCATTAGAACTATTTCTACTAAATCTATAAAGATTTCTATAATCATTAGAACCATCACCACTTAATGGTGCATGATATTGACCTGCGTAAGTTACACCTTGACCACTATAAGGATGAGCAGTTGAATTATAAGTTAGATTAGTTCCACCACTATCCCAATAAGAATTACCATAACTAATTAAAGATTTATTTAAATTTGAACCTCTAAAAAATCCTACTCCTTGAAATGGTCCTCTTGCAAAAACAATTAATTCAAATTCAGAATTTGCAGGAAAAATATGATTAAAATTAAATCCTGCATAATTTCCACCTGCATTACTATTACCTAATGGTATTTGACCACCACTTCTAACTACACCATCATATCCAGTATAATTTGTAGTATTAACTAAAGTACCACCATTATTTGTCAGACCTGCAATTCCATTTGTTAAATTGCCTTGTACAGAAGAAATACTATTTACATATTCATTTGAATTTCTAAAAACATTAGTAGTAGTATCAATTCCAGTATCATCTTGGAATACATCAACTGATTGCGAGTTAGTACTGTAAGCACTTCTGTTTGCATCACTAGCTTGTCTAATAGCTAATGTAGAAATATCATTAACAATTTTATTATCATCAAAAGATGTTGCGTGTTGAGATACATTAGATGCAGCTATTCTTGCATCAGCAAATGTACCACTTCCAATTTTACTTGCAGCTAATGAAGGTATTCTATCTGCACCTAAAGAACCAGTAGTAATTTTACTAGCATCAATATTAGGAATCTCTGCTGCGTCTAAATCTATTGCTGCGTTTCTAATTTTAATTATTGCCATATTATTTTATTACCTTGCTGTACATGGTACATTGTTTGAACCTACTAAAGGTGCTTCTGCAAATGCCATGTAAATGTATGAACCACCAGATTGATTAGTTCCAGTACCAGAACCACTTGAACCACCTCTACATTTAAAACCATTAGAAATTATATCTACAGTATTATAAGAAGATGTATCTTGTTCTGTATCATTTGTATCTGGTGTTAAAGCAAGATTCATTACATTACCAGTTTCTCTTTTAGTGTCATATAATATCCATTGGTCTGTACCACTTGTTCTTTTAATCATAAGAAACGCAGGTTTAAATCCTGTATAAACAAATGCTCCATCAGTAGAACCATTACCAGTATATTTTCCAAACTTGCTATAACCAGTTTTTTCTGCGAAGCAGTAGGCTATGTAATCTCCTGCATCAAAATATGTTCCTGTTGAAAATACAGAACTTGTTGGAGTAGTATTATTCCAATATGATGTGGCTGTATCTTCAGCACCTGTAGTATTTAAAGCTATAGATTTTGTATTTCCTAGTGAATTATGATAAACTGTCCAATTACCAGGATTTCCTGATGTTATTTTTTTTGTAATAATCATTTTAGGTGTTGAACCTAAACCATGACCTATAGTAGAACCTGCTGTATCAGTTGATGTCCATTTAACAATACTAAATCCACTTGTAGTATTGACACTAACAGTAGAGTTTATAGAACCATCTGTATTAGATGAACCTGCACCATTTGCTTTCCAGTTCCATGCTACAAAATTTCTTCCATTATAGTTCAATGCTCCTTGTGAACCTGTAACATAACCATCTGCATTCCAAGCAGAAATACCTGCTGTAATAGTTGCTTCTGTATCAGTATTATTTGTATATAAAATTTTTTGAGAACCTCTTATTGAATCTTGTAAATAATGATAATAAGCATAGTCTCTACCTTTAACCCATGTAAAATCTGGTTGAAAACCAACACCAGTAATAGTTTGTGTTCCACCATTACCTGTGTAAGTTACTGTATTAAAATAATCTGTAGATTTATTAATTGTTGTGTATGCCATTATAAGTTTAATCCTTTTGTTGATAAAGCAGTAAAGCCTGTTGGTACATCATATTCGAATATTCCATTTCCACTTGCGTTAGTTCCTGCACTAGATACTGCTGTTGTTCCGAAGTAGCCATTGCCAAAGTTTGCACTAAAGCCACCATTATCATAAGTAGTACCACTAAAATGCCAAGTTTCAGATGTACTTATACCTGTAAAAACTGCATTAGTATTATCTCCAGAACCTATTTCAGAAATTGTAGCATTATTTATCCATGTTCCATTTTTAGAAAACCATAAATTTCCATTTCCTGTATCAAATGCTACTCCTATAATATCATTTGTTGTATAGCTTGGAAAGCCAGAACCACTAGGAGTTCCACTACCATCTTTGTTATAACTATAACCAGAAGAACTACCAAAAGGATAATTATTAAAATTATTTAAATTTGATATTCCAAATGCTTCTGAATTTGATGCACTACCTTCAGCATTTATTTTAAATTCACAATAATATTTTCCACTTTCTTGCATACCTAATGTACTAACATTGTATGTAGAATAACTGGCATCTATATTAGAAGTTGTATTATTACCATTTGTATAAGATATGTTTCCAGAACTACCTATCATTTGAGTTCTTATACATAATGTATTTAATGTAGCAAAAACATTGCTTGGACAATCTTCTGTTTTTGTAAGTGTACCACTTATAGTTGGTGTATTTGAATTGGGAGAGCTATCAGTAGCAGCATTAGTATCTTTTAACCACCAAAAACCATTGTTTCCATAAGTAACACTAGGGTCAGTTTTAATTTTCCATTCTCCAGTTGTACTGTCTGTTTCTCCAAAATCACTTGCTTGGTATTGAGTACCATCACAAAAATGTATGTGGCTCATAATTCCTTCAAAATAACTACCACCAGCTATTGTAGAACCTATTCTAAATGGTAATCCACTTTTGTTCATAGGCATAACATGGTTTTGTGGAACATCATTTACTCCACTTGTACCAGAACCACTCCAAGTATATTGAACACCATTTACATAAAGTTTCATTCTATCTGATGCTGTTGATTGTGTAGAATCCCAAGCTAATACCACATGATACCAAGCTGATACATCTCTAAATCTTGGTAATCCACTTACAGTAAAATCAATATCTGGTGGAGAAGATGTTCCTCTTAAACCTGCTTGAAACTTACCTTGTGTTAAATAAAACAACATTCTTTCACTTCCACTTTCACAAGCTAAAATATAATTAGTAGCAGTTGTACTTGCTCCTTTTTGCCAATAAGATAATGTACCTTTGTAAGCATTAGTTGGTGTTCCTAAAGTTCTTGATAAATATGTACTAGCCATTAGTTAAATTGTCCTCCACCTGTTGCACCGAAGCTAGAAGTTAAAGTAAACTGTCTATCTGCAGTTTGTCCTTCAGCATCTGTTGCTCTTAGTGTAAATGTATATGTTGTTGCAGTAGTTGAACTACCACCAAAATCTGTTGTTGTAATAACACCTGTTGAACTATTTAAAGAACAATTAGCTTGTCCTGAAGCTGTAAGAATAGATGTTGTTTCTGAATAAGTTATTGCACTATCTGAAGTTGCTGCAACTGTTGCAACTGTTCCAGAAAAATCTCCTGCTATTGCTCCAAGTGAACCTGCTGCAGTTGACCATGTGGGAGCTGTACTTGCAGTTATAATAGTGTTAGCACTTCTACCTGCATTACCATCATTGTTTTCAACTCTAACATAATAAGCACCAGTAGCTAAATTAGCTGTTACTGATAAAGATGTTGCACTTGTAAATGATACAGCACCAGCTCTTGTAATAGCTCCTGTATCTGATTTAATAAATTCTACTATAGGTATAGATACAAACCCTGTACCAGTAATAGTAAATGTAACATCTGTACTAGGTGCAATCGTTTGAGATACATCTGCTACTGTTGGTTTTGCTTCTACTGCATCAACCCAAGATAATTGATTTGTATTAGAACCATTAGTAGCTAGTACTTGTCCATTAGTTCCAACTGAAGTAGGTAGAACTAAATTATAACTTTGCCCTGCAGAATGTGCAGGTCCAGCTATTGAAACTCCATGTGAATTTTGTGAGCAATTAAGAATAATTTTTCCATCAGCACTTGAACCATCACCCTTAATTGTTAGTCCAGGTGTAAATTCTGTTTTAGCATTTGTTATTGCATCTGCATTTACTTTAACTTCAGTAACAGCATTAGTAGCTAGTTTGTCTGCTGTGACAATACCATTATCTAAATCTGAAGCTGTGATAGCTGCGTTTGCAGGAGTTCTTCCAACATATGCCATAGTATATTATTTCCTTATTATGCTGAGATAGTATCTACAACACTTGTAATTATATCAACAGATGAAGCTGCAGAAGCTACTGCTTCAACTGAATCTCCAGTCTGTAATACAACCTTAGAGCCACCATCAATTAATTCTAAAGAACCACCTGTAGGGATAGGTGCATCTTTAATAATGTGATAAGTGTCACTACCATTCTTAACATACACAGTTACATTCACAGAAGTACCAGAAGTGTTTGCACATCTAATACCTATGATAGCATCATCTGAATCTGCTGCTGTTCTTAAAACAGTAGGAGAACCTGCATTGTTTGAAATGTCTTGTTGTAAATATCTTTCGAAATCTTGTGCCATAGAATTATCCTAATTATACCTTTTTTTTACCTTATTGTCAACAACTAGAGAGCAATAGCCATAGCTACTGCAAAACCATTACTAGCTTTATTACTAATATTAGTATTAGCTGTATTTATTTGAGTTTGAATAGATGAAGTTACTCCATCCAAGAAACCAAATTCTGTATTATCTACTGAACCATCATGTATTAGATTAGCATTTAATCTATTAGATGAATCAATAGTAGCTTGTTTAGCATCTATTTGTGTTTGAGCATTAGATGATAAACTATTAATAAATTGAAACTCTGTACTTGTAACACTACCATCTGCTATCTTTGTAGCATCAATAGCTGCAGCAGATTTAATATTAGCATCTTCAATATTAGTAATTGAGTTACCAGTACCATCTGCATCTATAGTTTTATTTGTAAATGTAGTTGTACTTGATGCTGAAACATCTGCATTTAAAGTTACTGAACCAGATGTACCACCACCTGATAAACCTGTACCAGCTACAACTTCAGTAATATCTCCAGTAGGTATTGTAGCTACTTGCGTATCAACATATGCTTTAATTGATTGTTGAGAAGCAACTGATGTAGCAGAATCAGATGACATATTATCTTCATCTTTAAATGCTGTACCACTAATAGAAGTATTTAAAACTGGACTTGTTAAAATTTTATTTGTTAAAGTTTGTGCTGTAGATACATCAACTGTAGTTGCAGTATCTATATTTAAAGTTGCAGCTCCACTTGTAGCTCCTCCAGATAATCCTGTTCCAGCAACAACTGAAGTAATATCCCCAACAGGTATTGTTGCAATCTCAGTATCTACATAAGACTTAATAGCTTTTGCTGAAGCAAGTGTAGTATCACCTGCAGCAACTGAAGCTAAATCTGTATCTAATACTCCTGATTTTAAATTATCTACTTCAATATTTGATAATGTATTATTATCTACATCAATAGTTTTACCAGTTAAAACTTGTGAGCCTGTTAATGTTGCAACTGTAGAATCAATTGCTATATCATTTGCATTAACATCAATACCAGTACCACCTATAACATTTAATGTTACATCACCTGATGTTCCACCACCAGTCATACCAGCACCAGCAACTACTGAAGTAATATCTCCTACAGGAATTGTTGCTACCTGAGCATCGACATAAGTCTTAATAGCTTTAGCACTTGCAATTGTATCATCACTTGCTGATACTGAAGTTATATCTGTATCAACATCTGTAATACTTGTAGCACTACCAATAGTTAATCCATCTAATGTTACAGTACCATCAAAGAAAGCATCTTTAAATTGTAAAGAACTAGAACCTAAGTCAATATCATTAGTTGTTATAGGTACAATTGCACCATCTAATAATTTAAATTGTTCTGTGGATGTTCCTGATACATCAATATGAAAACCTATTTCATCATTAGCTGTATCAATAAGAATTTTGTTTAATGGAGTTGTTAATCCTGCATCTCCAATGAGTGCAATGACTGGACCTTCTGCTGCAGTACCATCATGTTTATGTCCTGATGATGCATTAAAGGCTGCTAATAATTGATTGTATTCATTATTAAATAAAGCTGCTGTAATAGTATCACCATTATTTAGTGAACTCTGTCTAGTATATCCTGCCATAATTTATCTTCTTCCTCCTGCTATGAATGAAACAAACATTCCATTTACTGAATATGGTGCATTAGTATCATTACTAAAAAATTTAAAGTTATTAGAAAAGCCACTTCCATTTACTAATATACTTTTACTTGGTAATGTTGTTGTACCAAAAACTGCTGTACCAAATACTGCAGTACCAAATAATGAAGCTGAACTTAAATTACCTACAGCAAAATTTCCTGGCTGAGGTACTTCACTACTTTCAAAATCATATCTAATTCTTAAATTTAAATCGTTTTGAGTTCCTTCAGGTTCAATATTAGTTTTTACTTTGTATAAACTTTTTCTTAAACCATTATCACCATAGTCCATATCTGGTGTTTGAAATTCTGCTTCTACATTTGAACCATCAAAACTATTACCAGTATCATGTTTATAAACATAACCTGTTTCATCTGTATGAAATAAATTTTCTGTACCATTATTATTAACATCTGAGGTACAAAATTTTACAGGTAGTCCTTTAGTTTCACTCCATTCAAATGAAGGAATACCTTCTGCATTATATTTGAATGTTCCTATAATTCCTTTTTGTCCAGCAACTGCTTGACCAGATTGATAATAAAATAATCTGTATTGACTTCTTTCTCTAATTACCATACTAGAAAGAGTGTAATTAGCAAAGTTATTAATTATATCATTTACTAAAGGTAAAATTTTTCTAGATATAGAACTTAATTCGACATCATCAATTCTAGCTGTACCAGCAATTGTTCTTAATCCATCAGGTGCTAGGAATATTAAATCTCCACCTATCTCTTGAATTGAGTTACCACTTATACAACCAATATTTTTAGTTACTGATTTGATTATAGGTGTAGAATCAAGGTTTGTCAACTCATATATACTATTTTTACAAAATATAATTAAGCTGTTTCTAAATACTTTGATACCTGTTACTATATCTCCTACATCTACAAATCCTGCAGATGCTCCTTCAAAATCATAAGGTTTTAATCTAGTACTATAATATACTAAACTAGGATTAGCTGCTTGTCCTGATACTACTATTCTTTCAGCATATCTTTCAATTAATGAACAAGCTGTTGGTGATGACCTGTGAATTTCTTCAAAGTGATATTTATTATTTTCATCAATAAAAAATTCACCAATACGATTATTTCCATCTACAAAATATAATGTACCATTTTGTCCATGAGATTCAAAGTTTGTAAATTGTAAATTACTTTGATTAGTTCTAGGTATTGTAGTTGCTGAAGCTAAAGCACTTGCTATAATACCACCTTTATAAAAAGTTAAACCATTTTGTGTATTACCAGTATTAGCATTAATATCTAATGTTAAGACAGTATTACTTGTAATAGATAATACTTTATAAAAGTTACCATCAATTTTTATATCATCACCTACAATAAATTCAGAAGTAAATACAGTATTAGTTCCTGTTACTGTTGGTGAACCTGCACTAATTGAAACTGTTCCAGTAGCTGCTGTAAAAGTATCTTTATTTATTGTAACATATGAAGTACCTGTAGTACTAAAATATAAATCATCTCCTTGAGCTACTACAACTCCATCAGCATATCCTGATATACCATGAATAATATCTGTTGATACACCAGAAGGAATAACTGCACTTGTAGTACCTAGTTTTTGATAACCACTTATTCTTCTATAACCACCTGTTGTAGATGATTCAAAATTTTGTAATTTAGTTGCAGCTCCAGGTGTTCTAAATAAAGCATGAGAACTTGAAATTAAATCCAAGCCACCTTGTACTGTAATAGAAGCTCCTTGAGTTGGCATAGTTTATTCCTTAATATAAATATGTAAATCTTACATCTGACATATACTCTGGTTGAGGAGAGTTTAATTGGTCAGCCATATTTTGTAATCCTTTTTTATATTCATCTAAAGCTAATTGCGATTGTGCAATATTATCTTTAAATTGATAAATATAATATCTAGCTCTTGCTAGTAAAACTGGTTTGTACTGTTCAGGAAATAATACTTTGTCTGTATCATTTGTTAATTCAGCAGGTCTATTATAAGCAAAGAAATAAATTCTGTATACACCATCAGGTATTGGAGATAATCCAAATCTTCTTCCATCTGAACTTCTTAATACTCTTACTGGTGTTGCATAAGTTTGTGTGTTAGCTTTACTTGCTTCTTCATTTGCAGCATAGTTTTGTCTCCATGCTGATAAAGTTGTAAATGATAATTTATTAATTGTATGTGGAGCAGACTTACCTGTAACACCTTCTGTTGTTAAAGTAAAATCATCCCAGTTAACTGAATCATAATCTGTATCTACATCAGTTGAACCAGCTTTCATAAGATACCATCTTTGTCCAGCTACAGTTTCAACAAATGTATTACCATAATAATCATTTTGAGGTGCTGCAGTTTTTAACCAAGACCATTCATCTACTGCATCTACTATATCAAAGTAAGCTCTATTAACACAATTAGATACAAACTTTTGTATACCTAATGCTCCTGATACTGTTGTTACTTCTGGTTCATTTATTTCAACCAGTAATTCGTTTGTCATTGATAGATAAGTTTTAGCCATTTAACAGTTCCATGCTCTTAGTGATTTATTAATTCTTGAATTAGGGTCTCTCGCAGTTTTTTTAGATGTAAGTTTTTTCTTCATCCCTTTCATCCTCGCACAAAAACTCTTTCTTCTTTTATTGCCTACTACTTTACTAGGTGCTTTAAGATTTCTTTTCTTACCAGTCTTAGTTCGACCTTTATTATAAGAAGCTCTACCTTTAGCATTAAGTCCTCCAGATTTAGACTTACCCTCTTTACGAGTCCAAGCAGGTGAAGACATTATACCCATTATTATTTTTTCTTAGTTTTATCTTTTTTAAGTACTATAGTCATTACTCCACCATAGCCTTTTTTATTTCGGTGAACTTTACCACCATATTTGTATTTACCTTTGTTTGCTACTTTACCACCAGGCATTGCTTTTTTCATTGGCATATTGTTTCTCCTATATTAATATCCATAAGATTACAAGACCTGCTATAATACCTAATGAAAGTTTTCTATGAAACATCCAAAAGTGTTTAGCATCATCTAGTAAACATTTTAATTGTATTTTAATTTTGTCTATCATAATTATTCTCCTAATAAGAGGATGGGGATATTACTACCCCCACCCAATAGTGTATTAAAAATTAATCTATTGTGTAGATAATTTTACCAGCTACTTCTGGTCTTAATACTTTTCTTCCCCATACCATTAAACCTCTAACGATATCTGAGAAAGTACCTGTGTCTCTAACAGTTTCCACTTTGTTCATGCTTGACGCAGCAGCAGTTGAACTCATGTGACCGAATAGAGCTACAGGTGCAGTTGCTGAACCAGCAGGTGTAGCACCAGATAAGTCATTAGTTGGTAGGTTGTTTGATTTGTACATTTGGAAACCTCTAAGTAATCCAGATGCTACTAAACCATTTCTGATTGAACCTTGACCAGCATTAAAGTCTACTGATAAAAGTTTAGAAGAAGAGTTAGAAAGTGCGTTGTACCATTCTGGTGCAGCGACAAACCATCTTCCATCTTCAGGTGCGTTAGCTTCATCTAATTCCTTAGCAGCTAATGCCATTTGGTTTAGAGGGTCAACTTCACCACTTGCAAATCCAATATCAATTGGAGCTGAAGTAGTTCCCATGCCTGTAGTTACAGTTGCACCAGCATTAATAGCTGCTAAGATATTACTATCCATTGCATCTCTTAACGCATAAGCAGCATTGTCTGAAGCTATAGCTTGGAAGTTGATATGAGAGAATCTCTTCTCTAGGTCATCAATCTTAAATGAAAAAGATTTAGCTTGGTCTACAGTTAGAACAAGTTCTTGGTCAGTTAAGTCAGTTGATGTTACAGCCAGACCTCTTGTGTAGTCTGCTACTGCGATTTGAGGCTCTTTGATAATGTTAACAGTATCACCGAAAGATGAGATTTCTCCCATGTAGTCTGTGTTACAGATTGCTTCTGCTACTGCAGCTTTTCTTAGAGCTATTTGTACTTTCTTTGAATAGATTTCAGGAATGAAAAAACCATTAGTTTGACCTGAAACACCTAATCCAAAGTTATATGTTGAACCACCAGCGAATTTAGCCATTGTAGTTACTCCTTTGTTTAGTTGTTGATAAAAATGAAAATAGAATTAATCTATAATTCTACCTTCTCTTTGAGCTTTTAAAATATCTTTTTCATATTTCATAAACTCTGCATCTGATAATTTTTGAATATCAGACCTTTTGAAGAAAGGTTCTTTAGAATCAGGTACTTGAGTTTGTTCATTAGTTTTAACCAACAAATCTGCACCTTCATTCTTAGGTTGTTTCTTCGTAGTTTTTTTATCAAGTCCAAGACCTCGGTCCTTCTTATACAAGTCAATTGCTCGTGCAGCTAATGCTCCATTAGAGTTGTTTTCATATATCCAGTTTTTAATTTCCATTGGCTGAGTATCTGCCCAGTTATGAAAATCATCAGACTCTTTTATTTCTTCAAAGTCAGGATGATATTTTGAAAGTTCAAGTGCAGCTTCCTTTTGTTGTAAAGTAGTATTTGCTTTCTTTAAACTTTCTAACTCGTCTTGTAAAGACTTAACTTCATTTTGCGATTGTAAGTGAGATACAGTTTCCACAACTCCATAAATGTCAGGATAATCGTTTTTAAAAGCTTCAAGCTCTTCTTTCGATTTTGGTGGTTGGTAAACAGGTCTGTTCTCTTTAAGTTGAACTTTAAGGTCACTTTCCTTGCTGTTCCATTCACCTAACTTCCTATCATAATATCGTTTTAGGTCGTCATATCTTTTCTTATAATCAACTTTTGTATAAGGGTTAGATTCTACATTTAATGCAGACTCTTGAACCTTATCCATTGTTGCATCAGTATTCTCAGCATTATCATCTGGGTTGCCTTCGGCAGTAGCATTTGATAAACCTTGATTACTTTCAGGGTTTGGCACAAACAAACCTTCATCAGCAGAAGTTCTATCTTGTGGCATTGAATCATCTGTATGCCAAGATTTTTTTCTGTTGTAAGGGTTTGCTTCGGCTTCTTGTCTTCCTTCTTCGTTTTTGTTACTCATCGTATCCTCCTTTAGGGCTTCTTAACTGAAGGTAGCTAAGGCAGGTGTTTTTGTTTAAAACGAAACTACAAGGGCTTATAATAAAATAATTATAAGGTAGCTTGTCTATTCATAGAGTTACCTTTCTCTATAAATTCTTTTATACTATCTCTTGCTCTTCTGCTTGAGATTGAATACCAGCATCATAATCTTGTTCTGCTTTTTTCATCATACTTCTTAATTTGTCTACACCAATATTCTTAACTGCTTTGGCTGTAAATACAAATTCACCATCTGATAAAAGTGCTGGGATAGAGTCTGAAGTTCCTGTTCCTGGTCCTTCTACTTCTCCATCATCTGTAAATTCTGTTGCAACTAATTTAGGAATGATAGCTTCTAGTTCTGGATGCATCTCAACTGCTTCATCTAATAGTTGTTCTTCTTCATCTGATAAAGCTGAAGTATCAATAATCGCATCCATACTTTCTAAATCTTCATCAGTAATATCTTCTTCATCATCCATAGGCATTTCACTATCCATACCCATTGGTTCTAATAAAGATTCTTCTTCTACTTCTAATTCTTGCATAGGTGGCATATCTTCATCAGGCATTTCATCTTCAACAACATCACCTTCAGCATATGCTTGATACTCTGGTCTTTGTGTATTATACTTTTCTGTTACTGCTCCACCGATTGCCATTTGTGCTTTAACACCCTTAGATGCTTTATAAGCTTCTAATGCTTGTTCTTGTTCATCAGTTAAAGGTAAACCTGAATCTTGCATTGCTTCAAGTTGTTCCATTTGTCTAATTTCCATTAATTCTTTTGTTGATAATTCACCAGAACCAAATTTCATTCTTTGCATTATTCCACCTTTAGCTTTTTTAATCACACCTTTACCTATTAAAATATCTTTCTGTGTTACTTCACCATCACCACTTAAATCTGGGAAAGCTTCTCCACCTTTATTGAATCTTGTTCTTGATTTGTCTAATGCTCTAGAAGGTAAACCTTTTCTAGCAGACATAGGAGTATTAACATCATAAGGTGTAATACCATCAGATGTTTTATCTTCTTTAGCTATATAAGGTGGCATTG
>Ga0208791_1000765_pt1 | contig 13174 bp, 14 predicted proteins | sample 11_taG_FD_184084 | JGI IMG/M metagenome (GOLD analysis project Ga0208791, IMG submission 184084) | Marine viral communities from the Subarctic Pacific Ocean - 11_ETSP_OMZ_AT15265 metaG (SPAdes) (version 2) | ecosystem: Environmental > Aquatic > Marine > Oceanic | place: Pacific Ocean | collected...
ATTGCCGCAGAGCCTACGACTTTCTGGATCAGTACGATCATATTATCTTTTGCTTTGACAACGACGATCATGGCCGCGCTGCTGCTCTAGAATGTGCTGATATCTTTGGTGGCAAGTCTAGGATCTATCATCATGGTGAGCACAAGGATGCATGTGACTACCTGCTGAACGCAGACAAGGATGAGTTTGTTAAGCGATGGTGGGCAGCGAAGACCTACACACCTGATGGCATGGTGATGTTGGGTTCTCTACGTGAGGCGTTGAAGAAACCCTTGGAGGAGGCAGAGGTACGCTACCCATACAAGGGACTTGACGACATGACGTTTGGTGTACGTCCGACTGAGCTTGTCACCATCTGTGCTGGCTCTGGTCTAGGTAAGTCTACGTTCATGCGTGAGCTAGTGTTCTCCATACTTGGGCAGACCAACGACAGGGTGGGACTAGCCTTCCTTGAAGAGACACCAGACAGGACAGCGCGTGGTCTAGTGGGACTACAAATCAACAAGCCTATCCACCTTCCGGGCTGTGACTACTCAGCCAGTGAGGTAGACCAAGTGTTCGACAGCCTTGACCTTGATGACCGTGTTGTACTGTGGGATACCTTTGGCTCCAACAAGATAGAAAACGTGTTGGCTAGGTTCAGGTATCAGATCAAGGTGCTGGGTGTTCAGTACATTGTGCTGGATCACATCTCAATACTGGTGTCGGATCAGGACAACGGTGATGAACGCAAGGCTATCGATGAGATCATGACCAAGCTACGTATGTTCTGTCAGGAGATGCGTGTGTGTATGTTTGTTGTGTCACACCTGAAGCGGCCTGATGGTAAGGGACATGAGGACGGTGCATACACCAGCCTTGGACAGCTACGTGGTTCAGCAGCGATAGCACAACTGAGTGACATCGTGTTAGGATTAGAGCGCAACGCACAGGCAGAAGATCCTATGGTACGTAACACTACCAACGTGCGTGTACTCAAGAATAGATTCAGTGGCATGACAGGCCCAGCTACGTCGCTGATGTATAACAAAGATACGGGGAGACTCTCAGAGGTATTTGAATGAGATGTGTAGCTTGTGATAAGGTGTTAAGTAACTACGAACTGACCAAGAAGTTTAGTGTTAGTGGTGAGTTTGTTGATATGTGCAACGAGTGTAGTCGATTCCTTGTTGATGATGACTTGACAGCGGTAGGTAATCTAGACTATGCTGACTTATATGATCTTGAGGAGATTAAATATGTCGAAGATGAGCAGTTGGATTATGGCACAAGAACAGAATATGGAGATGAGGGAGAATGGTTATGAACTCTCAAGTAGACAAACGCTTGATCTCGCCTACTACGAATACTGTGTTTATAGACATAGAGGCAGACGGCCTGAACCCTACGAAGATACACTGCGTGGTTACAAAGAGATCGAACGAAGCTCACTTGATCCACTTATCTAGACGGAGCTTAATGGATGAACTGGCAAAGGGTGGATCGATATGCGGGCATAACCTTATTGGGTATGATGTTCCTGTCCTTAACAGGTTATGGGGTACACGCATTCCAGAATACAGAGTTGTGGACACACTCGTACTTTCTCGTTTGTTTCATCCCGATTTGGATGGTGGTCACAGCCTCGCTGCTTGGGGAACTAGGCTCGGGTTTCCTAAAGGTGAGCATACGGATTGGGAAGAACTCTCTGATGAAATGGTGGAGTACTGCAAAAGAGATGTTGACGTAACCGAACGTCTGCACAATGCGCTCATGTCACAGATGCAGATGTTTGGATTCACTAAACATTGTGTTGATCTGGAGCATAGCGTTGCGTTCATCTGTAGGGATCAGGAAGAGAACGGGTTTGAGTTTGACAAGGATGGTGCAGTCAAGCTGTACGACGAACTGATTACCCGTATGACTAGGATAGAGAACGACCTACAACAAGTGTTCCCACCCATAGTAGAGGAGAGGTACAGTGACAAGACAGGTAAGAAACTCAAGGACAAAGTTACGGTATTCAATGTCGGTAGTAGACAACAAATTGCAGAGCGGCTTGTTGGCAAGGGTGCTGTGTGGAAGGAACTCACTCCCGCAGGAAAACCGAAAGTCGATGAGGCGACACTTAAAAAGCAGACTCACATTCCAGAGGCAAAGATCATACTACGTTATCTTCTCTGCCAGAAACGAGCCTCTCAAGTTGACTCGTGGATTAAAGCAGTTGGCGAAGACAAGAGAATACATGGCAGAGTCAGGCACATCGGCGCTGTCACCGGACGGATGGCGCACTCCTCTCCGAACATGGCTCAAGTGCCTGCTGTAAGGGCTGAGTATGGTAAGCAGTGTCGTGAGCTGTTCACCGTTCCAGAAGGCCGTGTTCTTGTTGGTGCTGATGCCAGCGGTCTTGAACTACGTATGCTTGCACACTACATGGATGATGAATCCTACACCAACGAGATACTATCAGGTGACATACACACAGCTAACCAGACAGCCGCAGGACTAGAGACAAGAGATCAGGCTAAGACATTCATCTATGCGTTCCTGTACGGTGCAGGTGATGCGAAGATAGGCAGTGTCGTAGGAGGCAGTGCCGCACACGGTAAGCGTCTCAAGGCAGCATTCCTAAAGAACACACCTGCGCTGGCAAAGCTGCGGTCAAAGGTTATGACTGATGCAGAGACAGGGTTCTTAACTGGACTGGATGGCAGACGTATACGGGTACGATCACAACATGCAGCACTCAACACATTGTTGCAAGGTGCTGGCGCTGTGGTGATGAAGCAGGCTATCGTTATCCTGTATGATTTGTTGGAACGTGTTAACTTCAAGCTGGTTGCACAGGTACACGATGAGTGGCAGATAGAATGCAAACCAGAAGATGCAGACTTCATTGGTAAGTCTTGCGTCAACGCAATGGTATTCGCAGGTGAACTCCTGCAACTGAACTGTCCGCTGGACGGAGAGTATAGAGTTGGTACTAGTTGGTGCGATACTCACTAGCACAATTCTATTTTATGTGGTATAATATTATGGTAAGTTTAATTAACGGAGATATTTCGTATGTCTAATGAAGCACCCAACGTAATGGTAAAGTGTGACTTGTTCTGGCCTAACCTGACTCACAAGAATGAGTTAGCTGGTAAGTACACAGTTGATCTTGCCAACCTTTCTGACGCTGCGGTCATTGCGTTGGAAGACATGGGTATCAGTATCAACAACAAAGGAGATGAGCGTGGATCGTACATCACCTGTAAATCTAACAACAAGTACCGAGCATTCAACCCAGACGGATCTGAGATGCTTATCAAGGGACGCACACCCCGAGACGACATGGACGACCCAGAAGCGGGAGTCATTGTGGGTAATGGTTCCAAAGCCAAGTGCCTCATCGGGTATTACGATTGGGAGTACCTCAAGAAGAAAGGTCGTAGTGCCACACTCAAGCGTCTTGTGATTGATGAGGTTGTAGAGTACGCACCTGAAGTCGAAGAGATGGAAGCTCTGTGATACTGATTGATGGTGATATGCTGGTGTACCGTGTAGGGTTTGCCTGTGACGAAGAGACTGAAGACGTTGCAACGCAGACCCTAGACAACTACCTGTCCGAGATGGTCATGGATTTGTCTAAGCACTATACATCCAGTATTGTGTACCTAACGGGTAAGGGTAACTTCAGGGACGAGGTTGCCGTTACCCTACCCTACAAAGGTAATCGTTCTGACAAGCGAGTACCAGTACACAAGAATCTGTTACGTGAGTTCATGGTGTCAGAATGGAACGCACAGGTTGTCAATGGCATGGAAGCTGATGATGCTATTGCAATGAAATCGACTGAGCTAGACCACGATGTTATTATCTGCTCACTAGATAAAGACTTCAAACAGATACCTTGTCGTATGTATGACTACACCAAGAAAATGTTAAATGCATTTAACAAAGAAGATGCTATGCGCTGGTTGTACAAGCAGGCGCTGATGGGTGACAGGGTTGACAACATCCCCGGCATCCACGGTATCGGTCCTAAGAAAGCAGACAAGATCATTGACCCATGCACAACAGAGTGGGAGTGTTACAGTACTTGTCTTACTCACTATTGGGACAACGATCTGGATGAAGACAGACTGATGGAGAGTCTACAACTTCTGTATCTGTTGCGCTCAGACGATGATAAGTATGAAAAACCATCGGAGGTTTAGCAGTGCAAACTATCGTCCCAACAGATGAACAGAAAAACAAAGCCCTTGAACTTGCTAAAGAGATGGGACACATACGAAATAGTATAACTAAAGGAGAAGGAAACTTTGCTGGATTCTTAGCAGAAATTATCGTTGCTGATCTGTTAGGTGTTGAGCGTTCTCCTACAAAAGACTATGATCTTACTCTTGATGATGGAAGAACAGTGGATGTGAAAACGAAACGTACTACTGTTGTCCCTAAGCCCTATTATGATTGCAGTATAGCCGCCACATCTACTCATCAAGGTTGTGATCTGTATATTTTTACACGCTACATGGAAGGCGGTGCGTTGTATGTATTGGGAGATTGCAGCAAAGATGACTACTTTAATCGTGCTAGGTTCTTAAAGAAAGGAGACAAAGATGGAGACAACGGCTTTGTTGTTAAAGCTGATTGCTACAACTTACCTATAGCAGAACTAACCAACCTAGTTGTATGAAGAAATATGATTCCAAGTTTGAGAAAGCAGCACATGAGATTATGCAGTGCTGCGAGTATCACCCAGAACAACGCATCTTTTATCTTGTTCCTAAGCACTATGAGCCTGACTTTGTTTACACAGACCGTGGTAAGACTGTCTACATAGAAGCAAAGGGGAGGTTCCGTACATCCGAGGAGGCGCGTAAGTATGTCATCATCGCAGAGACACTTGGGCCAAAGGAGGAGCTGGTATTTTTGTTCCAACGTCCCAAGACACCAATGCCGGGATCCAAAAGACGAAAGAATGGTACACGCTACACAATGGCAGAGTGGGCAGACAAGCAAGGGATCAGATGGTACACACTTGAAACAATACCAATCATATGGTCAAAAGGATGGACAAAATGACTAGACACCTAGTGATACCTGACACTCAGATTAAACCAGATCATCCTATCGATCATATGGTTTGGGCAGGACGCTATGCTGCTGCTACCAAGCCTGACGTTATCATACATCTGGGGGACCATTGGGATATGCCATCGTTGTCATCGTATGACGTTGGTAAGAAGTCGTTTGAAGGTAGACGTTACTCTGCTGATGTTGAAGCAGGCAACGAAGCTATGCAGGTATTCATGGACTGCATCAGAGCAGAGCAGTCACGTATGCGTAGGATGAAGAAGAAGGTATGGAAGCCTCGTCTTATCTTTACTCTAGGTAATCATGAGTACCGCATTGAACGTGCCGTGGAGAACGATGCAAAGCTAGAAGGACTGATGAGTTATGAGGATCTCAATCTCAGGGGCTGGGAAGTGTATCCGTATCTTCAGCCGATTATTGTGGACGGTGTTGCTTATTGCCACTTTTTCACTAGCGGTGTCATGGGCAGGCCAGTCACTAATGCAAAGCTACTGCTCCAAAAGAAACATATGTCATGCATCATGGGACACGTACAAGACAGAGACATTGCATTCGACAGAAACGCAGCCGGTAAACGAATGACTTCTCTGTTTGCTGGTATCTACTATCAGCATGATGAGGAGTACCTTAACCCACAGACTAACGGATCATGGTCTGGTCTTTGGGTACTGAACGAAGTAGACAACGGCACATTTGATGAGATGCCTGTATCTATGACATACCTGCGGGGGAAGTACGGTGCTAACTCTTGACGAAATACTAGAACGAATAGCGTCACGCTATGATGAAGTAACTATCATGGAAGCGTTAGAGATTACGTCTGAAGAGTTAGTTGAACGGTTTTCTGACAAAGTAAACACAAACAGTTGGAAGTTTGATCTGGAGGAGGAAGGTTATGAGTAACGAATGGACTACTTATTCAGGTAGCGTTAATGATGCTGCTCCTGAACAGTGGGACAAAGCAAGCAAGACAGTGTACGGTAAGCTGTCACACCCAAGCAACGTAGCTACCCAACGTCAAGTAGGTGGCAATCATTATAACAAGTATGAGATACAACCAGTTGATTTTATTCTTGCGAACAAGTTGGATTGGTGCGAGGCCAACGCAGTAAAATACATTACCCGCTGGAAAGATAAGAACGGAGTAGAGGATTTACGTAAAGCTATCCACTACATTGAAATGCTAATACAGCGAGAGATAGGATGAAAATAGTTGAAGGTAATTTTGTAAGGAAAAAAGACGAAGATGTTAAAACCTCTGAGTTCCTAGCAGCACTGGCTATGCGTAGTGCTGAATACGAGAAGGAAAAAAGAGAGATTAAATGCGTTGTTGTCATGTACGAAGACGGTGAAGTGTTTGAACTAACAGCCACCGAACAATACCCTGATGGTGTATACTTACTACTTGGCCTAGCTAAAGCAGCAATAGAAAACGAAACATTAGGAATTACTTAGTGGATGGATAGCCCCTGTATAAAACAATGCAAGCTTATTAATAATAAATGCACAGGGTGTAACAGAACAGTAGAAGAAATAGTTAACTGGACAAGATACACAGACCAACAAAGGAGTAGCATCATTGGACGCTTATCAACAATACATACACAAAAGCAGATACGCACGATACCTACCAGACGAGAATCGTAGGGAAACGTGGGAAGAGACAGTCAATCGGTATGTCAACTACTGGGTAGACAAAGCAGACCTCAACGACTTTGATGTAGCAGAGCTGTTCAAAGCTATACATGATCTAGATGTAATGCCTTCTATGCGAGCACTGATGACCGCAGGTGAGGCTCTGGATCGTGACAACGTAGCAGGGTTTAACTGTAGCTATCTTCCTATTGATCATCCCAAAGCATTTGATGAGATGATGTACGTGCTTATGTGCGGTACAGGCGTAGGCTTCAGCGTCGAACGGCAGTACATTGCAAAGTTGCCAGAAGTAGCGGAGACATTCCATGAAACCGATACAGTTATTAATGTTGCAGATTCGAAGATCGGATGGGCGAAATCGTTTAGGGAGCTGGTATCATTGCTGTACTCAGGTCAGATTCCCCAATGGGACGTTAGCCGAATACGACCTGCAGGTGCCACACTCAAGACTTTCGGAGGCCGTGCAAGTGGTCCTGAGCCTCTCGTCGATCTCTTCAAGTTCACAGTTGAACTCTTTCAAGGAGCTTCTGGACGACGCCTTACGTCCATTGAATGCCACGATCTTTGCTGCAAGATTGCTCAAATCGTCGTCGTCGGAGGGGTCAGACGAAGCGCTCTCATCAGTCTCAGCAACCTCACAGACGACAGACTCAGACGATGCAAGCATGGACAGTGGTACATAGATGAACCACAAAGAGGGTTAGCTAACAACTCAGCGTGTTACACAGAGAAGCCTGACTTTGAGGCATTCTTAAATGAATGGACAAGTTTGTATGAATCGAAATCCGGAGAGCGAGGCGTCTTTTCTAGAGTGGCTAGTCAAAAACAAGCTGCAAGAAATGAGCGAAGAGATGCTACCTATGATTTTGGAACTAATCCATGTAGTGAAATCATCCTCCGACCCTATCAATTCTGCAACCTATCAGAAGTTGTTGTCAGGTCAACCGATACGCTCGCAAGCCTCAAACGAAAAGTACGTATTGCAGCTATCCTTGGAACTCTACAAGCTACGTTAACTGACTTTCGTTATCTACGTAACGTGTGGAAAACAAACACAGAGGAAGAAGCACTGTTGGGTGTAAGCCTTACGGGTATCATGGATCATCCTATCCTGTCAGGACGAGAAGACAAAGCTAAACTAAAGAAGTGGCTTACGGAGATGCGTAATGAAGCTATTGTTACCAACGAGCAATGGGCTAAGAGACTGGGGATTAAACCTTCTGTCGCTATTACTGCGATTAAGCCTAGCGGTACTGTTAGTCAGTTGGTCGATAGCGCTAGTGGTATCCATCCTCGTTATAGCACACAGTACATTCGACGAGTACGCGCAGATGCTCGTGATCCATTATGCTCCGTGTTAGAGGCCGCTGGTGTCCCTGTGGAGGACGATCTAATGTCCCCCAGTACACGGGTATTCAGCTTCCCTATCGCGTCTCCTGAAGGCGCTGTGACAGCTTCAGACATGGGTGCTATGGAGCAGTTGGATCTGTGGGAGATATATCAGGACTACTGGTGTGAACACAAGCCGTCAATGACCTGCTACTATCGTGACAATGAGTTTCTAGAGGTGGGACAGTGGCTGTACAACAAGTTTGATAAGGTGTCAGGTATTAGTTTCCTACCTTATTCAGACCACACGTACCAACAGGCACCGTATGAACCCGTGGACAAGAAAACGTACAACCAGCTGGTCAAGGACTTTCCCAAGGAAATATCGTGGGATATAGAAGAGGCCAGCGATATGACTGAAGGGTCACAACAACTGGCCTGCACAGGTAACAACTGTGAACTTTAGAGTGCTGGCATTAGTTATTCTTATGTTGCCAGCGTGTACTGTGGTCACTACTTCTGATCCACAATGGGAGTGGCCTCAAGACATGAAGAATATAGAGTAACCGTTGCTTTTGCCTACGTCCTCTGGCTTATCCTTTGGGTCATGGGGCGTAGGTATTCCTTCCGACTGCATCTTCTTGATGCGCTCTTTAGAACGCTGACACATACTGTGATAGTCGATAGACGTATAGGAAACTGTGTGGTCTTTGTCTTTCATGTTATTCCTCTTTAGTTGGTTCACCTAATACTTCAGTAGCTACACCTATTGAGTTTTTCAGCGCCGGTACTTGCATGATATGTTTAAAAGCTTTATCTACATCGCCTGTAATCAAATCAATACCAGCAGCACCACCCTGCTCAATCAAACCCCCTGCAGGAGCAATAGAAGTAACAAGGTATTCATATGGATTAGCCTTAAACCTATTCCACTGGTACTGGCTAGTAGGCGCTTTGTTTAAAGTCAGAACAGAAAGAGGCTGATCTACAAGCGCCTTAAACAGAAGCTCTTCTCCTGTTATCTCGTCTTCCCCAGCAGAGAATACAAAGTCTCGTGTTTCATCTAGCACTGAGTATCCTACTCCTGCACTGGCAATGTACAAAGCTGAAAACTTAGCAGCATCTGATATGTTACCGTCTAACAGGTTGTCTAGCACCTTACGGCGCAACAAAGATCGTTGAACAATAGCAAAACCCATTAAGGTGTAGAAAGGTCTTAGCTTAGGATTTAAACTCCAAGCAAGAGGTCTACCAGCTACAGATATAAGCTGTTGTTGTCCTAGTCCTGCATAGGCTAGTGTTGTAACAAGGTCTAGCTCTTTGTCTGACATAGCTTCCAGATTAGTGCCATGTTTCCTAAAAGCATTAATCATTCGATACATTTCTTTTTCAGTAAAGTATCCAGACCACTTCTCTGCAAATCTACCTTGTCGAGCTGCATCGTAGCCGTGTTCAATAACAGCATTCATAACAGCACGTTTACCTATCGCGTCCATACCAGAGAACAGCGTCCACTTCATTCCTTTTTCAAGACCCTTAGCAGCTGCTCTGTTAGCTTTTCGTAAAGCGTCTACATCTCCCGACATATCAGCAAGATTATCCATCAGCTTCTGAGCATATTCGCCTTGCGTCTGTCTGTTAAGACCTGTAGTTAATGGGTCAACGTAGCTCTTACCTGCTTGAAAAGCTCTTGCAGTGCCTTTAATAGATGCTGACACACCATTTAACATAGGAGATACAAATGTATCGTGAAGGTTAAGGACAGCAGACTTGAGAGACATAAGCGTACCGCCATAAGATAGGGTACTTAACAGTTGCGCCCAAGCTGGTGGTATCTGTTGTGCCCCTGCTACTACATCGTAGATTATATTTACACCACGCTCTGCTACTTCATCAGGTAAGTCTTGTGCTAACCTTTGAGTAAGACGAGTAAACGCCTGTTCCCCTGCAGGCTTACCAGTACCTAAACTACCTACGTCAACTCTTTTAGATATATTATTTAAAAAACTATTTTGATTTAAGAGTCTAAAGTCAGTAAGAAAAGGATTCTGATAATCTTGAATCATCTCATCCGTAGCTTTTGCTCTGTTCTTCAGAGCTTTTTTAGACTGATCTTGTTGAACCCTAATAAAGTCTCTTCCGCTTTTCTTTGCATAAATATCATCTGAAGGAGTTGAAGCAACTTGAACGTGCAGACGCTCAGTACTGGGTAATGCTTCTTTACCTAAATTAAACCGCTGTTGAGCAAAAACTTTTGAACGAGCGTCCAAGTAATTAACAACATTGCTTAGGTCTTCATCCATGATTCCTGCTTTTTTAAGACGACTTAAAAACTCAGGACGTTTGTTTAGCCCTCTGGCATAGTCAAGCATAGCTTTAGCGGCTTCTTTATTAGTACGCCACGTTTGGACTACAGGAGCTAACGGAACAACAAAGTCATCAAAGAAATTATTCATCTCCCGTAATGAGTCTTCAGCAGCAAGCTTTACATCCCCTGCTAGTTGAGGACTTACGTTGTAATGTAGAGTATCTTCGGCAGTGTCAAAGAAAGTACCTACTTTACCCATAGGTTTAGTCGCGTTTCTTCCAAGCTCGTATACCTTAAAGTCTTTAGCTTTGTCCAAAACCTTTAGCTCTGGAAACTCTGTCTCGTTTGCTAACTGTTTTCTCGTAACAAACTCAACCTGCAACTCTTCAATTTCTTTTGAAAAGCGTTCAAACTGCTCATCAACAGCCGTCTTAACTTCATCAAGACTTTCCACTTTACCTACGCCGGGAACATCATAACCAGTTTTCTTAGTACCGGATATAAACACACCACCATACTCATAACCGCCTTCAACGCGTTTAGGCGCAGGCAATGTCTCAGCCTGACTACGTGCCTCTAGCTGTGGTCTATATGTTTCGTAAAGCTCTTTAGCCTGTGCTGTAACTTCATCGGGTGTATTAACTACGACAGGAGAATCTTCTACAGATACTGTTTCTTTACTTTTAGTTTTAACAGCAGCAGACTTAGCTGCTATGTCAGAAGAGGAAGGCATAACTACATCCAGAGCCTTACCCAAAACACCGCCTGTTGCAGCAAACAGCATTCCCTGTTCTAGTCTTTCTTCAGCAGTTTCTCCAGTACCTACACCATAAGTACCAAGTTCAATCGCTCCTTGCGCTGACATAGACTTAATGCCAGCTTTAGCAAGCCCCTTAGCCGCCCCTACGCCAGTAGCTATGCCCGGTAAAAGCTCTCCATAAAAAGCTGTTTTAGGAAAACGCCTTGCAAACTCAGCCATTTCGCCGCGTATGTCTGTAAGAGCTTCTTCGTAAGGCTTATCAGAAAACATAGCTTCAATTTCTTCACCAAAGCCTAACGTAACAGCTTGGGCAGTGGCTCTTTTAAAACCAGTAGCTAGTTGTTCTTGTTCATCTTTAAGAAAAGAAAGATAATCGTCCCTCGCGTTTTGCGTAACAGGCTCGGAAGATTCAGTTTCTTCGACTAAAGACCCACCTTCTAACAATTTAAGATATTCAGATTGAGCGCTCATTTACATACCTTGAGTTGTTCTAGCACGATATCTACTAGCTCGGGCTTCATCTTCTCTTATCTGAGCTTCAGCTTCAGATTCAGACATACCTTGAGCAATTAACTCTTGCTTGTATGCTGCTCGCTTCTCTGCCTTTGCAACAGACGCTTCTTGCCTTCCTGATTCTAAGTCAGGATCAAAACCGGGACGACCACCTGTAATAAGATTAAGACCTTCAGCTACAGCTTGCTCTGGGTTATTACGCAACTCAGGTTTTTCAATCATCAAACTAGTTATACCATCTACAAGCTTTTTGTAGTTATCAGTACCAATTTCATATTCGTCGTTCAGCAGCTCAATTAAGTCTTGACCTATAACACCTTCGCTTGGGCTTTCTAAACCACTCATGTGATTAATAGCCAGTGTAGCGTCTAACTCAACACGGTCTTTACTGTTCCTTTCTTGTTCTTTTGCGGTAAAATCAGCCTCAATAACAGACGCAATATCTTTTACAGCTTTTCTTTTTGCACCGGGAGCTGCAGTAGGTGCGCCAAGTATCGACAGAGCATCCTTTACTGAAGGATTATTTATAAGATTTTTATTATCTTTTAGGTATTGTTTTTGGAACGGTCCTAAGTCTTGAGCCTGTACTGCTTCTCTATTAGCATCATACATTTTTCGTAAGTTAGTTGCTTTTTCAAGAATCTGTGCTCTAACCCCCTCATCAAGACCTTCAATTGCATTAACAGCTTCGTTAATAGGTTGATTACTACGAGCAATACCAGCAGCTCGGGTGTCAATCATAGTTTGTTCAGCTTCTTTAGCAGCTGTAGCAGCACGTTGTTTTCTAATGTACAGAGCATCGTTTCTTGCTTGTATACCTTTAGCTGTCCTACCAGAAATAGAAGCCAGCTCAGTACTAGACAAGTTACCATCAACCGCAGATTGCTTCATAACATCTTCAATGCGTTGAGCCTCTGCATCATCGCCAGCCGCAAGAGCCGCTTGTCTTTCAATTTCAAGCTGATTTATACGGCTTCTGCTCTGATCTGTAACTACATTTTGTTTGGCTTGACGCGCAGCTAAAACTTTACCTTGATCTCCTGTTTTAACAGCCTCTTGAATAGCAAGATCAGCTAAATCTACCGGCCCCATAGTAGAAAGCATTCTTGCTTTTTCTTCACGCTCTCTCTGAAGACGCATAATATTAGGAGTCTGACCAACACCACGCGCAGCCTCAAACAAACCTTGCTGATAAGACGGCTGAAGCAGACCTTGTAAAAATGTTTGTGAGAATTTAGCCACGATTAGCCTCCCAGAATCTTATCAAGCAAGCTACCAAACAAAGAGGTAACTCCACCACCACTTGTTTCAACAGGATTAAACATACCACCCAATAGTCCTGTTCCTACTTGTCCAAGCAAATTAGCTCGTGCTTGTTCAGCAATCAATCGAGCCTCAAGACCACTCATCATAGTCTCACCGTACTGGCCTGCACCAAACAACTGACTCTGCTGTTGCAACTGCGGGTAAAGCTGTGCCGCTTGTTGTACGTTCAGCATCTGTGCTTGCGGTATGTATGCACCTGTGATAGCACCCAGACCAAGCTG
>Ga0208791_1000767_pt1 | contig 13160 bp, 10 predicted proteins | sample 11_taG_FD_184084 | JGI IMG/M metagenome (GOLD analysis project Ga0208791, IMG submission 184084) | Marine viral communities from the Subarctic Pacific Ocean - 11_ETSP_OMZ_AT15265 metaG (SPAdes) (version 2) | ecosystem: Environmental > Aquatic > Marine > Oceanic | place: Pacific Ocean | collected...
GAAGGGACCAGCTTAGATCACCAGGCTCACTCCCACCGAATGGAGAGGCGTCCGATTCGGATGGACCATCCTTTTTTTTTTGAGAAAAGAACTGCTGAGTAAAGTCGTCGTATGACTTGGAGTAAAGGTTTTGCTGTTGGATTAAATCGTACAGCTTCTGTTGTTTCTCCTCGTCCTCAAACTGAGAAGTGAATTCGTCGTATGACTTGCTATAAAGCTTTTGATCAATAAGCAAGTCGTACAGTTTCTGGTGGCTTTCGTTCATTCTGTTCCTTGTCTATAATTACAAATTATCCGCAGCAAATGAGGGCTCCACAATCGCGTCCTCTACTCTGGCTCCTATGCTAGACGGATTTTCAATAATCCCCTGCAAAGATACACCAAATAAGTCTTGCCTTCCCAGTCTTTCGAGCTGCTGAATAACGTGCATATCCTCAACCTTTGATGGGTCAAGAGTTATGGTTTCAGGAGTTACTTGTTGTACGCTGGTACCAGACTGCATGCGGTCAACAGCAAAGGCACCCGTAAGCTGATATATTCCATCAATGACTCTGAGCTCTTGAGGTCTAAAGAAACCCTTCTCACCCTCCACCTCAACTATCATGTTGTTCTTTATGCCCTGAAGCGGAATCATTATTTCCATCCCTTCATCAGTCACAGTACCTTCGCCTTCCTGACGCTCGTCCTCGAACGGACCTGTGGGGTAATTCATAGATCTCTTATTCACAACCCTAATAGACTGATAGAAATCGTTTTCGGCTTGCTTCAGCTTCTGAGCTGTCTTGTCGCTATTAGGTGAAGACGCGGGTACATGTGTCTGATCCCAACCCTGCATCATTTCATCATAAAATCTAAGCTGAGCATCGGAAATAGAATCAGTGTTAGCTTCAGGGTGTTTTTCGAGCAGGGCTTTAGCTTCGTCAGACATAACCCCTTGAGGAGCAAGCTCTGCCACGCCCATCACCTCTCTCGCTCTTCTTTCTGCCAGCTGTGGGTTCTCTATTACGAACCTAAGTGATGCTGATTCAGCATCTTTTTTAGTCTTAAACTGACCAGCCCAGTTCTTTTGTATAGCAAGGTCAGCTCCGTTGTCCACAGGGACTGGCGTGAGGTCTGGCTTGCCTAGCTCAACGATGGCTTGAAGGTATTCCTGAGGGCTTCCGTACTCAGCCACTTGATTTCCAGACTGATCAAAGAGTGAGATCTTGCCTGTAGTTGGGTCTTCTTTAGAAGATCCGTACCTAAGCGCATCGACCATCATCATGGTTTCTTCAAATGCCTCTGGGCCTGCCTTTGCATTATAGTAGTCGTTTCCGTTAGCCGACTCTGTGATCGCTTGCTTAGGGTCATACCCTACCTTCTGAAAGATGTCGTGCTCAAGAACAAGCTTCTGAATGTTTTCTATGGCCGCATCGTATGTAGGCTCAAACTCCTCCATATCTTTTTTCAAGCTAGCCACGTCAGAGTTAAACCTCTCTACGTCAGCTGAACTCAAAAAGTTGTAAGAGTCTTCTGCTTCTCCATTAATCCTTTGATTAATCCTGTCTGCTCTGGTAGCAAACACTGAATTAGGAGCGGCATCCGAAGTGAAGTCCGCATCGGGGACCATCGATCTAGCTTTTGCCTCCTGAGCCTTCAGAGCAGAAAACTTTTCAGAAAATTCGCTGGCGGCTTCGCCAATACCAGCGTAGCTTTCACGCATATTCTTGGCTATCGAATCAACCGCCGTTGTGTCTATCCCAGGAAGCGAATACCTTTTGTCAAACCTAGTTCGAATTCCCGTCATACTTTCTTCTTGTTAATTTTCTTAAACCAGCTTCTGACAAATTTATGAAGAGGAGTGTCTCCTTTCCCCGCAAGCTGTTCCATTTGACCCATATCTTCTGGGGATACAATACCTTCCCCGCCAGTCATTTCTCCGATCTTAGCTCCATCTTTCATGATGTCGATTGGATTCTTATCGTGAGAGAATTCACCAGGAGTTTCACCTCTCATGAGGGCTGCACCCTCTTCGAAAGTCATGCCTCCCATTTCGAATTCTGGGAGCGACATACCTTCTTCACCAAAAAGATCATTCTCAAGTCCAGCCTCTACAAAACTACCAAATGCGTCAGAAAGGCCACTCGTTATGCCCTGCCTTCTGGCTAGATCTCCCTGAACCTGAGCTGACTGCGCTTGGGCTTGGGCGTCTGCAATGTCTACATTCATACCCATTGCGTCTTGTTGGGCCCCGATAGCGCCCTCCTTGAGAGCTCTACCAAAAGCAAGATCTGACTGCACTCCAGAGAATGTTTGAGCAGCCTCAATCTCCTTGGCCCTCTGTTCTGCAGACGCTATTGTCTCCAAGCCAGCTCTTCTTCTTGCCGATTCATCAGCTGCAATTTTAGCAAACCTATCTGCTGTGTTGGTATCAACCTGACTCAGACCACCTAGCAGAGCCCTAGCGCCACCAGTCTTAAGCGCTTGAATCTGTTCTGCCTCGGATCGAAGAGCTTCTTCTCTCTGCAGGTCGGCTGCTCTGTCTTCATTGACTGCTCTGCGCAGCTCGCTATACGTAGGAGCTACACCGTAGTCAATACCTCTTCGCGCTGCCAGTGCATCTGCGATAGCCGCATCAGCATCCATCTCGCCTTGTCTGGCTTGCTCAGCAAAATCTTCCTGAAGACCTTCTCTTGCTTCAATCTGGTCATCCATGATGAGCATCTGATCATCCATGGCGTTACGAGCCGCTCTGCCTTGAAACATAGAGCCTAGTCCCTTAGCTCCAGCCGCAATCCCAAGCCACCCCAAGGCGTTTATCTCAAATCGTGAAACGTCTGGGTCTGAAGCTGAGGAGATGACCTCCCATATTATCGTTAGCAGTTCTAGCATATTACAAATATAGTTATTGTTTGCCTATGGCGTCGTTAAGCGGTGAGTTTTCAAAGTTTACGTTGACGGCGTAGATCTCTTCTGAGTCTACTTCAACCACGGATGCGGTTGGGGTGAACTCTGCCTTTACTATCGCGTATCTATCTCTAAGCTTGTTTGAGTGATGGCGAACAGTCCCAGCATCTTGAGCTACAAGAAGGGTGGTACCAGCAGGCAGCAACGCAATAGCTGGTGCAGTAAAGTCGTCATCTATTGTTATTGTAGACGACCCCCTGTTGACTGAAGTTATGTAGTGAGTGGTTGGGACACTTATGTTCGCATCTCCGTTGGCGTCAACGTAAAACAACTGACCATTAAGTGGTATGTTAATCCCCTTTAGGTTGTTTGAAAGCGTAACATCTGCACCAGAAATAGAGTCCACTTTTCCTAGGACCGTGTAGTATATATCGTTAGGGTCTGTCGGATAAGACCTGCCCGATGTAATAGCCCCCTCAACATCTCCATAAAAAGCGCCCTCAACCTCCCTAAACGAAAGATCTTCGGTTCTTTTGTCCTTACTGTCTCTAAGGGAGACACCCCATTCAGAATTAGACTCGGTCGAAAGAGATCTAAACACCTTCACCATAGATGGGTTTGCGTTTGCCACGACCTCTATCTTAGAAGCTACTGGTGTAGACGATGTATCGAAGAATCTGTTTGAAACAAACCTATCTCCGAACTCGTGCATTACGCTACCTCCACTGGATTTGAATGCGTAAAACCCATCCTTAAGAGAGACATATCTATCTGGCATGAATGTATAAGTGCCCTGCCAGAAACCTCCCTTATCATCGTAACCAATGGTATACCCATCAAAACTCCCGACTGGAGAAAGGGTTGCGTAGTATATGTCGTCCTCAGCATCATACCCGCTAATGATTGTCTTGCTTCCAGAAGCAGCTTCCCAAGAGATAATTCTATCTGCGATCTGAGACTTTGCATCTTTATCAGAGATAACCTGAAGGCCTTGGTTTGTGATTCTAATGATAGCTCTACGCTCTGCATCTACAAAGTACGATACGCCGTCCCTAATCAGAACAGACTCTGGATTAGTTGTGCCGAAGTCACCAGCATAAGCAACCATGTTGTTGATCACTTTGTTAGATAGCGCGACAACACCACCCTGAGTTCCCGTCTCAAGGACTGACTTGTTGATACTCAGCCTCGACACTTTGTTTTCTTGTATGGCAAGCAGGTTGTCTCCCTGAGTCCCCAAGAAGTTACAGGCGCCATACTCCGACGGAAGGTCAAAGAAGTTTGCTTGAGAAGGAACGAAAGATGAAAGCGACAATACGCTAGCGTCGTCAGCATAGGGCTCGCTGTACGTGATGCCGTTGTATCTATTGACAGTGGCCGCCCTCTCAAAAGTAGTATGAGCCTTACCCTTACCCCAAGCTTTTTCAGGTGACGTTTCATCTGGCTGCTCACATTCAAGAGGTATTGTTTTGTCCTCCCAACTTCCTGGGTCGACAATACCCCCTAATGTCCCGTCACTAGTTCTGCACGAAACATTCCTGAACATTACATCACCATCAAACAACCTAATGTCTGGGCCGTGAATGCCCTGCCCTGTGAATGATTCGTTTCTCCTAGGACCTATTCTAATTTTATCTCCTATCTCGTAATATATAGGCGTCTCGGTAGATTTTTTTGGAGTGAGGATCTCAATCAAACAGTCCTTACCCCAGAAATTAGAGGCTGTTGGTGTGGTACCGTCTGGGTAGTTCGGAGGCGTGGAGGATGTGTATCCACCGTTTGTTGTGGCCCAATACTTAACAATAGAAAACCAATCAAATCCTGTGTACTTAACTGTAGATGCTACGTCATCGACCCGTGGTGCCTTAAGCACAAGAAAGTCGCCTTGGGTAGCTGGTGTTTCAGCGTTCCACTGTATTGGGTTTCCCTCGCCTTCTTGATATCCAGATCCTGATTCAGACAATCTTTCCACCCCCATAACCTCAAACTCAATGGGGTTTCCATCACTATCAGATGGGTATACTCTACCACTACCTGCATTGTAGGAGATAACTCTACATATATCACCCTTTGTAAAAGAGTACTCTCTAGCGGTGGATGTCTGGTCTCTAAACTGCTCAAGTGTTTTTAGAGATACAAATATCCTCTTATCAGATTCAACTATCGTGTTGTCTGACACGTTAGACCCATCATTCTCTTGAACCATGTATCCCCCACCTGTAGTGTACTGAAACACATTTGAGAACTGAGACCCGCCGTACACAATCTGAAACCTGTCTGCCCAGGGTATTCCGTCATCACTTTGAAGGAGTGTGTCTTGACCATTTGTTATCCTGACATTTAGAGCAGCATTGCCCTTCCCTTCACTAGCTGATCTTTCTGATGGATGCTTAACGTAAACAGACCCTAGCGGGTTTACAAAGCCAGCCCTGCCCCATTTATCATAGTAAACAATTCCTAGCTCATGAGTGCAACCAGCCTTGAATGTCTGAAGAGTGGAAGATGAAGATATAGAAACATCTCTACTAACGATGTAGTCTGGGTTGCTACCACTAAGTGCTTCGTTAACCACAACTTGTTGGTTCGACACTCCTGTGAAGTTGTCAAGTCTAATTGCCACCCCCGAGACGCTGTCTGGGGTAGTCGGAAGACCCCCGCCGCCATTGTCATTAACTATGGTAACAGGGTCATACTCCCTAAACTCTAATTTTTTAATGTACGGATTCACTGCGAATGTACCGTCGTTGTCTGTAAGTTGAGTTAAAACGTCATCGAAGCCAACCACGGCGTTTAACTTTAGCCCAGATATAGTAAAAGTATCACCGTTAGAAAGAGGAGGGGTAATCCCTGGGTTCGCCGTCACATTCTCTACTTCAAAGGTTGCGTTGTTTACGTCGATTGGAATGACAGCAGTTACCTGCTCCTCATCCAAGTATGTCTTAAGAGCGGCTAGTGCATCCGAGACGGTATCTCCATCTGATGTCTTGTAGATGAACTTAAGATAAACTTCCTTATTTGATCCAACCTGCAATGCACTATTGGTGTCCACTCCAAGAGACAAATCGTATGATCCACCAGAAGTAGCACCTCCGTCCGTGCTAAACTCACCTTCAAGCTTAAAAAGCCTTTTAGGACTACTTGGATGCGAGTAAAACTTTCCCTCCATATCAAGCCTGAATCCTATAGATATGACTGTGCCGTCTGGAAGAGGTGTAGTTAAGGTCTGAGTTGCTCCTGGATAATCAACAGCGTTGGAACTCAAAATATCTACAACGACAACCTTAAACGACTTCGCCGCTGCTTCTTCACCAGGATCATTGAAAGAGTCGCTGTTAGGGTATCCTATTACTTCATTTTCGCTGACCAAGAAGTCGCCACCAAGATCTGCCTCCTCACCGTAAACCACACTGAGAGTTGTCGAGTTGACTACCTCTGGAAAGTTTTTGTAGCCCTCTGTGTAATTTGAATAAATAAGTCTGCTACCAGAGATCGACTGACCCTGAGCTTTTTGAGGCACGTTGTCATAGTTCTTTCCAGAAACAGAGGCCGCTATGTTTGCGTAATAGCTGTCGTTGTAAAACCTGTATATAGATGTAGAAGCGTTGTAAACTTCTGTACTGCTGCCTCCAACATCCCTTGTCTTTGCTTGACGAGGATCAAACTCGTCTATTACAAAGAAGGGGTCATTATTGCCAGACCTAGCTACGATTCTTACCTTATCTACATCTATATAAACTTCGCTAAGGCTGTCTTGCCATGGGATTTTTATCAAGCAAACATTGCCCGTGAACGAACCTATTGATGAGTTGGTTAGGTTCTTGCTAGAAATAGATGGCGATACCGCCAGACTAGAGAAGGATGAAAAAGCAGATTCTTCTCCATCCTTGTATATGTACTGACAGGCGAACTGAAAAGACTCAGACTTGAAGTTGTTTGATGTAAAATCAGGGTCTGTTTCAAATGAAAAGTATGGGCCCGTTCTAGGTTGAGCCTTAATTGTTGTAAAGGCATAATCTGGATTAAAATTTATTGCGGGAGCAATCACACCACCAGAAAGCACTGTCTGATCATAATCCCCAGCAAGAGCTCGATCTACATTAATTTTTTTAGGCTCGTTGTAATTGTCCGTGAAATAAAGAGCGGTTTGAATAACCCCATCTTGATCAAACGCCTTGTTTATCACATCACCCTTTACAGGGTAATCCTTACTGAAGTTCAGGTAGTTGTCATCATCAGAGAAGACCGTCTTCCACTCCCCTGAAGCTTGATCAAACATCATGATTCTGCTGTCAGAATCGTCTGAGTCATCGTATACAAAGAAGTAAACTCTACCTCTCTGGTCATCAGATACAGAACCAACTACCGTCCAGTCAGCTGGAGGCGTGGGCTCGCCAGTCGCCTTATCAATCTCGTCAGTACCCTTCATGGGCTTGAGAATAGAATAGCTACCATCCTCTCTTTCGGAGATAGTCACATTCTCTGCGAGGATCATCTCGTTGGGAGCGACCAGCCGCTCATCTTTGTCCGTAACGAACTTTTTAGGCGTGAGCTTTTGAATCATCCCTTAGGCGCTTGCTTGTAGTTCTTTCTAATCGTTCTGAGGGCTTCCTCTTTCGTGAAGGACTTCATGCGAGCGTTTGCTTTTCTTCTCTCGTTGTAGTACTCTGCTCTTGCTCTCGCCTTCTCGTTGGCTGGAACTGCAGCCTTTCTTTCGATCATCTTGTAGTACATGTAAGACAACAGAGCTTCCTCTGCGTACACATGAACCTGAGGGTTTGAAGATCTAGCTTCGTCAGCTACGTATTCAATGACGACGTCACTGATGTCAGAGTTACTCTTCAGTTCGAGTCTGTTCTGATCGAGGTTGACTCTGAACTCCCCTTGATATCTGCCACCTCCATATCCGTACAGCTGACCGTCTCCGTTTCCGTACACGTAGTTCCTAAAGACGTATGAGCCAAAGCCATCGTCTGTAGTTCCTCCTGTAGTTCCGTTTGTAGATGTCTTGCTATCCACCCTCTCGTTCAACCCATCGTTGTCAGAGTCATACGTCTGACCGCCAGTCTCTGCATACTTCTGAGAATAGTTGATGTTTTTGTTTTCACCAAGCACATAGACCAATCCGTCACCACCGACGATACCAACCTTGCTCCAATCGACATAATCGTCTGGCAGCTCAACCGTGTTGTTGGCTGTGTTGACAGACAACTTCAAGGATCTGATAACCTTGAGCATGTCAAAGCCAAGCTCCCTTACGCCTCTCAAGGCGAAGTTCTTTACAGCGGCGTCGCTGACATGGGCGGCAAAGTCATTACCGTCCAAGCTTAGCATGAAGTCATTTATGACTTGTTGAAGTGGTACGTAATTTCTAGCCATTAGAAGGATTGTTCAGATTTTTTCTCGTTCTGTTCTTTTTGAGCGTATGCAGTAACGGTGGCGTCTCTCAGGTTGATGCCGATCAAATCAGCAATCTCGATCACCAGATCCATCATGTAGTGCTCTGGCAACTCGAAGTCCCTGCTTGCGCTAGCGTCGTAGACATTGTTGACGTCTACACCAAACGTAGGTGGGTCGTCTGACCTCGCAGGAGTCGCTGCCGTCGTAAAGCTTTGAGGGATCTTGTAGTATCTAATCTTAATCTTCCTGATGCTCTCTGGGAACACCTCAATGTCTCCTGTAACCAAAGCCACAGGGAAAGCCTCTGAGGGCGCATTAAGAGTGCTGCCTAGGATTCTTTCGATCTTCTCCTCGTCATAGCATACCTCCACGGGGACTCTGGTCATCTGACCAAACAAAGCATCCCCAGCAGTTGAGATAGAGATGATTCGAGATAGGTCGTCTGGGCGATTGAATACTCCGCTAGACTTGGACTCAGTGTCTGACTTAGCGAAAGTAGCGAGGTCCTCGTGGATCTGCTTGTACTTGGACTTATCTCTACCCTGGCCAAAGCCAGCACGCTCAAGCCTGCTCCCATCTTTGAGTTGATCGAACAGCCTGGTAAAGATTCTAAGCTGAGCCGCCTGTGCAAACCTGTTGAACTCATCAACAGTGATGAATCCTCTTTGGTCTTTATTTACGAGGCTTTTCAGCGTTCCATAAACTACGTTTACACTTACTGGCATAACGCAAATATACAAAAAGAAAAAGCCCCTTCTCAGGGGCCTTCTCTTACTGAAGCTGTTTCTCTATCTCTTCTACGATAGGAACTGCTTTCTCTGTCAGGCAGTATCGGACAAACACATTGAGTGGGTCCATGCCTGCTGGAACAGAAATGATCTGCTGTCCAGTATCAAACCAACGAACAGCATCGTCGTCAAGCTTGATGATCTGATAGTTTACTGCTGCGTTGATCTTAGACTTCATCTTCACTGCTGGGTCGTCAAACGACTTCATGAATCCTGCTGGGTTAACCTTCGCCTTCTGAAGCAAGTCATGCTTGATCTCCGCGAACTCCCTGTCTGTATTCATGCCATAAGCAGTAGCCACCATAAGAAGCTCTTCTACTGGCTTTGTTCTGAGCATGACGATCGCGTCTGCAGCCACGAACTCTTCGTCGAGGCTTGCTTGCTTCTTTGCTACATAGTCGACCAAGTGAAACTTGTTGCCTCCATTGGCGCGGTTTCCTGGGTGCTTGTCCAGGAACTCGATGAGGTTAGGCTTTGACTTAGGAACCACCATGATCCCCATCTTAAATGTGAGCGGAGTCTTTACGGGGTTTTCTGATTGCTCATCAACGAAGATAGATGTCTCCCCTTCGCAGTATCGTACACCACGAACTTTGTTCTGCTCTTCGTCGTAGTAGTTGTATGTGGTGTTTCTCATGAGGTACAGAGCTCCGCTAGGACTGTTCATTCTGTATTCATACATGAGTCTTGAGTTCCTCTCTCCGCTGGGTGTTTTTCTCCTGGAGTCGTGAGGAATTGTGATTGCACCCTTCGGGGCATTGCTCGCTCTCTTGCGAGACGTTGATTTAGTTGCCATTGAATTTGATTTTAATTAAAAAAGAAAAAGAAGTAAAAGAGAGGGAGACCGTTTCTCCCCCTCGATTACCATTTAGATTAGTTGAGCAAGACGTGCTGGTTTGCAGCGCGAGTTACCAAGTTGCATTCTGAGCGGTAGTGGAACTTAGCCACATCCTCGTCGTTGGTGTTGAATCCGAGGACTCCACCACCTTCAACCCAGTGCTCAATGTCTCTGCTGTAGCCGTTAGCAGCCTTGTAGTTCATCTCCAAAGCTGGAGCCTTGAGGCCAGTCTTAGCGTCAGCGACCTGCGTCATTGGAACCATAGCGCCCTTGACGGCACCCAAACCACCCATAGTAGGATCGTTCAAGATCTTCCAGTCGTGCTTGTGGAACGTGTAGCCACCGCGAGTGAATGACTTAAAGCCGAGGTTCACAGCCATATCTTGTGAGTTCTGGAATGCACCGAACTGAGAAGCGAGACCCGCAGTCACACCTCCTGAGCCTGTTGCGTTAGCAACACCGAGCATGTCGTCAATAGCCAAAGACAACCCTCTGTTCAGGTACATAGCGTACTCGTTCACAGCGCCTTCTTTGTCGAGCTCCAAGATGATGGCGTCCAAATCCGCAGTTGTGGGCGCACCGCCAGTTCCACTACCGTCTGTAAATCCATCAGCAGTGATACCTCTGTTTGCAACAGCAGCGAAGTAGCCTTCAGACTTGTTGAATTCACCATTGACGTCTACTGTAGAAGAAGCTGTTGAAGACCCGTCTGACCACAACATCATAGCTTCACGCTGGTTCATGAAACGCTTACGAGCGTCCATCTCACCCTTAACGTACCATCTGTACTGACCACCGACCTTCAACCAACCAATGTTGCTTGCCTGTGAGCCGTTGACGTGGAACGTGTCCTTGGTGATGATGTAGCTGTTCTGACGCTTCGTGAGTGAAGTCTGGTAGAACTTGTCTGGCTGGCCAGTACCCTGAGCGTACATGTTACCGATAACAGCGAACTCTTCGTCAGCCGCTCCAGTCAATGCCGTCGAAATGTCTTCCGAAACGATAGCAGTAAATGTCAAGGCGGCGTCAGAAACGGTCTTAACAATGAGTCTGAGGTTTTTGTTCAGCAAAACATCATTGGGTCTAATGACTTGGTTGGCGGCTGAGATTACACCAGTTTGGCCAGACACGAAGTCGTCAGAAGAGTTTGCTGAATCAATAGTGAACGTAGCGGTGTCGCCAGCGCTTGGGGTGCCTCCTCCAGAAAGCACCAAGGTTCTGTGCAAACGACCTTCTTCGTACCACTGAACTTCGTCAGCAGTACCTGCGTTTCTCACAGCTCCAGTGAGGTCCAAGAAACCTGTCAATCCTTGGTCTCCGAAAGTTTCGACGTAGAGTTCTCTTACGTCAGGCTTCGTTGGGTCGAGGAGCGATCCCAAAGAAGTGTAGTTCTGTGCTCCCAGGCCAAGTTCTCTTGGTCCTTGAGGGTCAGTATTAGGGTTGCTAGGTGCAGCCATATTTTCTAATTGTTAGATAGTTATTGTTCAACGAAATGTGAGATTGTTACTCCCAAGCGCTTGCCGAAGCTGTGCTGCGAGTGACGATTCTCCTGGTTGAGAGCTACCTTGATTCGGGCTTTTGGCACTGACGTTTGCTGCTTGATTAACGATTCCTCGTTGACCATCTGACATGCCTTGCTTGTAGACTGACTGTACAATCGTTTCGATATTGTCAATCACTGTGCGGTGCATGTTCAACATGTCGTAGTCCCAACTTCCATCCTCGCTCACGTAAGGATCAAAGAACTCGTCAAGGCGAGTGTTCTTCTCGTTAAGCTGACCTTTGTACTCGTTAGTCAAACCGAAGGTAAAAGACTTACCATCTCCCAGGTCAAACTCAACGCCATCAAGGGCGCCGAGATCTCTCTGCATGTTTGCGATCCATTGGTCATCGATCGGAGAAGTGTCGTCAACAGATTCCTGAGAAACAACTGGGGCCTTGTAAGTATCGCGCAAAGCGGATATTCTGTCCCGTGCTTCCTTGGCATCCATCTTCAACTGCAACTGTGAAAGTTTCACCTCCTCTTCTGTATGCAGATTCGGATCGAGCTTGTACTTGCTAGAGAGAAGCGTATCTAGTTCGTCTTGATTAAGGTCCTGATGATTTCCGATCATCTGCAGTCTAACGGCTGTCATGTCATCCATTTCGGAAGCGTTCAGCTGTTGGTACTTGAACCAATCTTGAGGATCTCGGCCTGTCTCTTCGACGAACCGAGCGATCGTCTCTACACGCTCATCAAGCGCTCTTTCTTGTTGCTGAGGAGCCAAGTCATCGAATGAGCTGAACTGTCTACCCAGCTTTTCGCTTAGGTATGAAAGCACTTCCGCATCGACATCGATAGGCTCCTGATAAGTTTGTTGTTGTTGTCCTGTGTTGTCAAAGGTTTCTTCAGGAGCTGCCGTTGCTGACTCCTGGTCTGTCTGAGTCGCTGCATCCAGATCGATCACATCAGGCGGTGCTGGTTGAGCAGCTTCTGATTGCTGAATGTCTTCAGCTGTGACGTTCTGAACTTGGTCGTCAGACAAAAACTCCACTGAAGGAGTTTCGTTAACTTCTTGATTTTCCATGAATTAAATTTTGTGCAAATATATAACTAATTTACTTTCTGTACTTTGCTACCTTCTTGGCAACTCTCTTGGGTTGTTTTACAAACTGCTTACCCTTCTTGTTGCCTGCCGCTTTAGCTCTGTTAGTAGCTCTTTTCTCACTGGCGCTCAGTGACTTCCACGCTTTATCTGGCAAGTATCTCTTCTTGCCCTTTGACGGCTTACCGTCCGATGTGCGCCACTTTTGCTTGGTCCACTTACTGAGGCTGTTGCTCTTAGACTTCTTGCCCTTGTAGCCTCCTCCAGCCTTCTTGTACGCAGCCACAGCGAGCTGAGCTTTACGCGCTGACCACTGGCCTGCCCGCCCGCCCTTAGTGCCCGCCTTGATACGGGCAACGATTCTCTTCCAGAGTCCTGGGTTTTTCTTCTTGGCTGACTTTTTAGCCATGAGATACCATCTTGAACTTGGCTTCTTTTACAGCTCCTGGATGAGGCTTGTAGTCTCCCTTCATCAAAAAGTATCTTCCACGCTCTTCCATCCAGTGATACCCAGCAGGTGGTGGCACACTCATAGTCTTTGTGCTCACCTTAAGCTTACCTCCTTTGTTGTACTTGACTGCGTTCATGTTACCACTTTACTTTGTTGGCCCACCAAGCTGCGCTCATCTTGCCACGGGCGATGTTTTTCCTATGTCTGTCCTTGAA
>Ga0208791_1000778_pt1 | contig 13075 bp, 12 predicted proteins | sample 11_taG_FD_184084 | JGI IMG/M metagenome (GOLD analysis project Ga0208791, IMG submission 184084) | Marine viral communities from the Subarctic Pacific Ocean - 11_ETSP_OMZ_AT15265 metaG (SPAdes) (version 2) | ecosystem: Environmental > Aquatic > Marine > Oceanic | place: Pacific Ocean | collected...
ATATGAAGAAGATGTGTTTTCATAACCAATAGCACTAGAATAGTTTCCAGAAGATGTGTTGTTATAACCGAAAGCAGAAGCTTCTTGTCCAGAAGCTGTATTCCAATAACCAAAAGCAGAAGAATAATCCGCAGAAGCTATATTGGATGTACCAATAGCACTAGAATAGTTTCCAGAAGCTGTGTTTTGATAACCGAAAGCAGAAGCTTCTTGTCCAGAAGCTGTATTCCAAAAACCAACAGCAGAAGAATTATGTCCAGAAACATTGTTGCCTCGACCAACAGCAGAAGAACTACTTCCAGAAACTGTGTTGCTACTACCAACAGCAGAAGAACGATATGAAGAAGATGTGTTTTCATAACCAATAGCACTAGAACAGTTTCCAGAAGCCGTGTTGTTATAACCTAAAGTAGAAGAATTATTTCCAGAAGCTGTGTTTTGATTACCAAATGCAGAAGAACCACTTCCAGAAGCAACCTGCGTTACAGTATTGCGACTACTTTGAATATCCAAAGCCTCACCACCGCGACTATTTCCAGTAAAATCACCAGCAACAATCGCCGTCCCATCTTTTTTAATCAATAAATTAGAAGGTGTAACGGCGCGAGTTGTATCAGTTGCGGCGTGAGCTTCTGTGTTTGTCGCCAATTCAACATGACCTTTTGTTGTGGTAGTTGCGCTAACAGCAACGTGGTCATCAACGTATTTTTTTGTTGATGGATGATAATCTGCGCTTGGTGTGTATGTTGCAGTTCTGGCGGTATTAAGATAATCGCCAGAATTGAAAGAGGCGATTGTTCCAATATCTGCTGGTTGCACAGAACTGTCGGCTAAATCAAGAGAATTATTAACGCTTGCATCTAGTTTTGTTTCGTCAATGCTGTCATCTTTAAGTGATGCTGTAATATCTTGTCCAACTAAGGTGAAGTCAATTTCGGTAGAATCCGTTACTGTCACTGCATCATGTCTTGCAGAAGTGTTAGCTGACACATCTGTATTATTGCTAACTTCTGTATCAAAGTCGCTAATCGTAGATGCTGTTTGTGTCCCTATATGAGTAGCTCTATCTAATAATACTCCGCTCGCAAGAGTCGCCGCAGAACCAGTTTCTGAATCTAATACATAGTTACCAGTTGCCGCATCAAGAACATTAATAGAGGTTCGCAAATCACCGCTAATTCCAGTGATGTATGTTTGCTGTGCAGTAGAAACGGGCTTGTCTAAATCGCTGGTGTTGTCATTTTTGTCTATAAACAAAGACGCTTTTATTCCGCTGATCTGCCCTGTTGTTGCTGTTGTAAGTTCTATTGACATTGGGTATATTTAAAAAATTAATTTTTATACATCAACAATCATTACACCTCTGTATGCAATTGGGGTTGGTAGACTGATGCGTATAAATGTATTCACTAGTATTTACACCGCATTGTTAAAAATATTTGCTATATTCAAGCATAACGTTCATATCAATTTTCTCGAAGGTTTTTAAAGGTAAAATTTCTTCAGGCATTTTAGACACTAATTTTGAGTTCATTAGGTTGTTTGTGGAAGACCAGTTATTTGTTAAAAACACATATTGATAAAAATAAAAGTAGGCGTTAGCGTTTTGTGCATATACCTTGTTGTCAAAAAGGTTGTATTTAGAAGAAAATTTTAATGCCCTCAATTCACAATCGCGCTCCAATGCTATATACTGCAAAATAGAACGCCAATTCTTCACCTCCCAAGAATCAGAATCCAAAGCCCACCAGAAATCATCTTCGCAGTTTGTGTATAGGGGGTCTTTTTCGACATCCTGCATAAAATGGCAAAATTCATGCACAAAAACTTCGGTGGAAAGGTCGTTTTTGATAGCGATAACCATTTTTTTAGTGGCATCTTCGTAATAACCACGACACTTGCATCCATCGGCTATTACAGTATTGGATTTTCTGAAATCAAAAATACCGCCGTGTTCGCGGCGGTATTCATCTGCAAAAGTGTAAAAATTCCTAAATTCTTGGCTATAATCTTCTAGATTTAAGTGCTTCACATAGTATTTTACACTTATTTTACATGTATTTAATGAGTTAGACTATGCGCCCATTCTTTTATACCCAATTTCATATCAATGATGCCGTCAGATTCGTATTCTCTCTGGAATTGTTTGAATTCTTCTTGGTTATCAAAAGAAGTCCAATGAGTGGGTAGGCTTTCATGCTGATCAGATAGATCAAGTATGTAATCAGAAAACTCTGGGCTATTTTCTCCAACCGCGACAACACCGTTTTTAAACAAGAAGGCTTTAATCATAATACGACTGATCATATGGGTTTTCATTGGTTTGTCAATAAAAAAAGTGTAATAAAAGACATGGTAGAGTATGACGAAATTAGGAACGAATTAAAAACTGGTGACATAGTTTTATTTGGCGGAAAAAGTTTTGTGAGTTGGTTAATTAAAAAAATAACCAAGAACAAATACTCTCATATTGGAATGGTATTAAAGATCGAAGGTTTTGATTTTGTCGCTCTTTGGGAAAGCACAACCTTGAATAATACGCCCGACATCTTCCAAAAGAAACGTAAAGGAGTGCAAATTATACAACTAAGCAATAGAATAGAAAACTACAAAGGTAGAGTGGCTATTAGGTTGTTGGGGGGATATGATTTTACAGAAAAAGATAATGAGATTATCTCAGAGTTGCGGCGCGAGATTAACGAAAAGCCATATGAAAAAAACTTATGGAGTTTAGCTAAGTCAGCTATTGACTTATCTTTTTTCGGCAAGAATAAAAAACAAGATTTAAGTAGTGTTTTTTGTAGTGAACTTGTCGCGGAGGCATATATGCGCCTTGGGTTAATTGAAGACAATCAAGTTTCTAGCGAATACACTCCCGCCGACTTCTCAGAGAAGGGTAAAATAAAAATGATAAAGGGTGTGTTAGGGCAAGAAATTATACTTAAAAAGTAATTTTCTTATTAGAGTTTAAAGAAACAAGCCAAGAAAAAACGCAAATTTAGCCGCCCAAGGTATCGTAGATAAACAATTTAAGTGTAAAATATATTATGTCAGATTATGCAGTTACAATCAGCTTGCCCGAATATAAAAGAGGTGATAGATGGAATGGTATTTCTTCTATTGGTCCTGTTGTAGTTAATTCTCAAACTCCAAGCTCCCCTCTCACAAGAATTAGAATGCACTTCATTCATAATTTGGGAGAGGTATTTAGACTTGATTCTGATACAGGGGTCAGCCCTGATGCTATTATCAATATTGATGATTCTGTTAACTGGCAAGCAAGTATACCAGAAGTAAATGAATTTCTGTCTATAAGTGGAGATTGGAAATGGGATATGGAATTTTACGAATCTGGAAAATCTGGACCATTGACTTTTTACCAAGGAGTTATTCACGTTTATGACGATGTGACAAAATGAGCTATAATATTGAATCCTCCATCAATATCTCTGGAATACACGTTGATGCTCCAGTTGATGTTGAGAATATCTTGATAGAATCTGAGGTGGTTTCTTCTACGAACACCATTTCAGCCCCATTATCTATCACAGGAGTCGCAATTGACGCGACAATTCATTCTAATCAAATAGTTATTGATGCGCCAATCTCTTTGGCTAGGGGAGAAAAAGGAGAAAAAGGAGATGCGGGTGACGCAAATTTTGTTAGTGGTTGGGTGAGCTTAGTCCAATCTTGGAGTGAGGTTCCAACTTTGAATACTGAGTTGGTTAGTGGCGATGTATATAATTATGAGTATGGCTCAACGACATATTATAGATTTGTTCCTGATCCATATTTTAGTAGTGGAGACATTTTTTATTCTTCTTTTTCTGGTGTTGAATTAAGTAATTTAATCGCTGTAAGGGCAAAAATGCTATAAGTATTCAGTTACCAATATAAGCTTTAATGTGTATTTATAATCAACACACAAAATATTAATTATTACTTATAATGGCTATCCAAGATGATTTTTCTGTTTCGTCAATTGGCGACATTCGATATACAGGTACTACCGCAACCTATACGGTTCTTGAACTTCATAGATATCTTCAAGACTTGGCTGATAATGCATCTGTTTCGGGCGACGATTTTCTCAGCATAACTAATGAAACGCCTTCTGATCGAGCTACCGACAATATTATTACGCTTTTAAATGGTTATAATATTGATGACACAGCCGCAGAAAAGCTTTATGATGGTTCTATCACACAGGACGGCGGAAACGTTCAATACTCTGGTCTACGTGTGCTGGGGGCTGTTAACAACAGCAACACTGAACTTCAAATCGTTCAAAACAATGCTGTAATTACTGCGTTTTGGGGCGATCAATCTTCTGGTGGTTTTAATGGCGATGCTGGCGCAGGTATTCTCATGCGTTGCTTGATTAAGTCTCGTAATGCTGGTGTTGATATTGATGGTAAACGTATTCGTGTGCAAGCTCGTCAATGGGGTGACTCTTATGACCTCTTCAACGTGACCCTTTCCGCAGGTGAGGCTGTTGCGGCTATTTCGACTACGCCAGACGCGCAGAATGATACTTCCCAAGCAACTGTTACTGCATATTCTCACGTTACGAATACCGAAGGTTTTCAAACGATTGATCTCGACAATGGTAATGGCGCTCGCGAATACTACTCTAAATGGACTTATGGTGCAAATACATCCAGCAATGGTCTAAAGGGTATTTGGGAATTTACCAAAGACCTTACAGGAACAGGCACTTCTAAAACTATTCACGGTATCAATGGAGAACTTTTTCTTGGTATCACTCATTCTTGGGCATACGATAATGAGTCGGGAAGCCAATTCCAAGAAGACGAAATCCTTTCTTGGGGTTCTGGTGCAACCGCTGGCACGGGGTTGCTTCTTGCTCTTGATGATGACGGCGCAACTGGCAACATGTATATCCAGCTTCTTACTGGTGTAATTCCTTCTGACGATGTAGAAATTACAGGCAATACATCTTCTACAACTTGCGATGTTGATGGCTCAGTAACCACACAAACCGTTCCTAAGCACTTTCTTGGTTCTTACACGGGAACAATCATTGGTGCGTATGGTATCGGTATTAATCCCGATGATCTTACCGCTTCTGATGCTTTAGAAGACCTTAGTAGCACGACTCAAAACCCGCCAAACAATGTGACGTTTACTGTTACTTCTATTGTTTCTGGTGAAGACTATGTTCTTGTTGGTCCTGAGTCTGGTGGCGTTCTTCAAACTGACCAATTTTCTCTTGAAGATTCCTCTTACTCTGGTGGCGAAGCAACAGTTACTTTGTCTGCATCAATTCCATCTGACACTCCAGCATCAGGCAGTTTCCGAGTATACGATGGCTCCAACTTTGTGAAGGTGACTTACACTGGATACTCTGGTGCGAACTTTACTGGATGCTCTGGTATGCCAGTAGCTTCCGCTTCTGCTGATGTATTCATCTCTTATATTGATAAGTTGGCAAGTTCAACTAGTGAGTCTTTCACTTCGGTTTTCTCTACCCCCCGCGCTCTTTTTGTTCGTATTCGTGACGGGGGCGGCGCTTCACCTATTAAAACATTTGAGACTCCTGCTACTTTAGGTTCTGCGGGAGGCTCTGTTTCGGCTATTAGAACTTCAGACGCATAAGAAGTAATTAAGTGACAACCATAACTTCAACATCAAACAGAGTTACAATTAGTGGAACTGATAAAGCTTTCACTTTCACAGGGGTTTACTTATGAGCTACAGTTATTCAGGCGGAGTTATAACTCAAACAGGCACCGAGACTGGCGATGATCAGCTTGCTGGATTGTCTGGTTTAACAGGAGTTACTACTAATACAGTAGGCGAACGTACTGTCTACAGCATAAATAGCAGTACTCGAATTAAATTTGATGGTACTTGCGTTATTGATCCACGTTATTGCGAATTAGAAACTAACCGATTGGGCGGTAGTGGAATCGTGGTAAATGGCACGCTTGATTTAGGCAAAGAGCTTACTTACACTTATGGCACGCAATATACAAGCGGAAGAGCTTTGAATATATTAGGTGGCAGTAACAGACCTTGGCAATCCATAGTTGATGTATATGGTACTCTAAATTGGTACGGTTGCGAGGTTGAAACAGGATCAGGTATTAACATCGAAAATGGTGGTACAATTAAAATTAGAGACGGCGTATTTATTAGCAGACTGGGTAATCATACTATACAACAAGGCAATACGATTATATTTAAGACGGGTAGTACCTCAGACATTATAGGACTAAAGAAAACGCTCACTGGGTCATTGGCTTTTGATAATAGCGCGGTAAACATTTTAGGGGCATTTACTACTGTAAATTTATCAGGAATTGTCAGTACAGGTGGTATTTCACCAGACAATAGATCCTCAAATTTAGCACCCGTACCATTTGCTACAGTATCTAATTTTGAACGATTACAGGACAGAATTGCACAATGCCGTACAGTTTTAGCACATTTTGACGACTGCGCTAGTTGGGATACAAGTTCGCCAGTGTTTTTAGGGCTAAGATCAAATTACGGGACGGTTGCTCGATATGGACAAGCAGAGTTTTATCGAAATTGTAATGGCAAAATTTTGTTCAATGGATCTGGATTGCAAGGCGTTAAGTTATATTGGAAAGACATCGATAACGGAAACAGAGGCGTAACAACTGCAACTGAGTGGGGTCAAACGTATAACAGTTACCGAGAGTACAATGCAACAACTGACGCAAACGGAGATTTTACAAGCCGAGTACTAGAAGCGGCTGTCTATAATAGAAATTCAAGCGCAGGTGCAGGATCCACACCGTCAGTTGACGACCGCACAGAGTCAGGACACAAAATTACATTCAAGGGTTTTAAATACGGATACAGTCTTTTTGATATTCAATTTCAAGGCAACAGGATTGTAGCCGCTGAAGCGATCCAGCCAGTTATCACAGACGCTAATATCACTGAGTCAAACAAAGCGACAGTTGATGCTTATACAGAAATTGATACGTCTGCTAAATTTTACGACAGAGCATCCTCTTATTTAGAGGACAATTTAGGGACGTATCTTGATTTTATTGTTACTCGATCAGGTAATCAAATAGAACTCGCGGACAAAACACTTGTAATAGACGCTACTGCTAGCTCAGTGTTCGCTTACTCAGATCCAAATGTAACTATTAAATCAAGTACTTTTACTGGCGGTGCAACAGCTACAACTGGTAGTGTCACTGTTAGAAATGGTGCTTTGTTAAATGGTGGCACTTTTGATTGTGGTGTTAGTTATGAAGGTGGTGCGGGATCAACTATTACAGACGTAACTGTAAATGGTGTTTTAGACTTCGATACAGCAGGAACTTACACACTCGATGGATGCACAATAAGCGAAGTGACAAATTCTAGCGGCGGCTCCATTACAATAAATCTGACTAACGGCTCAACCATTACAACCAATACAGGACCAAATATTACAATGAATACTCCAGTAACGGTCTCTGTTAACGCAAAAGATTCAAATAACTCTACCAATATTCAAGACGCTAGAGTTTATCTAATTGCTGGAGCGGGAGGGGATTTAGCTGAAGGGACAGTTATATTGAACGCAGATACCAACTCCTCTGGAATCGTAGAAGATGCATCTTTTAATTTTACTAATAACCAACCTGTTGTCGGCAGGGTGAGGAAAGGAACTGTATCAACTTACTACAAGACTGCTTCTCTCTCAGGGACAATTACAAGTGCAGGTTTAAGTATTACATCTTTTATGAGCAAGGATGAATAAAAATTCTTATTTTTTGTAATTAAAATTAATACAATTATCATGGACAAGGAACAATATGAGGCTCAAATTGCTATTTTGAAAGTTCGCTATGATGCTATAGCAAAGGTAGCCAAAGAGTATGAGAATGATATAGAAAAACTTAACCAAGAAAAAAAGGTTTTACAAAAAAAACTACATTCTTTAGAGCAAGATAATTTAAATATTCGCAATATTATGACGAATAATATTATTGATAGTAACGCAAAAAGCGAATCTTATCGTTCTGAAATTCATGCTTTAAAAAAACAACTGATGGGTTTGAGCGAATAATCGTGTAAATATATATTGATATGGCGATTAGTATTGATTGGAGCAATAAGATTATTAATATTCCGCGCAATGATCTGACTTTAATTCAGTCCTCTCCTTCTGAAATTAGGGAGTTGGATATGAATTCTTTTCGCCTTATACTTAAAGATTTGGAGGATGATGAAGAAGGTATGCCCTTCCCTGATACTCATTCGCACGTTGCTCCAATTAATGTTGGCGGCGTGACGCTTGCCCGTGTTATAGAAATTAAAAACGGATATTCTGCAACATTCGAAAATGGGCAATATGCTGTTAATCTGAAAGGTGCAAATACAAATTTACAAGATGTGACAAACGTCAACCAAGTTTCTATTCGTCCTTCTAACTCAGCAGGTCTTCAGGACTTATCGACTATACTTGCAAGTTCTTATAGCAATACTGTTGTTGTAGATGTTTTAAATGGTCAGGCTGGAACAGATGTACCTATTGGAACTCGCGGATCACCCGTTAACAACTTTGCAGATGCCTTGGTCATTGCGGAAAATAATGGAATTAATCAGTTTACATTGCCAAGAAGTGCAACAATTAGTTCTGGAGATTTTAGCAAAGGATTTACATTTAAAGGAGATAATTTGAGTGCTGTTTCTGTTGATTTGCAATCAGGCGCAAATTTAAAAAGATGTGAATTTAATAATTTAACTATATCTGGAGTTCTTGATGGTAATGCCGTGATAAGACAATGTAATGTTTATGATATCACTTACTTTGATGGAATGCTTTGGCAGAGCGCATTAAACGGCACAATTACAATAATGAATGGTAAAAAAGCCTCTATTGCAGAATGTTTTAGTAATGTTGCTGGCGGGGGCGCTGATGAATACACAAATATTGATATGGGAGCTAGCGGAAGCTTGGTCTTACGAGAATTTAATGGTGGTCTAAGCCTTTCTAACTATCATGGAGGCGGCTCAATAAGCATGGATTACAATGCTGGTCGCTTGGTTCTTGATGATTCTATAACTTCTGGTGATATTTATATTCGCGGCTCTTGCTCCGTGCATGACTATACAACTGGTGCGGCAAACATTTATGACCAAACACTCCACAAGGATTTAGAAGTAATAAACGATGGTATTAAAAAATCCTCTATTTTTATACCTCACACCAACGACTTGACATAATTATGATTACCGACCCAACTTTCACAGAAGTTTTCGAAATTTGCCCCAGTAGAAATTACAATATACCATTTAATTACATTTGGGATTCTGCAAGTGGTTATTGGCGACCAATGGAGGTTGGCGACATAGGGTCTTACTCTGATAGCGTATCTGCAAAGGCTAGTGATAGAATTTTCAAATTTGGGTCAAATCCAAATATAAGCAATGGTGTTAGCGTTGCTTCTCCAGAAACGATTTGGGATGGTTCTACAGAATATGTTTTCCCGCCTGATGCTGGAACGGGCATTCAAGTCAAGTCAGACGATAGTGGAGATTCTCAAGAAATCATTATTCAAGGTTTGGATGAGAACTTTAATGAGGCAAGCTGGACAGGTAGCTTAAATGGACTAACTGAGGTAAACGTGGATGGAACTTGGTCTAGAGTCTTCAGGTCGTTCAATAATGACAATACTGATTTTGCAGGAGACATTAATATTCATGCGAATGGAGACGACAGTCTTTCCTATGCAAAAATACTAGCATCGAATAACCAAACCTTGATGGCTATTTACACAATACCAGAAAACACAACAGGATATCTACTGCAATACGAAGCTTCGGCGCAAAATACTCAAAGCTCTTCTAGTGTCGGATTCACTCTTCATTTAAAAACAAGAGAATACGGGAAGGTATTTAGAGTGCAAGAAGTAACTTCGATTACAACAGAAAATTCCCATGCTCAAATGTTAAGCAATCCTATGACTTTAGCTCCGAAAACAGATATTTTAGTCAATGTTGTTAATGCTAATGGCAGTCATGGATCTATTAATGCTGACTTTAGTATAGCCTTACATTCTTAATTGTTAAGTTAAAAAACTTAATAATTAAACCTCAGTATCTATATCTTCTTTTGGAAGATCCGAGGGTAAAATAAGACTATCAACCACACCCAATAACTGAGAAAATGGTAAATCACTACCTGTGTGGGAATCAGTTTCCACAAAAAACCTGCCACCACGTTCAAGAACCGAATGGTTGAAAAGCATCCACGATGACCATGTATTAACTACTTCTTCACCGTCTTCGTTTGTGAATGTCGAATCAGGTAATGAAGCATCCACTGCGGATGTTACATCATCAATCTCAATAAACAGAGGGAAGCTCGAAACCTCACCACCTTTAGAAACAATCAGTTTGGCGTGGTCGAGTGTGAAGAACTCTTCTTCAATATCGTAAGTGATATTTGTTCCATCACGGTCGGGTTGAACTCCAGCCATTAACGCATACAGCGCGAGGGGTTGGACTTCTTGGTCAGTTTGTAAAACCGACATTGGTAAGGTTGCTTTAATCATGGTGTTATGGGGTTTCTGTGAATTTTTCAACAAGTTCTTTATCTTCACCTGTCAAGTCATCTTCAAAGGTTATTAATCGGTCGTTTTGAGTCGATGATGTCAGACGCATAAATGCCGCGTCGTTAGACGAAAGATCCTCGCCAAATTCGATTGCATCAAGGTCTGAATTGTTGTTGGTTGCTGGTGATGGGTTGTCACCCTCTGCGATGTTGTATGCGTCTAGCTCAGTCTCTGAGTCGTTGTAGCCGTCTGTAATGGCTGGATTGGTGAGTGTGTCGCCAAATACATCTTTCGTCGGCTCTGATGTGTCAGCGGGTATGCGGAGCAATGCAGGTGAGCCGTTGACCGTGCCGTTGTTGCTTCCGATCTGGTCTGTCCAGTCAGCATCGGTGTTGCCGTAGCCGTTCCATGACCCTATCACAGTTGCGCCCGAGTCTGTTGATATTTTCGCGCCCCAAATCACACCATTAACCATGTTTGAATCCCTGACCCCGCTATCTTTCGATCTGCCACCAAAGGTTAGAGTGCTAGAGTTCGCGCCAACCGACCTATTACCCGTCGCTGTGGTAAATGTTCCGCTTCCGTCCGAAACGCCATCTAGAAAGAATTCATAATTATCTCCAGAGATTACAACTTTGATATGATATGGCGTGAATCGTGATAGTGTGGTGTTTGCTTGCCTGTTTTCAGATCCTGTTGTGTAATCATCCGTTACCCCCAATGCTATCTTGTCACCATCAACCCCGAAAGAGAAAGGGATTCCCAGACCTGCCGATGTGCCTATCTGCCTCAATTCTGCCACTGTTTCCGCGACACGCCAAACATGAGCGTCACTGCCACCAGACGAAGCCCGCCATATATTAGCCTCGATTGTTATGTCGTCAGAAAGCGATTGATACACCGCTGGAACGGTTTCATTGTCGAACACATCAACGAAGTCATCAACACCATCAAACAGCACCCGCTTGCTAAACCCGTTATTATTATTAAATGCGTTCGCCTCGCCGTCTATCCTGCCAGCCCAAAAGCCCGCGCCCTCCGTGCCTGTGGATGCGTTGTTGATCGTGCCGTGGTTGCCGTTGCCAGAAACATCATAAGCGGTGTCTCCTGCGCCCTCTGTGAAATTGTATTGTGCCAGCGCACCGTTGCTGTAAATCTTGGCAGTGGACATAGTGCCACTCCACCAAGTCGCATCATTGCCACCATTATTTCTAGCACCAAGGAAGATTGTTTCTGTCGCGTCCATTGTCCCTCCTGTATTGCCTGCAAGCGCACCATCAATGTAAACATCACCATTGGTATACAATCTGAGGACATACCAAACACCAGTAGTGGCACTAACTTCAATCCGATCAGAATTTGACCCTATTACAAATCTGAATAAGCCTGTGCGGTCATCAACATAAATTCGCTCCGTTCCTGCTGAGTTATTGCATCCGAAAATAAACCTAGTATTTACAACCGATGATTTTTTGATGGTTGCCTCAATGTAAGTGTCTGAGCTTGTAGTTATTCCCGTATCAACATAATCATTAACACCGTCAAAGCTCGCCGCGTAGCTGTTTCGATACTCTGGTCGGCGTGGGTAGACACTGCCGCTGTATTGTAGTGGGTTGCCGTCGATGTCTTTTGTCGGGTCGCTTTCGTCGCGTGGTTTTAATACTCCGCTGTCATCCGTGTAGCCCTCAAGATTGAGCTTGTCTGCCTCTGGTGGCAACGTGTTATCAACGACAAAAGCCGCGCCGTTTTTCAGCGTGCCGTGGTTACCGTTACCGCTGGAGTCGTAAGCGGTCGTGCCGCTGGCGTGGTTGAGATTGTATTGGTTGGTGTTTATGATGAAGTTTGAAACGCTACCATTCAGCCAGCTAGTTGTGCGGCTGTAATGAGTCCCGATTGATCTTTGGGTGCTCGCGGATGGACAAGAACCTAATGCAACAGACGGTGAAGCAACACCGTCCAGCCAGCAAATCAAGTGCGAATTTTCGACCAATTCCCATTCGATGAAATGCCACACACCCGCTGTCACAGTGCCTGCATTTTGTGCAAACACTATACTAGAGCCACCTATAATTCTCAAGACACCTGTGTTTAGATATACAAAGCCATGATTTACAGTATTGCCGTGACTGTAAATGCCTTGTTGCGTTGTGATCTCGTCAAATTTAACCCAGCATGAGCCAGAGAAGTCCACGCCGATGGTGTTTGGAAGTAATATGTAATCATTCACACCATCAAATTCGCAAACTTGCCCTTGCTGAACTGGTCGCGTGGATGCTGGTGCTTGACTAGAAACCGTTGGGAATAGTTTGAGGATACGGTTGTATGATTGCTGTGCGCCAGCAATTACACCTCGGCTTATAACAGATAAGCCGCTTCTCAAAGATAAAAACATAAATTAGGATTTGTAAATCACTGCATCACCAGAGCAATTAACAACAGAGAACTCACCAAGAATTAAATCTCCTTGAGGAATAATAGCTCCAGAAATATCGTTTATATTGCCAACGGTTTCTCCTAATACA
>Ga0208791_1000779_pt1 | contig 13074 bp, 21 predicted proteins | sample 11_taG_FD_184084 | JGI IMG/M metagenome (GOLD analysis project Ga0208791, IMG submission 184084) | Marine viral communities from the Subarctic Pacific Ocean - 11_ETSP_OMZ_AT15265 metaG (SPAdes) (version 2) | ecosystem: Environmental > Aquatic > Marine > Oceanic | place: Pacific Ocean | collected...
TTCACACCTTTACATCTATGGACGATGTATGGTATGTTATCAATCTCTTAAAAGAAGAATTAGAAGAACATAACAAAACATCAGAAAGAAAGTTCGAGTTACACCAAAGTATTAAGTCACATCTACCTTTTTTTGCTTGTCCCAATCTATTTATAAGTAAAGAATACCAACGAGATATACAACGATATACCTATTCTAAGAAGATGAATGTTGCTCCGTACGAAGGATCATACGGAAATCACCCAAAAAAATGGATTGATAAGTGCAATATTATAGAAAAAATGTTAAATTATATCCAATCAGAACAATTTAAAAAAACTAAAGATGGCTAATAAAACATACGAAATAGAATTAAAGTTTAAACCTGTAGGTGCTAAACCTTTACGAACCGCATTAGAGTCATTGGCTAAAGCACAAGATGAGCTTGCTAAAAAACAAAATAAACTCAACAAAGAAAGTAAAGCTACTGAAAAAATAAATCAGAAAATGGTGCAGTCTTATGAGAAGCATAAGGTTGCATTGTCTAAAAGCAGAGTTCAGATTGTCAAAATGCAAAAACAGATTGACCAATTAAATCTTAAAAATAAATTATTACAACAAAGATTACAAAAAACTACTGGTGGTTTTGGTAGATTAAGATTAGCTACTGCTGGGTTGCAAGCAAAACTTGGTGCGGTTAGAAATACATTATTGCTATTTACTTTTGCTTTTGGTGGTGCAATAGCAGCAGTTAGAAACTTTGTACAAACATCAATGCAATTTGAAGCAGTCAAAGTAAGACTGAATGCTATGTTTGGCTCTGTTGATAGAGGAACACAAGCATTTGAAGTATTTAATAAAGTTGCAGCAACTACCCCATTTACATTAACAGATGTTGTTGAAGCTGGTGCAGCGTTAAAAGCGTTTGGTACTAATGCAGAAGAGATGATTAAGCCTACTGCTGACTTAGCAGCGTTTATGGGTGTAACTGCTACGGAAGCAGCACAAGCACTTGGTAGAGCATTCGCTGGCGGTGCAGGTGCAGCAGACATTCTTAGAGAAAGAGGTATTTTACAATTAGTTCGTGATTTTAAAGGTCTAGACGATTTATCAAAACTTACTTTACCAGAATTTAGAAAAGCATTAGAGGAAACATTGCTTGATCCAGCATCAGGTATTGCAGGTGCTACAGACGCACTATCAAAAACAATGACTGGTATGGTATCCAACTTATCAGACTCTTTTACCAGAATGAGTGCAGCATTAGGTGATTTAATCAACTTTAGAGGTGCAATTCAAGGATTGTCTGGATTCTTTTCTAAATTTGCAAACTTTCTTTCTGAGGTAAATAAAACTAATGTAGATAAAATTAAAGAAATTAATAAAGCTCTTGGTATTGAAATAAAAGAAGATGCAATGAAAAAGAGTAAAGAAGCTCTTGAATTAAGAATGCAGATTTTAAAAGAATCAGTAGATCCTACTCGAAATCTTGCAACAGCTAATGAAGAATTAACTTCAGCATTAGAAAAAGAAAAAAAGTTAAGAGAGTTTTTAGAAAGTTTTGGTAAAAAACTTTTTAAACAAAATGAAGAAGGTGAAACACAAACCAGAAATCAGGTAATAACCCAGATTAATAGAACAGAGCGTATAAGAAAAGCATTGCAGGAAGAAGTAGCAAACTTTGAAGAGTTAAATGCAGTTCAAGAAAAACTTACTATAACTAACTTAAATCTTGATACTGCAAACAGAGATATGGTAAAAGGATTTGAAAGAGGTTTAGAGATTATAGACGAGATAGCTTCCAAAGAAAAACCAGACTTAGGTTTAGATTTTAGATTGGGAGGTTTTGATATACAAGCATTTACAGACAACATAGCTGAACAAGTAGCTCAGGTAGATAAAGATAAATTAGATAGAGCTTTTGAATCATTATTAGAGTTTGAGCAATTATTTCAAGACCAATTAGTTAATGGATTTATGAACTCTTTCAATCAAATTATATCTTTGCAAAAAGCCAACTTAGACCAAAGAATTAATAATGAGTTAAAAGCATTAAAGAAAACAGATAAATTTAGAAATGCCTCTACAGAACAAAGACAAACAATGGAAGATGATATTCGTGCTAAATTTGCTGATGAACAAAAAAGAATATTTAAAATGCAAAAAGCAATGCAGATTGCACAAGTAGTAATGGAAACTGCTAAGAATATAAATGCATTAATGACTTCTGCTTTACAGGCGAGTTTACTTGATCCTACTGGAGCTATTTTAGCAAAAGCTAAAGGTATATCTATTGCAATGGGAGCAGTTTCTGCAGCACAAATAGCTACAATATCAGGGCAACAAGCTCCAGCATTTGCTCGTGGTGGTTCTTTTATAACTGGTGGAGAACAATTCATCAAAGTTGGTGATAACGCTGGTGGTAGAGAACGAGTAGACATCACACCTTTATCAAGTCCAGACTTTGGTGACGCAGGTGGTGGTACTGGAGTTACTGTAAACATTATGGGTAATGTTATTGGAACGCAAGAATTTGTAAGAGATAACTTATTACCAGAGATTGAAGATTCAATAAGAAGAAATCTTGCGTAATGCCTATCAATTCTACAACAGCTTATAATAATGCTCTTAGTAGCACTATAAAAGAAGAGTGGATATTTGAATTAAGAAATGACACTTATACTTCTGGTGGCTCTACACAGTATATAAGATTAGGAACTGCTGAAGTAGGTAGTGGTACTACTAAATATCATTCATTGATTACATCTTTGCCCTCAATAAGAGAAACAATAGACTTAAAAGCATCTACTTCTAAAAATGGAAACTTAAGTATTTCTTGCGTAAACGGACAATTATCCAATTATAGTAATGCTACATTAGCAGAAGAAATTTATGGTGGTACGAGAAAATATATAAACAGAGATGTTATTGTTAAATCAAGAGTAGGTGGACAAGAAAACACCATTTATACTGGCAGATTAAAGTCTGTAAAGCTACAAAATCAAGATACAGTAAGTATAGAAATAGCAGCTAAAACACCAATAGATTTTTTAAAAATTCCAGAGTTTACAAGTAAAGCAGGTAACTTTTTTCCTATTGTATATGGAGATGGAGTTTCAGAAACATCTACTATTACCAGTCCAGGATTTATAGACAGTGCAAGATGTTTTCCATTGCAAGTAGATTCATTAAATGACGATAGATTTAATTGTTTAGCATTTCAAGGATTTGCATTAGGAAGTGCTACTGATACTGGATTTAATACTGATGGAATTGGTGACCAATCATTATTAGCAGATGTTACCGATAATACATTTCAAATTATAAATGGAACTATACCTACTGCATTTGAAGTTGGAAAAGTAATACAAATAGATAGTGAAAAAATGTTAATTACTGCATCTGCATTTGTACCTGCCACATTTGTTGAAATAACAGTTATTAGAGCATACGCAGGAACTACCTTAGCTGCTCACGCAGACGGTGCTGATGTATATTCAGTAGCAATTACATCTGGTATTGATGATGGTAAATTACACTACCCAATTAAAGATATGTTTGATGCAAATGGGTTTCCTTTGTTTACTCCAATACTTACAGGAAATAATGAATACGCACAGGAAAATTCTACAAATTTATATGAAGGTTCAGAAAATGATGATAAACCTATTTTATTTGCACCTATTAATTTAAAAAGAGGATATTATATTAGACCACAAACAGTAGAAGCATCTTCTGGATATAATGCAACTTCTAATTTGGCAAATGCTTATGATACTTCAACTTCTTCTTTTGCAACATTAACGCATAGTGCAGATGATGATTTTACGGTACAAGCATCATTCTTATTAAAAGACTTACCAAGAGAAGAACATTCTATTAAAAAATGTAATTTAAAATTTTCTTATCAAGTAAGTGCTTTCGATGAGCCAACTGGTGCAGGTGAAACCTTATCTACAAAATACAGAGTTTTTATAAACGAAGATTACACAGGAGATTTTGTAGATGGAACTGACCATACTTCAACGACTACAGTTCAAAATGCTTCTATAGATTTATTAGATACTGGAAACTTTTCAAGCAATAGTTCAAGAGTTCCAGAAAGTGTTAGTTTAAGATTTTTTGCAAGTTCGAGCGGTGGTATTGGAAGTGGTAGTGGCGATACACACGGATTAACTATTAAAGTATTTGATATGTATTTAGAAATAAATTCAGAAATAGATGCTGAAAACACAGATAAAGATGTACAAAATTTAGTTGATTCAAGTGCTGTTACTTCCGTCAAAAAGTTATATACACCTGCAGATGGATTAGACCAATCTTGGGCAGCAGGAACAAGAGTATCTAATATAGCTCAAATGCACAGAGATTTAATTTATCGATTTTCAGGAATAGCTACTGAGCCAGAAAATTATTCTGCACTAAACACTGCAAGAACTAATTGGACTATATTTTATTACTTGCATAAACAACAAGAATTATTAAAAGTGTTAGAGCAAACGCAAAAAGAAGGTGGATTTATATTTAGATTTAAAGCCAGTGATGGTAGTCCACAATATATTTATTTGGTAGACAGTCCAGCAACAGACCATACAATAAGTAAAAGCGATATAACTAATACAAATATATCATTAACTGCTTTTGATAATTTGATTACTAAAAGAGTAATTAAATATCAACGCAATCCTATTAATGATGAATTACTATTTGAACAAACATCTACAGATACTACAAATAATCCAAGAACTGACTACAATGTACAAAGTGATGAAAATGTAGAAACGGAAGAATTGGAAATATTGAATGGTGCTATTGGTGCAGTAAATATGGGTTCTGGAAATAAAAATGATGGCTATGCTAATTATTATAATGCGATTGAAGGAAATCCAAAATTGTTGATAGATACAGAAATAATAAATCCAGGTAGCAGTGGTGGCAGTTCTTACTTCTACTTAATGGAAGTTGGAGATATATGTGCGTTTGACCATACCGATATGATCGTAGAACCATTTGGCGAATCATTCAATGGTAAGAAGTTTATAGTAACTGGATTAACAAGAAGTCCAGGAAGTTTAAAAGTATCTTTGAGAGAAATATAAAAAGGATTAAATTTTATTATGGCTATCACATCAGTAAAATTCGCAACAGACGCAACAGGAACTAATTCTGGAACTTATTCTCCAGATCAGAATCCGAACATTGGAACAGATGTATCAAAAGCATATGATGGAATAAGAGTTAAGAAATCATTAGGTGGCGAAACATACACTTTTGCTAATCACGAAACAGAACGCAAAAAAAGAAAACTTGTTTATGAAAATATAAGTGAGGCAAACAAAGATAAACTGGTTAAATTATTTGATGATGTAAAAGGACAAAAGACTGCATTTGGATATAGTGAAGATGGATTTGCAGGTGGTGGAGCAGATACCGATAAAAACTTCTTAGTTCGCTTTGTAAATAACAAATTACCAGTATCAGAAACGGCTTATAATGTGTATCGTGTTGAAATCAACATTGAAGAACAATTATAAGAAATTTTTCTTCTTAAAATACCCCTACAAAGCCATAAAAACACTCTTGATAGCATATCATAAGCGAGATAGAACAAAGTGGTATGAACACCGTAAATAGTGCGTTATTCGTTAAGTTCCCTTTTTAGTTCAGAAAATACGCCTGGATCAACACCCCAGCCCACTATCATACTTGGAAATGGAGCAGAATTAGGTAATTTACCTTCATTATTATAAAAAGTAACTCTACCTTTTATAAAAATAATTTCTGCGGACTTATAAATATAATTATGAAACCATTTTGTATCAGTTCTGGCAGGTAGCAAAGCAACAGTTACATTACCATTTTCAAAATACTGATCATAAGCTCGTTTTATAAATTTGTCCATACCCCTACTATAAGGTGGATTCATATAATTAAAACAATACCAATCGTTTGTTAAGCAGCTAAAATCTTTTGTAAAGTAATTATCGCAAAGAGCATTGTCATCATCAGCACAAACATCACATTCAAACTCGTAATAAGAATTAAGCAACTCAAATAGCTTATATGGTGTATGCCAATCATCTTTTTCAGATCTAAATGCTACATCTTGATAAAATCTACCTTCAGCTTTTTTCGTCATCTTTATCCTCCAATCTGCGCAGAATTGTATTTTCTCTAATCTTGTTAGTTTGTCTTGCTCGTTCTTTGATATTGTTATCCTCTTCTTTGAGCATTTTTAACAAATCTTTGTATAGTTCTGCTGTTTTTTTATCTATCATAATATTTTATAGGGCAACCAGTAGCCAACCGTATTTACAAACAATAATCTTATTTAGAGCATTAACAAAGGGAAAGACAGGATTGGTTACCTGCGACACTCCTTCAAATGCCATAATTGTTATTGTGTTTTAAAGTGTTGCCCTAATTTGTTAAAATGGTAAATCTTCTGATTTTGGTTTCGGAATAGAAAAAGATAGTCCGTAATATTTCTTACCACCTTTGCTTTCATTGATCCAAGCAGATACATTGTAAACTGTTCCGTTTACATTTGCTTGTCCAGTATAATCTGGGTGTGTATCTTTTTCTTTTCTGTCGTTCTTAAAAATAGAACCTTTATTTTCTTTGTGTTCGTAAGCCATTATTTTAATCTCCAAGTGTATGTTTTTCTTCCTGCTGATCCTAATACCTTTCTATTTGTTTTCACAATTTTACCTTCATTTGTTAAATCAGTAATTGCTCTGCGTATTGATGTAAGTGGAGTTTGTTCATTGATTGCTTCATTGTCAATCAAAAAGTTCCATACTTCATCAGCAGAAAAAGTATAAGTAGGATATGTTTGAAAAACTGATAGTGTTAATGTTGTTTGATTTTCTGCTTGTTTTGTATTTGCTTTTAGCAGACTTCCGTTTTCATTTGTTGTATTGTAATACATTTTACCTTCCTTGTTTTTGTATTTAAGACAAAGCGATACTATTGCGTTATAAACGCATTGATGTAATTTTGTGATAATCATTAGTATTTAATCGTCACAATTTTCGCAATGTTTCCAGTTTGGATTAAGTCCAACATATTCTTGTTCAGTTACTTTTGTAGGATTATCCATTGCTTTCTTAATGTCTAATGCGACATTCTTGATAGCAGGTGGCAACTTCCTAACATAGTGACTTTCAAAGATATGTTTCAGCACTTGTTTTTCCTCTGGATTTAGTTTTAACATCATATCGTTACCTCAAATATGGTTTTCTTTGGTTTTAATTTGTTGGAAGATTTTGCATTATAACTTTCAAGTTCTTCGTTAATGTCATAACACTCTTCTCCAACATATTGTAAATCTATTTTCATAGCGTCTATATTTTTATCTTCGTGGAAAATATAAATATTTTGACTTGCTCTTCCTGATAGATTTAATCCTTTTTCACTGTATTCGTTAGCTCCAACCAATGAGCTACTTCTACTTGCAATATCTCCAACTCTTGCAGAGTGTATATGTCCAGAGATAATATAATCTATCTGCACACCTCTACCTGCGTATCTACCTTTGATTTGATTGACACTTTTTTCGTATTGCGTAGTGAAACTTCCGTTTCCGTGTAGCAATAATAAGTTTTGTCCTGCAACATTAACAACACATTCAGTAGGATCATCAACTACAAACTGCACATCTGTTGTTTTAAAGTAATGTCTTAGAATTTCAAAGATAACAAAATCGTAATTATCAGACGCCATAAAGTCTGACCAACCCCAATCTTGTTTTAATCTACTTTCGTTCCCAGTTACGCAAGCAACTGATACCGAATAATCTTGTCCTATATCAAATATAATCTGTTGCAATAAATCTACTGCAAGAAATACTGCTTTGGATCTATTCGTGGACATATTAAGCATTTCATCTAATCTTCTGTCCGAATTGATTAAATCGCCCGTAATAGCTATTAATACATTATCTATATCGTAAACCTTAAATATTTCTTTTGCTCTGTTTACATAGTGTTTTAAGCGTCTTGAAGCAACCTTGAAATCATAATGGTTATGAGGTAAGGAAACAAGTTCGTTAAAATGTGTATCAGCGATCTGTAGCACTCCAACACTTTTGCCTTGTTTGATTTTCTTAAATTTAAATTCTGAAAAATTCTTTTGCTGCAATAGTGCTTGAATGTCAAATAATAGATTAGTAATTGCATTTTCATATCTGGCGTGTTCCCTAAATGCTTTTCGTTCAATTCGGTTTACATCTTGTGCTGATTGTTTCTGCTTTGCAAGTTTTATATTCTCTCTTACAACTTCAACATCATTTAAAGTAGGATTAACTGTTTGTACTCCACACTCTTTACATTTATAGCGTTGTTTATATGATCCGTCATAGTTCTTCTGACGAGATTTTTTAATCATATCTTTACTCCCACAATTAGGGCAAGATATTACATATAGTCCATCTTCGGTCAATCTACTCATTTAGTTATCCTTTTAAATCCATTGCTATTGTTTACTAAATCTAATAAATCCTTAAATTCAAAGCAAACCATTACTTTTGAATGATTTTTTGAGAAAACAAGCATAGGTGTTAAGTCATCTGAATTTTCACACGCTTGTTCGTAGCACTTCCATATATTAATCTTTTCTACCTTTTTGCACTCAACTGCATAAGGGAAAGTATCTCGCCCTGCCTTAGATAATATAATATCCATACCACTTTCGCCCATAACTGCTGTTTTGATGTCGTGTTCATTGATCCCCAACTTTTCCATTATCATCTCTCTGACTTTGTTCTGGAAGTTTCTACCCTTTGCTTTTGCGCTACTTGGTTTCATTAATAAACTCTCCTTTCACTATGTCATCGATTATAAAACCAATAGTCTGATTTGTTTTATATTTCTTGAAATTGATTTTCTTTATTTTTTTAATTACTCCGTTCCACTTCGCTGTATTGTCGTGTAACTCTTTTTGTGTTTTTAATAGTAAATCAAAACTCATTTATACCTCCTTAAATATATTTAATTGCTTTTCGTTGTTTACTTCTTTTAAGAAGTGTAATCCTATTTCTGGCTCTACACAATTTCTCAAAATTTTTCTCTTGTCTTTGATCTTATATCCAGACAAATCAAAACCTTTTAATTTAGATAAACTTTCTACTGTTCCTCCCCTATGCCCTCTGCTTTTAATTTCAATATCAGAACAATGTATATTAGTCCACCAAATATGTTTTGCCATTTTCCTACCTGCGATTAATGGTTCATAATATGGTATAGTATTTTCAATAACATATTTACCGTCAAACCAATATTGTAAAAGTATTATTTCTTGATATAGTGTTAAATCGGGATATACTGCTTTTACTTTTTTATATTTTCTATTCGCTTTAAATCCAATATTGTATCTTATCTGGCTATGAGTAGGACAAGGCGGACTGCTCCAAATAAAATCATAGTCTTTATAATTATTAAGTAGGTATTCGTGTGCGTCCTCTACCAATACCTCATCATTGGGAAAAAAATCTTTATATATCGCAGCAATATCTTTATCATATTCTACCGCAGTAATTTCGTGTTGATCTCCCCACAATTTTCTATTACCACCAATTCCTGAATAAAGATTTAAAATTTTCATTTAGATCTCCTCATATTCAAATTCGCAATGATCTTTACATCTGGCACATAAGCCATAATGCTCTCCGTCGTATTCGTGTATATTTCCTATTCCACCTGCTCCGCAGCAAGTAGATAATAACTCCTTATCGTCCTCGCACAAACTATTGATGTATGAAATTTCTTCTTGCTCTGTTTGCATTGCTAATTCTGACATCTTACTCATTTGTATTCCTTTCTTGGTTGTACTTGTTCATCACAACACGAAACATATAAATCTCTATATTCCGAGGTTGTCTTTTGTTTGTTGCATTTACCACATTGGTAAACATAAATCGGCTCATCTGGTACAAAAGGTAATACTACTTCATCAGTCCATCTTTCTTGGTTTAAATAGGTTTCTGGATTAGGTATGTATTGTTGGTTTTGCCATTGATCCGATTTCTTTTGCAATTCTATATTCTTTATAATTAAATCAATAGGAAAGTTATTTGCGTCAAATTTATCCTGGACTTTTTTCTTTCCTACTTTTTTTGGATATGCTTTCCAAAATTTCTCAAAGTCTTTATTTATTTCTTTATTCTTACTTTCTTTCTTTCTTATAATAGGGTTAGGTCTGGGTTGGCTCTGGGTTAGTTTTGAATCATTGTAGGTAGAGTAACCGACGAGAATAAGGTGGGTTACATCTGGGTTAGATTTTGACCTAATCATTTTTGATTTTTCCAACTTAGTTAAAAAAGTGCGTAATTGTTGCCTGGACATATTATTTCTTTTAGCAAAGTTTCGCTGCGAAAATACAATCTCACCTCTGTTTACTTCAATGATCTGATTGTTCATCAACATTGACGAGGGCTTTATGCTTGCCCTCATCAACATATCAATCCAACATTTCAAGTATAACGGATTATCCCATATCCAATTATCTTGGATTTTGCGATATAGTTTTATGAAACTATTATCCATTGAATAAATAAGTTATACCTAATGAAATGATGAATAAGACTACTAATAGAAATACTCCGTCTATCATTACTTACCCTCCATTGCGTTCGTTAGACTTGCTAATGCTTTTTCATATACATTAACATTGGATCTAATACCGTTGCTATTATTCTTTAACCAACCTCTTGCGTCTTTACTCAACACGCCCTTATCAAGTGCTTGTTTTTCAAGTCGGTTAAATGATTCTATTTGTTTGATAGTAGGTGCTTTCATTTGAAAGTCCTCGCTTTCTACATCACTATAAAATGCGTTCTTACCATATAAACCTAATAGCTTTAATGTTGCTCTTGCTTTACCTCTTTTCTCAGCCATAGCCCAGAAGTATTGGTTTTTGCAATTTGTATCATTTGCCTCGCCAAAGGTTATTTCATCTATTAAACCAAACTCATCACTTTCTTGATATGCTCTAACTTTAATAGCTACACTTGGCGATACATCAAGATTATCAGACATTTCAAACTTAATGTTTTCTGCCTCAATAATCTTTATCACTCCGTCAAAAGATATAATCTTATTACCTCGTAAAGTCCAAAAATCACTTTCATCAAGATTATACTTTTTTACTAATTGATCACTCATTTACACTTCCTCCCATAGTTGTTCATAGTTCGTTCCAGTAACATAACATATTGCTAATTTCATATGCTGCGGAACTTTGTTTTGTTTTTTCCATTGACTTATAGTTACTTTATTTATCTCTAATCTTCTGGCTAGCCAAGACTGTGACCTTTCGTGTGTTTGTAGCCAAATATCTAAGAGATAAAACTGATTATCTTTATTCATTTTTATCCTTCCAACCTGTTTCAATCGCAAGCGCTATTACTTGAGATTTTTTGAGGTATGATTGTGTGCGATAGCAAAAAAAGTTTCTACTACTATCATCTTGATTTTCGATATAATACATCTCTGCAACATTATTAAGTCGCAAGTGTAATATCATAGAATTGATCTGTTTATCTGTGTATTCTTTCATTAGTCTAATTTCCTCACTTCCTTAACACCTTGTTTTAATAATCTATAACAAATATAGATACCTATTAATGCTCCTAATGTTTCCATTATTCCACCTCCTCGTCGTATTCATCTGATAATTTATCTCTTAACTTATCATCAAGTCTTTGCTCTATACCTTGAACTTTTTTTCCGTAATGTCCATTACTTTCATCAATAGAAATTACAAGTTGTCCATTGTCAATCCACATTTCCCAAGTATAAAATATCTGTTCTTCTGTTCCGTCATACATAACCCTTTGTAGTCTAATAGGTTTATCAGTATCCACTATTTGATCATCACACTTCTTTTCAATATCCTCTAAGGTTATATGACTTGTACCTCTTTCAAAATAATACTCGCCGTTTTCTTTAAGTTCTTTAATTCTATCATTAATCCATTTTTCTTTTTTACTGCTCATTTGTTCTCCTTGTTTGTTATTCTAATATAATTATGGGCATAACTATTTTGTTGATTTAACTGATAGGGTATATTAATGAGATATGAAGATATAGCTATGCCCAATATAATATAATTCTTGTTTTTTAACATCTTGTTTGTGTAAAAAGTTAATATATAATATACCAAATTGTAAAGAATATAATACAAATATTATAAAAAATCTTTTAAGTATGAATATAGTAATATAATTATTATATTAAATTCCTTTCATATGTTCATTCATATAGACCTTGTTTGTTAGAAAAAAGAGGGAGTTTTTAGCTCCCTCTTTTTTTATTATCTACTATAAGGATTATTATATTCCTTATCGAGTTTCTCGAAATTGCGAATAATAAAGATGGTTTCATCTTTTGTTAAATCCGCAGCATCTCTGAAGTTCGGATCAAAGACATTATATAGTCCTGTATCTCTCATTTTTACAAATCTCCAGAACTTGTCTGAAGAAACTGTTTTTATTTTGCTCATTTTATAGTTTCCTTATGTTGTTATTCATCTAATCTTATTAATGTACTTTCATTAATATCTTTATAAGGTTTCCAAATATTATTGGTTTTCCTTAGTATTAAATTGAACTCTACATCTCCAAATATAACAAAAGCAACATCTCCAACCCAGCTAGGACAATCAGAAATATAATTTCTAATTATTGCTATGCGGTCTGAATCAATATATAAATCATCTTTATTCATATTATAATGTTTATATATTGCCTCTCTTATTCCTTTTACTTCTTTTTTATTTGGTTTCATTGTTCGCCCTTTCAATTATAGAGATAGCATCTTTAAGCGCATTTCTCCATTCTTCTATTTTTTTATAATTAAACTTCTCATCTAAATAAAATAATATTTCAGATAATTCATTTAATGATTTTATTAGTTTTCTCATTTCATAGTTTCCTTTTTTGTTATTAAAAAATTCTTTGGATCTGGAAATATAAAAATTACCCTCCCAGATATAATATAAAAAACCCTCTGGCATATAATATAATATGCAAATCGAGTTGTAAAATTTTTGTTATTTTTGGGCGCACTTGTCAAAAAGACTTTTTTAAAATGTTTC
>Ga0208791_1000786_pt1 | contig 12989 bp, 9 predicted proteins | sample 11_taG_FD_184084 | JGI IMG/M metagenome (GOLD analysis project Ga0208791, IMG submission 184084) | Marine viral communities from the Subarctic Pacific Ocean - 11_ETSP_OMZ_AT15265 metaG (SPAdes) (version 2) | ecosystem: Environmental > Aquatic > Marine > Oceanic | place: Pacific Ocean | collected...
CTACTATAGCAAACACTGATGTTAGTGCTATAATTCTTCTTGTCCATTGGAATCCTTTATCTTTAACATCTCTTGCAGCTTTACGAGCTTTCATTTCAAACTCGCCACGTGTTATAAGTAACTTCTGATTATCTTGTTTAGCCTTACGACTCTCTGCCCAGACACTCATAACTCCACCAAGTACAGTAGAGCCAAGCATAGTTATTATTTCAAACGGAAATCCCATTATACTATCTCTGTTACTAACTCTTCGTATAGTTTTCTAAAGCTTTCTAAGTCCATAAAGTTTATACCTTGACTTATCTGGTGTAGCCTATAAATGTTATAAGCTGTTTCAAGTTGTATCTCTGTGTAAAGTATCATTGTATGAGTTGTTGTTGTAATAAAATTTCTTGTTCTTGTTTAGCTCTATTCCAATCATCTATTCTTCTTTGTAAAGCTTCTTCTTCAAAATTAGGATTTTCTTTACCTTTTATTGTTTGCAATGCTTTTGGGTCTTGATTCCAGTGATTTATCCAAGCTGTTCTACTATCTAACTCTCCTTTTGCTAACTTATCAAGTGGTAAAGTTCCTCTCTCTGCATCCATATAAAATAAATTATCTTGAGTTTTTTCTGATAAAGTTGAAAAATCTAAATCTTTTCCTCTTTGTGATAAAGCATATTCAATTTCTTTTGATTTAGGAGCATCAGGATATTTTTCATAAAACTTCATAGCTCTATTTAATATTGTTTCGTTTCTACTACTACCTTCGCTTCCTTCTACTTGATAACTGCCTCTTGCTGGTCCATTATTATTTTGAACTGTTGTAGGACCTGCACCTCTAGACTCTTGCCACTTAACATCGTCAGCATATTTTTTTAAAAATGAAGGGTCTTCGTAACCTCTAGCTTGTGCAATAAAAGATAATATATCTTGAGCTAGTCCTCCTTCTTGAAGACCTAGCCTAGCCATCTGGTCAGAGTAAGGTAGTCCTGTAAAAGAATCTACCCTATCTTCAGGTTCATCTTTAGTGAAAGGGACATCTACTTCACCACCTTCAAACTTGTTAATTCTTGTAGGTGGACTAACCATTTCCAAAGCTTCTTTTTCTTTTTTAGAATATTTATTTTTTTCTATTAAAGGAAGATTAGAAAGTTTTTGATATGTGTTACTATATAACTCTACAAAATCAAGATAAGATATGTTAGGCATATCGTCCATTTTAAATACAGTATTAAAATCAAATTTGTTTAATCTTAAAGGTTTGAAAGTATCATCACCTAATAAAAAACTTTGTTTTTCAATAGAATTAAAATTTGTTAAAGTTCTTTTTATAGTATTTGAAATTTCTAAAGAATCTAAATTTAAAGTATTAGCAGCTTTTAATGCTTTATTAAAATCTACTTGATAATTATAATAGTTTTCATTTTGTCTAACATATTTATTTATGATATTTTCTGCAGTATCTCCTCTATTTATTTTAAAACCAGCACTTACTTGTTCTTGAAGTTTATTAAAATCTCTTGCTTTAAAATATAAATTATCTTTTACAGTTTTTGAATTTACACTATAAAATCTTTGACCAGTTACTTTAGATAATAATTCGTTATTATAATTTAAATCTCCTTCTTTTAATTTTTCTGCTTTTTCACCTGCTGTATAACTAAAACCTTCTCTAATAAATCTAGGAATTAATACTCCTCCTACATGCCATGTAATAGCCATTGCATTATCTATAGAAGAATTTGTAGGATTAAAACCTTCTACAAATCTACCTGTTTGATTATCTCTTCCAGTATAAGCTTCTAATAATCTTTCAGTAAATAATGCTTCTGTCATAAATGGTTTTGCTAATGTTATACCAGATTGTATAATTGCATTAGCTAATTTATCATTAACAGTAGAATCAGGAGTATTAGGATTTAAAAACTCATCAAGTCCGTTCTTAAATACATCTATAATAGGAGCTTGTGGGTCTGTAAAACTTAAATCTACCCATTGAATGTTTCCATCTTTATCTCTTTGATATCCAATAGTACTGTTCTTTGACCAATAAGGTAAGGCTAAATCTTTAATAGCCTGTTCTTCTTCATCTGATACACCAAAAGAATATTTACTAAATTGATTTACACCTTCTGCTCCAGCATAACCTATTGCAATTTGACTAGCTAATCTTTGATATCCTCTTTCTACTAACTCAGCATTGCCTGATTTTACTTCTTTTAATCCTTGAGTTAAACTATGATAACTATTTCTCCATCTCTCAGCAAAAAACGAATAGAAATTACCAAAAGGCATAGCTCTTAATTCTTGAAAACCTGCAGGAACTAAATCATAAGTAGGCATAGTGTTTCTAATTATTGTAGCTGCATCTTTTTCTAATTGTGCTATAGTTTTAGGAGCAGTACTAAGGTCATTAGCTTTTTTCAAAACAGATAATTCTTTTTCAAAAGATGCTATTCTCCATAAATCATCTTCAGCTACATAAACTTTTGAAATTTTATTTGTTACATTTTTAAGTAAGTTAGTTGTATTTCCGTAAGCTAATGTAGCAAAATTTTTATCTTGTTGTTTAATATAATCATCTAAAAAAGACGCTGAGTTTATATTACGTTTAAATTCTCCTACTTGTACACTTTGATTTACTAATCCTAATTTTTGATATTTAACATAAACTTTTTCTAATTCTTTTTTACTTCTACCTGCCGGTACAAACAATTCATTTTGTAAAGTTTTAAAAGCTTTTCTAGTTTCAGAATCAAAAGGATTCAAACCGTTAGAAGCCATTATTAAACCACCACCAATAGTATTACGTGCATGAGTTGTTAAACTGTAAACAGTTGCTGAAGCTTGTCCCCATCCTTTAGCACCTAAGAATAATTGTCCTGCTCTAGCATACCAATTACTATTTTGAACTTTATTCATATTGTCAAAAAGTTTTGCAATTTGTGGAGTTGTTGACATATTATCTAATGCACCAAAACCTTCTCCACTTATAGTTCCTGCAACTCTTTGAGGATTAGTGTCTAAAGTATTTATACCATTTTTAAAAAACCACTTATCCTTACCTCGTTTAGCCATGTCATCATACATCTTAACTTCAGTTATATAATGACCTAAAGTTTCTATAGTATTAAACACAGATTTGCTAGTTTCTTTTAATCCTCTACGCCCCATTAACTCTTGTAAAGGTTTCCCAATGTTTTCTCTAGTAGCAAATTTAATATTTGCTTTTTGAACACCAAAGACATCATTAAAATGTTTTACTACATCAGTATCTATTCCTTTATTTTTAACTCCTTTAGATAAAATATCATCTATTATATTAGAAGCTTTAACTTCTATTTGAGAAGGAGTTAATTTACCAACTGTTTGAAACATTTCTGTTTGAGCTGGAGTTTCTTCTAATAGTACTTTAACATAAGTCTTAGCTTTTAATATGACTTCTTCTGAAGGTTTAAAGTTTGGATTTTCAAACAGCTCATAACTTTGTCTAAGATATGAACCCATATTCAAACGTATAACTCTTTTTAATTCTTCTGGTATTACTTTTGTTTTTAACAAACTAGAACTTAACTCATCAATTTTATTTCTTGTTTGTTTTGCTACTTTTTTAAATTCTTTACCTGTACCATTTAATGCTTTAACATCTCCAGCTAAATACTTTCCTAGTAATGTCTCTACTTCATCTTTAGTAAATTTTTTAGTTTGAGAAATTTGTTTTATTTGATATTGTAATTCATTAAATAAATTTTCACCTTGTTTAGACCATGCTATTTTATCATAACCAGCACTTTTAAAAATGTTAAACATCTCTTCACTGTAGTAACCTCTAGATGTACCGAACTTTCTTCTAACAGTTCTAAGAAAGTTTAAAGGTGATTTTAACATTCCAGACTCTGCTGTTTTAACAAACACATCGTCTACTATATCAGATTTAAAACTAGGAACTACTTTTTGTATAGGGTCTCTTAAGTATGTTTTTAAAGCTTGTACTTTTTTAGGGTCTTTTTTAATTTGATTTAAAACAGTTTCGTAAGTTTTTTCAGTTCCTTTTTTTATTCCCTTACCACCTACGACTGCACTTTTAATTACACCAAGAAAAGCTGCTCCATCAAATAATAAACTTAAACGTCTTTGACCAGAAGTACTTGTTTCATCTGTATCTAAATATTCTAAAACATCTCCAAGTAAATTATCATCTGCAAAAGTACCAAGTTTATCTTTAAGAAGTCCTGCTACAAATTGCATTTCAGGGTCATCTGCAAAAACAACTTGAGAAGCGTACTCTGCTTTACCTAATCCTTTAAGAGCTTCTATCTTCTTACTTCTTAAAGCTTTAACATTAGCTGCTTGTATACTAGCTTTACTAGGTCTACCTACTGGTTTTTTAATTACTTCGGTAGGTTTTTTTCCTTTAAACATTTTTATTACTTGAGTAGGATTTCTCATAGCTAAAAGAAAAGAACCAAAATCTACTCCTAATCTTCCTACCACACCTTCAGGTCTTTGTATTTCTGCTCCCTCATAAATATCATCTGTCCCTAAAGTCATAATAGGTCTAAGAACACTACTAACTGCTTCTTGTGTTTTAGTTTCTCTTTGTTTTTCTTCAGCTAATATTTCTTCTTTTGTTTTTATTCTAAACTTATTACCGCTAACCTGCTCATAAGGATTGCTTGAAGCCAAACCTTCTCCTATAAGTGATATAGTTCCTGTTGCAACTTTATCTAAAATACCTCCTATAGTTCTTCTAGTATTTTTTAAAGGCATCAACTCTGCAACTTCTTCTTTTGTTAAATCTTTAATGCTATTACCAAGTGCAGAAGATGCATCAGCTTTTGAAACCATAGACTGTCCTAACAACTGTCCAAAGTTTCTTTGAGTATATTTAGGAGTATCTATGTATCTAGATAAAGAACCATCTAACTTATTAGTAGAATTTTCAGTTGCACGAGTTATAAATTCTTGAAACGAATATTGTTTTTGATAATCTTCATTATCTTTATAAAGTTGTTGTATAACATTTAAATCACTTTCATAATCTAAATCATTAACTTTTTTATAGTTTTCTAATAATGAAGACATTTAATGTTAAGGATTTAATTGTTTTAACTGAGCTACTATAGCATCACCAGCTATAAAAGCTTTAGATGTTCCGTCTTGCAACCATAAACTTGTCTGTAATTCTCTTATAATAGATTTATCTATATCAGTTACTATAGAGTTTCCTTTATCATCTTTTGCTGTTAATTTAGTTTTATTCCATTCTACCATGTCAAAATTAATATCAACTAAACTTTGATAAGCTTGTGGAGATAGTTCTTGTTTTAAATATCTTTTATCGTTTGACTCTACAAAATTTATTTGTTTTATTCTTGTTTGAGCCATTGCTGCTCTTGTAGATTCAGCAGGACTTTCTTGTAAAATTAATAAGTTTTCTAATGTTTTTTCTCTTATAATATCAGCTTTTATTTGATTGTAATCTACTTCTCCAGTAGCAGCTAATAAGTCTTGTCCTATAATATCTTTTAATATTTTATTTTTGTCATCAGTTTTGTATTGACCCATGTTCAAACCTAACTCAAATAATTCATTAGCTCTGTTTTCTCTTTGAGTACTTAAAGATTCAGTCATTCCAAAAGCAGTAGCTAAATTAGTTTTAAAACCTCTTTTCCATGCATTATATTCTACAGAGTCTTTTGGAGGTTCGGTTCCTTCAAGTGCAATATATTTAGATTTAACATCATTTATTGTGTTTTGTGTTTGATTAGCATCAAAACTTATAATAGAACTCCCTATAACTGATAATGCACTATTGTAACTTTGATTTCCAGAAGCAAACTGAGCATAAGCTAATCGTTTACCTCTTAAGATTTTTTCAGAAGTTCCTTCAAACATTCCACTTTCGTCTAATAAAGTATTAAAATCTGCATTAGTAAGTTTAACAGAATCATCATACTCATAGTTATTCATTTTAATTTCCGCCATGTCTTGACTTGTTAAATTGTCAATTCTTTCTTGATGTCTGTCTCTTTCTTCTTTAAAAGTAGCTACAGAGTCTTTACCTTTTTTATCAAGGAAGTTACCAGTTTCTTCGCTTCTATCTGTACCAAAACCTATTTTACCTAAAGCTTTATGAACTAAACTAGTGTTTTGAGGATTTAGATAATCTTGTTTTTTAGCAGTATAGTAATCATCTAAAGGTTTTGTAAATTCTTCTTTTGTTAAAATATCAGTATCTATATTAGCATATCTATTATTTAAATCATCTTGTTTTTTAGATGTCCATTGTTTCATCCATTTTATTTTTTCAGGTTGAAAAGCTTCTAATTGATACTTAGGGTCAGTTCCAAATTTGTTTTCAAAAGCTGTTTCAGCATCTGCTTTGTAATAACCGTAAGCTGTTTTTTCTTGAACACCTTCATATTCTTTTTGCAACTCTTCTCTTTTTTCCCACTGTTTAGTTAGTCTAGCTTGTTCTAAAGTTTTTTCTCTTTCAAGTTGTTCTAAATTTTTCATTACTTTAGACTGCATATTAGCTTCTTTAGCATTAAAAAACAACGTAGCTAACATAACATTTCTAGCTCTGTTGTCTTTTTTTCTACCTCCAGAAAGATAAGCACCAGCTATTTCTCCCCAACTTGAGCCTGAACTTTTACCTAATAAACTTGTGTAATCTTTATCTGCCATTTTATTCCTCTCTACCTAATAGATTTTTTGATTGTGTTTCTTCTTCAACTCTTTGTAATAAACTTGGAGATAGTTCAGTTTCTTCAATTACTTCTCTTACTTCTTGAGGGACTGATTGAGGATTTACTCTACTTACAGCCATTTGTCTTATTTTATCTAATTCATTTATTCCGCTTTGTAAAGTTTCTATAGCTTTATCTCCAGACATTTCATTAGGTCTATCTTTGTCACCTGCTTCTAAATCAAAATCTATATCAGCTTTTTCAGCAAGAGCCATAATCATATACATGGTTGGCTCCATTAGTAGTGTCATTAAATCAGGATTCCACTTACCTTCTAAAAATCCTGAATATAAAGTTATAGAAGCAATATCTATAACACCTACACCTTTATTAAGAGACAGTAAAATATTTGTAGTTGTTTCTGGAACTGTTAAACTTTCAAAAACATACATCATAGCTTCTCTAGGATTTGTATATTCTGAAGGCTTTTCCCAATTATAAGGTTCTTCTGGTGAGTTTGTAAGGCTTTGTCCGGGTATAGCTTGACCCCTTTCTAAATTACCTTGTATAAAATTAATTGCTTTTTCCGATGTTGCCATATTACTTTCCTATGAGTATTGTGCTTGTCCCATTAAATATTGTGGAGACAAAGTTCCATATAATAAACTTTGATTAAGTTGTTGGAAGTTTGTAGCTTGTAAGTTTGGCATTTGTGTTTGAACTTCTGCCATGTACGAAGCTTGTGCAGGTTCAAAAGAGCCAACATCCTGAACACCTTTACTATAAAAAGGTTGCTCTGGTTCTCCTTGTAAAGCACCCATAACATATTCTTTTCCTATACTTTGAACAGCGTCAGGAACAAAATCTTCTCCTAAATACGACTTAGTTTTACCAAAAGGGTCTGATGCAAACTCTTTTGCACCTAACCCTACTTCTCTAATACTTTTTCTATATGTTTGTCCTATTGTTAAATCCTCTGAAGCTAGTTGAGCAAGTTCTTTTTTACTCATATCACCTATAAGCTTAGAGCCTTCTTTAGCTACTTTCATTCCTTCAGCTACACTGCCTTTTAAACCTTCTTGAGCCTGTAAAAGTAAATCATTTGATAATGTATTATCAGCAACAACTTTTTCCATAGCACCTGTTACGGTATTATCTATAACACCTTTAGTAGCAACATCTTTAGCTCCTTCAACTGCTGCAGATTTAACAGCTTCAGAAGTTGCAGTTGTACCTGCTGTAGTTCCTGCTGTAGTTCCTGCTGCAGTAGTTGCAGCTTGAGTTCCAGCTTGTGCTGCTCCGGTAAAGACACCTTTTATACCATTAAAAGCTCTGCTTATAACTGGACCCATAATCATGCTTAAAGCTATGCTTCCTATAAAACTTCCTATTTTAGAACTAAAAAGTTTCTTTACGCCTTTCTTTATTTTTCTACCTACTTTTCTTAAAAATCCCATAATTTTATCTTCCTTTATTTGCGGGTGGTGTATATCCTGTTACACCTGCTTTATATGAACTACTTAGTGAACTTAATAAACTTGTTAAATAATCATCATATCTTTCACCAGCTTCGCCTTCATTAGCCATAGCTGTAGCTATAATTTGAGCTTTTCTATTTTCTTCATTTTCAGAACCTCTAAAATCAAAATCAGCTTGGTCTCTTAGTTCTTGCCATAAAAATGCTTGAGATTGCATAGACATACCAAAAGCATTTTGTGCGTTCTGCATATTAATTTGATTTTGTGCAGCAGTATTAATTGTGTTTGCTTGTCTTCTCCATTGTACATTAGAAGCTTCAACAGCAGCAGCATTCTGTGCATTCCAACTATTCCTTGCAAAGTCTTGTTGAGAATTAAACTGGTCTACTTGAGTTGTAAGCTGTGCATTAAACTTTTCTAAATCAGCATCTCTACCAGCTCGTCTAGCTTCTGCAGCATTTTCTTGAGTTGCATTAAACTGACTCATTGCATTAGACTGTGAAGCATTGTATTGATTCATTTGAGCATTCATGTTAGCCATAAACTGATTAGTTTGATTTTCACTAGCACTATTAAATTGTCTTGCAGCATTATCAGCAGACTGATTAGATAATAATCTTTGTTGTTCTTGTTGAGCTTTCATCATGTTAGCTTGTTGATTATTATTAAGATTAGTCATATCCATTTGTAAAAATGATTGAGCATTAGTAATAGCAAGTTTAGTTCTTTGGTCTGCTGTAGCCATGTCAAGTGAAGCCATAGCTGTAGCATTTTGCATAATAGCTTGTTGCTCTGCATTCATGTTTGTAACAGCTACTGTTTGCATAAATTTACTATTAGCTAACTCTGTTTGTTGAGCAGCATTAAACTTTGTCATATCCATGTTAGCTTGAACACTAGCACGTTGCATCGCAGTTTGTTGGTCAACATTAAGTTGAGCTACTCCCATTTGTTGAGCTAACTCACCATTACGTATATTAACTTGCATTTGTTTATTAAGATTTGCAAGTTCTGTTTGTTGAGCAGCACTAAGATTTTCTGAACCAGCTTGATTCATAGCTGACAAATTTGCAAGTCTCATTTGCTGGTCATTAGATAAATTAGCTAAATCCATTTGCTGTTTAAATCCAGCATTTTTAGATAAGAAATCTGCAGCATTTTGCATTTCTATCATTCTTTCTTGATTAACTGCAGCTTGGTTAGCTCCTTCAACACTTGCTTCTATTTGAAGCTCTGCCATATTTAGCTGTTGCTCATTACCAAGATTCTGCATGTTCATCTGTTGTTGATTCTGAACATTGGTTATTGCAGCTTGTTGTTGATTTTGCAAGTTAGCCATTCTTGTTTGCTGTTGTTGTTCAGCAGTAGTCATTACAGCTTGTTGTGTAAATTGACTTTGCATTGTTCTCATTTGTTGAGACATCTGTGCAGTTTGACTTGCAGCATCTTGACGATTTGCTAAGTTCTGCATTCTTAATTGTTGTTCTTGAGTAGCTTGTTGTAAATTAGCTTGTTGTTCGTTGCTTAAGTTTTGAGCTGCTCTAGATTGAAGTGCTTGTGCATTGCTTTGAGCCATTGGCATAGCTGATTGTATAATAGAGTTAAATAAAGCATCTCTACCTACAGTAGAAACACTTAAACCTCTTTGAGCCATTTGAGCATTAATAGCATCTACAGCAGGTTTAGCCCACATAGGAACTTCACCATCTTCCATACCACCTAGTAAGCTTTCCATTTGTGAAGATACTAAAGCTTCTGTAGGTAGTGCAGCAATAGCAGCATTAACTTCTACAGGATTTGTATCTATTTGAGCTTCTACAGTTGCAGGGTCTTCTACAATAGCAGCAGCTATATCTTGAGGTATATTACCAACTTCAGCTACCATAGATGCAGCAGCACCTTTTGCAGCTTGTCCAGTTACTGCTCTTTGTTGTGCAGCTTCATAACCAACTGTTCCTATAATTTGAGCAGCTTGACCGTCTGTAGCTGGTACACCTGTAATAGCTTCACGTGATTGTGCTTCAGCATCAGGACCTTCTGATATATTAGCACCCACACCAACAACATCTTTAGCAAATGCACCTGAAGATAATATACCTTCTACATCTTTAGCTTTTGCAGCATTTGCAATACTTTCTGATATTCTTGCAGCTTCTGCTGGACCTGATAGTTCTGATATTTCTTGAACTTTAGCAACTGCATCAGGAGATAAATTTCCTATTGCAGCTTGAACATCAGGACTTGTAGATACTTGTGCAGCTACCATTTTAGCTGTTTCTATATCTTCTGGAGTTTGTGCAGTTTTAACTGCTCCTGTAGTAACTCCTTCTTTAGTAACTTGTTGTGCAGTAGTTGCTGTTGCTGTAGTATCTTTATAACCTTCAACATCTTGCATTGCTGTTGTTTTTTGGACTTGGTATTTTAAAGGTCTACCAAATTCATCAACACCTACTCTTTGAGCTGCAGGTATTTTTGCAGCATCAGGAACATCACCAGTTGCAGAAGCTTCTATTTGTAATCCTGTTTCTCTTATTCTTTCTTTTCTAGCTGCATCAAAAGTTGGGTCTTCGTCTTGAGCTGTTGTTTCTCTCATAGCCTCATCACTTGCTGGTGTTTGTTTTGGAGGTAAAGGAGTTCTTTGTTCAAAGTCATCTCTATCTCTTGGAGGCATTATCGGAGGAGGAGTTACAGGAGGTCTTTCAATTGGTCCACTTGCACCACCACCTATCCCACCTATTGAAGGTGGTTGAATTGGTTTATCATTTGGAGGACCTTTAACTGGTCCACCCGGAGGAGTTACTGGTCCACCTTTTTTAGGAGGTAATCCCGGTCTTTCGTTATCTTCAACAGTTCTAATACCGTCTCTAACCTTTTCACCTCTAGCATATCCTACTCTACCGCCTTCACGATAGTCTGCTCTGCCACCAGTATAATATTTCTTTTTATATTTTTTCATAGTATTATATACCTATTTTACTTGACTTCAAAGAGTTTGTCAAGCTTTTCTCCGATTTTATCTATCCTATCCATGAGGATTCCCATGTCATCTTTTAATTCGTTTTTGGTTACATACTCTCTAGCTATCTCTTCACGAGTCTTGTTTAAGAGTATGTCAAGGCGTTTAGCCTCTTCTGTGTTTTGTCTAATGCTGTAAAGCACTGGTGCTAACACCAAAGTTATAAATATATTCCAAAATAAATAAGGTGTTAGTTCCATGGTGTTTTTATCCTATTGTTTTAGTAACGGATGTTGGTGTGATAAGTAATGCGATTTGAGCATCTAAGCTAGACTTCATAGCTGTTACAGCATCAGAACCCATAGCTGTTTCTACCCAGCCTTGTACGTCTGAAGCAGATAAATCTGCAAAAGCTGTAAAGCTTGACAAGTCTGAAGTATCTACAGATTGTGTTCCGTATGATGTAGCAGTCCAGTTGTTGCCATCAGCATCCTGATTAGCATCGTCTTCTGCTGTTAATCTCCAATGCACGTTATAAACAACGTCTGCATTACTATCTAGTGTTGGGTAAGTATCAACTGTTGAAACATCCCAAGTATATCCAATTGCCATATTATTTCTCCTATTATATTGCAGATGCTTCGTTAGCGTTTTGTTTTGCAGTTTTCACTGCGTCAGTCCAAACGGTTGAAGCTATGCCTTGGACTTCTGTAGACTCTCCAGACACGTCTGTATCTGTATGAGTCCAACTATCGTCATCATTTTGTACAGAGCTTACACATTCTAATGCGTGTCTATGAAAAGACCTTGAAAGCTCTACACCATCTTCTTTGATGATTGTAGCTGTTCTTACTTGTATAGTTTTGTAGTCTCCTACAACTTCTATTTTATCTTCTATTATTTCTTTTGTTATTGCCATTCTATTTTCTCCTATGTCCGTACCTAGAATCCACTAGGTATATTAGTTATTATGATGTTTCGTAAATTACAGTAAAGATAATGTATCCTGCTCCTATATTATTACCAGCAAGTTGCTGTTTACTAGTAGATGTGCTTCCACTTGCTACAAAAAATTCTACATGGTCAGTGTTACTCCGAACTCTAGCATAAGTGCCCTCAAATACACATCTATCTATATCCGCAGCAGATGGAGACCAACCATTTAGTACACAAGTAAAAGGCAGACCAGCAACTCTTAAATCACTACTATTTCCAGTTCCTGATACATCAATGTATGTTTGGGCTGTAACTCTATTACCAATTTTTGTATAAGTTGCTTTATTTACTCCATTTACTGACCAACCACCACTATTAATTGTAGGAGTCCAAGTACCTTCTTCATAATCGTCAAGTTTGTTTGCTGAACCTGTACCGCCTAGATAAGCACCACCACCAAGGTAAATATCTTTCCATGTATAAGAAGAAGAACCAAGGTCAGTACCATTATTAGTAGCATCTCCTGAATTATCTGTTGCGTATACTATGCCTGTACCAAAAGACAAGCCTGAATGACCTGACTGTGTGCTATGTATTTTTAAGTTATTACTACTAACAACACCAATACTTCCAACTGGTGAGCCTGCTTTATTTAACTCAATGATGTTTCCATCGTTAGTACCACGATTAAGCTTTAATCCAGCATTTCCGCCTATAGATGCTGTTATTTGTCCTGCTGGTTCAATTTGCACACCTGCTGATGCAAAGTCATCTGCTGAAGTCTTACCCACCAACAAGTTGCCTGAAGAATCAAGAGTCATATTCGCACTTGCAGATGCGTTAGTTCTAAAACTAAATGCGTTATCGCTATGTGAATAACCTATTTGTCCTCTAAATCTATCATCACCACTTGCACCATCTGCAAAATAAATAGTTCCTGAAT
>Ga0208791_1000797_pt1 | contig 12887 bp, 23 predicted proteins | sample 11_taG_FD_184084 | JGI IMG/M metagenome (GOLD analysis project Ga0208791, IMG submission 184084) | Marine viral communities from the Subarctic Pacific Ocean - 11_ETSP_OMZ_AT15265 metaG (SPAdes) (version 2) | ecosystem: Environmental > Aquatic > Marine > Oceanic | place: Pacific Ocean | collected...
ATTTAGGAGGACAAGGTTCTGTAAGAAGATACTTTAGAAATGGAAAAGTTTTTAGAGATGGAAATGGAACTAAAATTACTTCCTATATGGATAAGTTTAGTGGATACGATATCGCGTTAAATTAAATAAAGATTATGAGAAAAACGTTATGGGTAGGCCTTGGTCTATTTTTCGTAGGTTGTGCCTACATCGGAGTACTTCTTCCTGGAGTACCAACAACATTCTTTGTGATACTTGCTGCCTGGGCATTTAGTAAATCATCTGAGAAATTCAATAAGTGGTTACACGAACATAAATTGTTCGGAAAATACCTAACCAATTGGGAAACCAAAAAAGTATATCCAACTAAAGGTAGATATGCAATGGTAGGTGTGATGTGTATTTCACTAATTTCAATGTTCTTTACAGTTCCACTTAGGATTGTAGGGTATGCCGGTTTTACTTTCCTATTAATTTGTATTTGGGCATTCAGATATCCTGGCTCAGTAGAAGAATACAACAAAAGAGTTAAAGAAGGAAAGAAAATTGGCTGGTTTAAATGAACAAAATTAGATTAGAATATAGTAAAACTGATGTACTGTTTCCACGAATTGATTTCTTTATAGATAATATAAGAAATAATAAGCCATTTCATTTTATTAGAATAAACCACGGAATACTTGATTTAATTTTTCTTGGTCATGATAATATTTCTAACTTTGAGAAGTCATTTCAGAATGAGAATTTTAATAATATATCTAATAGAATGTTTATTGGTGATAAACGAGATAAAAATACTCCTATAAAAAAGTTCCACAAAGATTCAAACTCTGATGATGTTAAATCTAAAATGGCCATACTTTTAAAAGTTTTAAAGGAATATGGTATATCTGATAAGATACAAATCGGCGTATCTCTTGGTATTGGTCTAAATACATTACATGGGGTCTTGGATAAAAACCATCCACTTCAAATTGGTAGAAATGAAACAATAAATATAATAAATAAAAATACAAACTCACAATTTTATTATTCAGGTATACTTAAACACTATACAATTAAAAAGGAGATTTTTAAATTGTTTGAAGAACTGAATTCTAACAAGTTTAAAGTTGTATTTGTTGGAATGAATTATATGAAATTTTTTGAAGATATTTTTAAAATAGATAATTTTCATCACATAAATATACCATGGACTGGTGCTATTAATAATATAGATGAGTATATTGATGAAATTAAAGAAATAAGAAAAACTAATGAAAAGGTAATGGTAATGCATTGCACTGGTCATATATTATCTTCTTATATTGCTCATGAATTAAAAGATACCGATATATTTGGCTTAGATATTGGTAGAAGTTTTGATTTATTAGTTTCACATATTAAAAATGAAGGAATTGCAAGTTATTGGCCAACTAAAGAGAAATTAGATAAGTACATAGAATATGTAGATACGGTTAGACATCATAGTGACTTATATACCAATTCTATAAATAATTAATAAGTATGGCAAACGGAATTTACAAAGTAACAGAAGAATTTGAAGAAAAGTTAGCAGATTATACTGGTTCTAGATTTGCAGTAACTGTTGATAATATGAGTAATGCATTATTTCTTGCATTATATTACGAAAATCATATTAAAAAAAGTATTAAAGGTGGAGTTGTAACATGCCCAAAGAGAACATATCCATCGGTGCCATGTGAAATCATTCACGCTGGATTAAAGGTTGAGTTTACCGAAGATTACAATGGATTGGATATGAAAAAAGGTACATTTAAGGGTGCATATCAATTGGGTAATAGTAATGTATATGATTCAGCACTGAGATTCACTGCCGATATGTACCTAAATGGTTCTCATATGTGTTTATCATTTACTGGGCCATACAAACATTTCAAATTATCAAAAGGTGGAGTAATACTGACTGATGATGTTGATGCATATCGTTGGTTCAAACGTGCAAGATATAGTGGTAGACGAGAATTGTCTTATCACGAAGATAATTTTGATATGATAGGTTGGAACTTTTACATGATGCCTGAATTGGCTGCAAGAGGACTACTTCTCATGGGTCAATTCTATGAAATTGGTGGTGGTAAAAAACACAACGAGGATTTGGAATTACCATATCCTGATTTAAGTAAATTTGAAATATATAATCAGTAAGTTATGAATAAGATAGGAAAAAACGTAGAGATACACCAATTAGCATACATAGAAGATAATGTTGAAATTGGTGATAATACCAAAATAGGACCATTTTGTATTGTAAGAAAAGGAGCCAAGATAGGTAATAATTGTTCATTCACAGCGTATTGTGAGATTAGAGAAAATGTTGTCATAGGAGATGGCACTACTATGGGTAGTAGATGTACTATATCTGCTAATGCAACTATTGGTAAAAATTGTGTAATTAAATATGCATTTGTATTAACCGATACACCTGATTTAAATGAAAATGAAACAAAAGTAGTTAAAGGTATTGGTAATGATGTACTTATTGGTGCCAATGTAACACTTATGCCAAACACATCTATTGGTGATAATTCAATAATAGGTGCATGTTCCCAAGTTCGTAGTGATGTTGGTAGCAATGAAATATGGTATGGTTCACCTGCTAAATTTTTTAAAGAAAATAAATAATGTTATCAATTCTTAAAAATGCTGGTGAAGAATGTATCACTTATTATGTAGGTGATAACATAGAACATATATCTCATTTGAAAGATTGTAAGTTGATATGTAAGAAAAAGTTTGAAGGTTTAAACAATGTAGTTCAGATTGTTGTAAATGACCCTCAATTACATTTTTACAAACTTTCACATAAAGTAAGAGATACCTTTATCTTTTCGGATGGTGGTTATAATATTGGTAATGCTTGTCAAATACATAAATCTGCTGTAATTGGGTTAGGTGTAAAGATAGGAGATAATGTTACTATTGGCCCTAATTCAGTAATCTATTCAAATACCGAAATCGGAGATAATGTAGAGATTGGTGCAAATTGTACTATTGGTACTGAAGGAATGATGTGGGTATGGGATGGTGATGTCAAAGTATTTCTAAAACAATTGGGTGGAGTTAAGATTGGAAATGATTGTATTATAGGTTCGAACTCATCGATAGTACGAGGTTCTGCCAATGAACTAACCATCTTAGAAGATGGAGTTAACATGGCACCTGGTTGTTGTATTGGACATGGTACTTTTATTGGTAAACAAACTCATTTAGCTAATAATGCTTCAACGGGGGGTTCAAGTTATATATCACCATATAGTTTTATTGGTAGTTCTGCAGTAGTTTCCTCTGGAGTTACTATTAAAGTAGAAGATGTTGTACTTGGTGCAGGTTCAGTAATTACTAAAAGTGTTTACGAAAGTGGAGTGTATGTAGGTTCTCCTGCAAAAAAAATAAAAAGTACTAAAGGTAAACTAACAGGAATGCCAAAATGGAGAAGATAAAAGTATTTCAAATTGGATTTAACAAATGTGGAACTATGTCTCTTTGTGATTTTTTTATTAAAAATGGTCACAAATCTGTACATTGGGGAGATGGAATTTGGGATAATCATTTTAAAAAAAATCAAAGTGTGGGTAACCTACTTTGTGAAGGACATAATGATATTGTTTTTTGGAGTGATATTGGATTCATACAAAGACAGTTTCAGATATTTTCTGAACAATATCCTAATTCTAAATTCATATACAACACTAGACCTTTAGAAAAATGGCTGAATAGTAGAAATAGACAATATAAAAAACATCCACTTGCTTTTACTGATAACTTTGGGTTTACTATTGAAAATGGGATTGATAGAATAGATTATTGGAAATCTGAGTGGTTTTATCGTAAAAAAGTTGTTGAAGAGTTTTTTATAGGAGATATGGCTAAAAGATTATTAATTTTTGATATTGAAACTAATACTGGTGATGATATTAAAAAGTTTTTACCAGAATTGGAGTTTACTAATCTAAAAATGTCTTACAAAAACAAAGGATGAAAACAATTTTAGGAATTATATTAATAATAGGATTCGGATTACTTTCAGCATATCTAAGATATTCGGAGTATAAAGATTAGGATATATCAAATATTTTTCGTATATTTGTATAAACAAAAATTAAATATAGATGAGATTTGCACTAATTGCACATGATAATAAAAAGGCAGACATGGTTGCGTTTGTATCAAAGAGATTACCTTTCTTTAATAGAGAGGATATTGAAATTGTAACAACAGGTACAACTGGTAAGAAAGTTAAACACGCAGGAATTACTGATGTAGAAACTGTAAACTCTGGACCAATGGGAGGTGATGCTGAAATAGCATCTATGGTAGTTAGGGGTGAAGTAGACGCGGTATTATTCTTCAGAGACCCATTGGATAAACATCCACACGATGTAGATATTTCAATGTTGATGAGATTATGTGATGTACATGATGTACCTTTGGCAACTAATTATAGAACTGCTAGTATTTTGGTAAAATGGTTTAAAACAAAAATGAAGTAATGGAAATATTCATAGTAATAGCATTCAATAAAGCAGATTTCTATCCCGTAGGAGTTTGTGATAATTTAGTATTGGCTAAACAATATGCTCAGAGAGAGTTTAAAGAAAGAGCAAAATCACATAGAGTATATGTGTATAAAAAAATGATGAATGCCCCACAGATGATGGAAGACAAAATAGTGTATAAATTATAATGGATGTAACTAAAAAAGTAATAATAATGGTTACTGGTTCATATAGGAAACCTGATAATCATAAAGAATGTGAAAAAACATGGATACCATTGTTAAGAGAAATGGGGTTCACTGTATTGACTGCACTTGGTAATAAGCAAGTTCAAGAATATGGAATGTTAACACCAAATGATTTTAAAAATTATTACGAATTTACTAACAAAAACACCATTCAATTCAGAACTTTTGATGATAAACGAGGTTTATTTGATAAAAGTATAAAATTACCTGCAAAATGGATATTAGAGGAAACCGATTATCAATACTATTTTAGAATAGATTCAGACTCATTTGTTCATCCCCAAAGGTTTAAACAAATGTTAATAGATAACTTTCGTTGGGCACCTGATTTGGATTATATGGGTTGTTGTCATCCTTGGATGGGCTGGAATCCTCATAATCCTGGTAGACATTTTGTTTGTAGAAGTGGTCACATTGCATCAGGTTGTGGATATATGGTATCTAGACGAGCAATGAGAGTAGCATTAGAAAAAATGAGAGTATTACAACCATTTGAATTTCAGGCAGATGATTGGATACTTGGACGAGCAATGTGGCAAAACGGAATACAACTTTTACATGATTCTCGTATTTATTTTGAATCTAAACATAGAACACTTATAAAAGATTATGGGGATATTGGAGTACCTGATATTACAAATAGAAAATCTCATTTGGCTATTCAACATTATATGAATGGACATATGGAAGAAGCAATTAAAAAATTAAAGTTATGAAAACAGCATTAACATACGATGATATTCAATTAGTACCATCGTTTTCGAATATCAAATCAAGAACAAATATCAATCTTAGTACAAAGTTGAGTAGGAGATATGGATTACTAAATCCTATCGTTGCTTCACCAATGGACACAGTTTGTGAATATGATATGGCACTGAAAATGGCACAATTGGGTGGTGTTGGATGTATTCATAGATTTATGAGTATTACTCACCAATGTGATATTGTAGAAGAATTATTTAATAAAATATATGATGACTCAGATGGAATATCTATTGCTCAAGATTGGGGTATTATGTATGGTGATTGGCATTCTGAAACGAAACTAGTTCCAATTATGGCTGCAATTGGTGTTCAAGATGAAGATAAGAAAAGAGCATTAGAATTATCTAAGAGTGGTGCAAATGTTTTATTAATTGATGTTGCACATGGAGACCATCAAAATGTAATTGATATGATTCATTGGTGTAAAACACAAGATAAATTACAACACGTTGATATAATTGCAGGAAATATTGCAACTGCAGAGGCCGCAGAACTTTTAGAAACTTATGGTGCTGATGGTTTGAGAGTTGGTATTGGTGGTGGTTCACTTTGTACAACTAGAATCAAAACTGGATTTGGTGTTCCAAATGTAACTTCATTAGAAGAAGTTTTGAAAGTGAGTGGAGTACCAGTTATGGCAGATGGTGGAATTAGAAGTAGTGGGGATATGAGTAAAGCTCTTGCAATTGGAGCTGAAACTGTGATGTTAGGTTCGTTACTTGCTGGAACTGATGAATCACCTGGTAAGATATTAGAAACTTCAAAAGGATTATATAAAAGATATAGAGGTTCAGCATCTTTGGAAACCAAAGTAACTCATGGTCAGAAATCAAGAAACGTTGAAGGAGAATCTACAACAATTCCATATAAAGGTGGAGTGAAATTCATTGTAAATGGATTATTGGATGGTGTAAGGTCGGCATTATCATATGCTGGTGCAGAAGAGTTGAGATTTTTTCATCCAGAATATGTAATTGTAACAAACGCAGGACAGAACGAGGCAAAACCACATTTACTATGATAAAGTGGTTCAGAACAAATAAAATATTGAGGAAGTTGCTCGATAAGAAACAAGAAGAGATTGATAATCTCAGAAATGATTGGTTTAAAAAAAGAAAAGAAATCTCAGAATTGAAACGAGAATTACAATTGGCTCGTAGAATGTGGGATGAAACTGATAAAACAAAAAGATATTAATATGGAAGCAAAAAAGAAAGCAATTATCGTAAGTGGATATTTTAATCCAATACATAAAGGACATTTAGAATTATTTGAGATGGCTAAACAAAATGGTGATAAACTATGGGTTATCGTAAATTCTGATAAACAAAGAGAATTGAAAGGTTCTGAGTTTTTTATGGATGAGGATGAAAGATTAGATATCGTAAAAGCTATTAGATATGTAGATTACGCTCTACTTTCTCAAGATACTGATAGAACTCAATGTGAAACTCTTAAACAATTCTCAGAAATGTTTGGTGAAGTATATGATTTGGCATTTGCAAATGGTGGTGACCAAAATAATGATACGATTCCAGAAGCAGAGGTTTGTAAAGAATATGGTATTGAACTAATGGATGGGCTGGGAGTTAAAATTCAATCATCTTCTTGGTTATTGAGATAATATGGATTTCGATATAGAAGAACATGAGGAAAATATGAAGGGAGCCAAGGCTTACCGATTATTACCTCAAAAATTGATGATGAAACAATTCGAAGATTGTGGCAGAGATGTTCACAAGTTTTGGGATTCTATTGAGTGGGATTCATCTTGGTTAAAACACGATACACCAGAAGAAAAACGAATTAAAGAAGTTAAAAGAGAATTTGAAAGACATCCATTAAAAAATTGGATAAAAAAACCAAAAGAATTACAACTGTAATATGTACAATAACGCAACATTTATAGATAAAGAACAACTGAAAAATATCAATAAACTTGATAAGTGGTTAGTTGAAGAACAAACAAAGATACCAGAAGATGTTGTCTTACAATGTAGAGAACTGATTACTAAGATATTAGATAAGGGACATTACTATGAAGGACAAGCAGAAGTATTGAATATGTTAGGTGAAGAATATAATAAATGGATTAAATCCAAAAGATAATGAAAAAAGAATGGAAACCTAAATGTAATAAATGTGGAAAAGATATTCCAGTTGGATTACAATTAGATTCAATTTGTGTAGAATGTTTAATCAAAAAACCTAAGAAATGATAAAAAAGTTCAAAATATTTTGGGATAAGTTTACAACGAGATTCGCTGTACCTCTACTAATTGTCAGTATGGTTTGGAATACTTACTTAGGTTGGGAGAGTAGAACCAATGCTAGAGTAGCAGAACATAGGTTCAAATTCTATATATTAGAACACAGACATTTACCAGTTGAAGAAAATATCTATACTATAACTTCGGTTGATGGTGAAGAAATTGAAATTGATGAATCAACATATGGGGAAGTGGATACTCAATGGTTGAGAGAAAATGGATGGGAAGATATGATTCCAAGTCCAATGGATAATTTAACACCAGAAGGAATAAGTGATATCTACTTAGGAAAAATATTCAATGGAATTTCAAATATCAAATCAAAAATTGTGAATTGGTATGAAAGTTTATTCAAAGAAGAGTATATAAAAACAATGAGAGGTTAATGAGAGCAAAAGAATGGTTAGATAAAAATGAGTGGGGAAATCAACCAATAGAATCGGATGCATTTTCCCATTACACAATGTTGGATACTCTTTTAGAAGAATACGCTAAACATTATATGAGTGAACAACTCAAAGCTATCTCAAACAAAACCAAAAATAATATGAAAAAATTCATATAAAAGTTTGGTAATGTCAATTATAATTCGTATATTAGGTTTGTAATTGATTAAGTATGAGAACAAAAACATTTAGTGAGATTTATTACAAATCTGATAAAAGTAAAGAGACTTGGGAGAAATATGGAGAATCCATGAAACTCTCAGTCAAAAATAAGTTAATACAATTAAAACATTTACTAACTTCACCTGATTTAGATGATGAATATAGGGAAAGACAATGGTTGGCATTGAGAAGATTAGATTATGGTTATAATTTATTCGTATTTAATGGTACTCAAATCCAAAACTCTGGATTATGTACTAAGAAATGTTTAAGTTATGTTAAAAGAAGAAAGAAAGGAAAGTTGGTTAAAGACCACTTTTTTGGAGTAACTGAGGCATCTGTCGTTCTGAGAGATGAGTTTGAAAAATGTAATTTTGATATTGAATACATGATAAATGAGTGGTTACCTAAGAATTACCACTTGTATTTAACTTGGTATGTCACACCAGAAGAACATAAAGGTAAGAATATTACAAGGGCTGGTCATTCAATCGAAGAAAAAGATAATTTTGAACATTGTAATGATAAAGTCAGTACTATTGTAGAAATGATAAAAAAATAAATTTATGGAAAGAAAAACGTTTAATGACTTAAAGTCATTTGACCCTAGTATATTAGGTAAATATATTAATGAAGTTTTAATTAATTGGGATAAATGGAGAGAAAATTATTGGGGCCAAGTAGTACTCAAGCCTTCAACTGGTAAAACCATAATCACATTAAGAGATATAGCAAAATACGAATACTCGAAAGGAACTAGATTGATGATTTACACAGGTAAGGAGACTCTTATACTAGAAAAATCAAAGTTTGACAGAGAACTGTTGGAGTCTTGGGATAATGTAAATTTCAGAAACAAAATTGGTTGTGAAGCAATTATTAAACAATTCAATGTAACTAGTAAAGAGATAGTGGAAGGTGTACTAAATGACCTTAAAAATCAACCAACTTCGTTTGGTTTTATAACTTGCACATTACAATGGTTGGAGAAAAATCAAGAATGGTTCAAAGAGAAATTTGAAGAATACGATATTGTAAAGAAAGTAATTTGGGTTTCAGATGAGTCTGGTCAAGAGGCATCTTCAAAAGCATCAACCACAGAATATAATAATGGAAGTGCATGTGATGAGAGAATACATAAGGCTAGAAGATTTAAATTATATCAAAATTTCAAAGATTATGTATATGCAATTGGTTTGACTGCAGATAGGAAGTTAGAAATTATGGATGAGACATTTGGAACTGATGCATATAGAGTTTTAAATACATTACAGCCAAGGGGTGAAAATTGGGAATCGGTATCACAACCAAAAAAGACCATATGGTTTGACCCTAGATTACCTATGAATGAAACATTTCCAATGTTTCTTAATTATGTAATAGGTGAGAATTGTATTTTAGATAAATTAGATAGTGAGTCTGGTAAGAATATTGGTGAACACATAAAAAGAACTGGATTTTTTCAACTACCTACTCTGGCGTCTGATAATAATCTACTAGATTTTAAACAGGCAATGATAAAAATGGCAATGCAACCTAATTGGATTGGTAAACATATGGTAGTCACTACTAATGAGAAGATAACTGGATGGAAATTTATGAAAGGTGGTGTTAAGGAATTGAATACCAACGAAATGAAATCATATGGGTACACTTCAGACACCAAAATAATTGAGAAAGTAGGAGACATCATGTCACCACTATATTTTATAGGTGTTGTTCAGAAATTTATATATGGTACTAATATTCCATCTTTTTGTGCATCTATGTCTTGGAGAGAATATGGTATGCATTACAAAGATAAAAATAGAGAAGCAGTATATGTAACTGATACAGGTATACAATATCTGTGTAGGGTAATAAGATTACTATATAAACGAGACGAATTGGTAAAAAAATGTGACAGTAAATCACAGTTTATGGAGTATGATTATGCTTTAAACACTTGTCAGAACTTCTTACCTCGTACTCAATGGTGGGTTGCTGCCGAGAGAAGATTAATAGAAGATTTTTATACAACTGAAAATACAAATTTAATTCAAGAAGGTTTAGAATGGAATCACTAATGATATATTTACTCATTGGCACTGTGTGGTCTTTGATATTTGAGTTCGGTATAAATCCGAGAGAAGTTGATAATGGAACTAGGTTTAGACAAATTGTGTTATGGCCTATTCCACTAGGTGCATTTATACTCGGATTCATCATAGCATTTATTAAAAGTTTGTAAAAGATATGAAGGTAGCATTATTATTAAGTGGTAATATGACCGATTGGACTGTAAATTACATATATTTTAAGAGATATTTATTAGACCATTATGATGTAGATATTTTTATAAGCACATGGAAAGGTTATAAGATATATGAAATTGATGGTTTGAGACCAGACAATACATATGACCCTATTGTTTTTGATATTCAAGATTATGAAAAGGGATTCGGAAATGCATGGAGTAAAATTACAGAACCATTTGAGGATAGAAAAGAGAATAATACCAATCTAAATAATTGCATGTCAATGTGGTATAAAACTCAAAGAGTAAATGAACTCAAAAATGAATATCAATCTATAACAGGTGTAAAGTATGATGTGGTAATCAAAACAAGACCTGATTTGAAATTGGAAAAAAAGGTTGTATTAGAAAAACCAAAAAAAGACATACTTTATATTCCAAAGGGTTGGGATTGGAGTGGAGGTATAAATGATTTATTTGCATATGGAAATTCCAAAGTTATGGATGTATACGCTGATTTGTTTAAGTCTTATATTTACCTTTTACAAGAATGTAATGTTTCTCTAAACCCAGAAATCATACTTAAAGATTATATCAACAATTCCGAAGGAATCAAAGTGAAAAGACCTCTGATAGATATGACTCTAAGAGATATGAATATTAAACAAACTTATAATTTTTAAGATATGGATTTATCCAAATATATAAAAGAAAACAATTTTTTCAACTCTGATGTTGAATTTGATGTAATCACATATGTATCTGACCTTATATCAGAGCATGAAAATTATAAAGATATATCATATCCTATATATGTTCCGAGTAAAGGAAGGGCAGATTGTGCATTTACTCCACAAACATTGAATGAAGAAAATATTCCATATAAATTATTCGTTGAACCACAAGATTTTGAAGAGTATTCAAAATACCATGATATAGATACACTAGTGAATATAGAGCATAATGATAAAGGAATTTCTTATGTTAGAAATTTTATAAAGAATTATTCTAAAAAACAAGGAGATGAATATCATTGGCAATTGGATGATGATATTAAACATTTTAGAATTAGGATGAATGATAGACCTAAGAATAAAAATGTTAAGGTTAAAGGATTAAATGCTCTTTCAATAGTAGAAAAGACAGTTAACTTATTTTCAAATGTTGGTATATCTGGTCTTACTTCTTCTGCTTTTGCATTTAGTAAACCAAATCCTATTAAGGTAAATCAACTTGCGTATTCATGTGTATTGATTAATAATAATATAGATTTAACATGGGATGAGAATTTATCTGGTGTTGAGGACTGGCATTATACTCTTACACTTCTTGAAAAAGGATTCTGTACACTTTCGTTTTCTCATATCTTATTTGAGGCACCTAGTACTTCATCTCAAAAAGGTGGGAATATGACTCATTGGGAAAACAAAGAAAAACGAAGAAAATTATACGAGAGATTTGTCAAGATATGGCCTAAGAATTTTAGACTTCTTGAATTGGGAGAAACTTCATCTAAAGGTTATAAACTACAACATATTAGAAGATTCTTTTTAGACTACAAAAATCAAACATTAAAATTTAAAAAATAAAATGGAAGTTTGAAACCCTTGATACTTCAGATACTTGCAAGAGAAGTCCAATAGAACGTATACTAAGTAATAAGGATAGTATATGCAAAGGAATATAAAAAGACCCCATATCACATAGTTATATGTAACAACGTATACAACCCATGGATAATAAGAGAGAATTAAATAAACAAAAGAGACATTATGAATCTATCCTTATAGACATAATCTTTAAATTATTAGATATAGAAGACCAATTAGAAAGAAACGATTTTCATCCTCATGACCTACAAGACCAAATCAAAAAAATAAAAGAAACCATAGGTAAAGAATTATCCGATTGATACCCTTATTAGGTTAACCCCTATATAAGACCCTGCAACTGCACGACCCTAATACTTATATACACATAGGTTTATATCCAAGTATATCCACAATTTACCACTTCCTACCACTTTTCCCCACTTAATAATAGAATACTAAAGTTAATTCATTGATTAGCAGTGTGGTAGGGGAGTGCAATAGTTCCTGTGTGTGTCTGTGCAGTCCACCATTTTTCTACCCATGCCCTTTGACATATCTCGGAGCACCCCAAGGACTATCCCACATGCAATAAAGAATCCCTTAAACACTCGCTGCACGGTTGGTATTTTTTTGGTATGCTATAACTAAGTTACGAAATTTAATTTA
>Ga0208791_1000801_pt1 | contig 12819 bp, 22 predicted proteins | sample 11_taG_FD_184084 | JGI IMG/M metagenome (GOLD analysis project Ga0208791, IMG submission 184084) | Marine viral communities from the Subarctic Pacific Ocean - 11_ETSP_OMZ_AT15265 metaG (SPAdes) (version 2) | ecosystem: Environmental > Aquatic > Marine > Oceanic | place: Pacific Ocean | collected...
AGTAAACCAATCACTTGATGCTGTTGGATTTAATTCTAGTGATCCTTCTGCATAAAATTTACCACTAAAGTTTGTGGTATACGCTACAGCGGTATTTGTACCATCACTATTCTTGTTTTGTGCTGTGCCAGTAAATGCGTCACTATATGCAGGCGATCCTGAAAAGCTATCATCTTCTTGACTTGATTTGATTTGGCTACTAGGGTTGGCTTTTACTTCTAGCACATATGTTAAACGTGCATTTTGATCACTGTATAATCCAAAAACTAGTGCATCTTGATTTGTATAAGTAATAGTAACATCATACAAAGCAGGAGACAATTTACCAAGATCGGACTCAGTTAACCGCAGTAGTACACTACCTGTATCAGGATCAACCTTAATAAGATTTTTAATAATTACAGACGACTTAGTTGTTCTGTCAACTATAGTAGCTTTAAATGTTTTGTCAGTTAAACTGACAGGTTTACGGCTGTTATCAATTACAAAGAACTCAAAGTCGTTGTTGACACCCTCATATGCTATAAGTGGCTTATGATTTTGTGCACCGTAATAAGTTGTACCTCTACGATTAGGTATAACAATTTCACTTCGTTGGTTGTAACTGTATGCTTTACTCTGATAATTCATGTTTCGGTCTCCATGACTATTTATAGTGATAAGTAATATTTAATATGACACATATACCACAAAAATATCAAAAACTCTTAGAAAACTTTCCTTTTCTGACATTAGTTTCGTACGGCGGTAACGAGTACGTTGGTATCATGCAAAATCAAGATCATCAAATGGCTAGCATGTATTGTTTTGATAATATCAAAAACGATCATGACAAAGCTGAATTTATTGAACTTGGTGAAGAATGGTGGTGGGGAACAAATAGAATGATCCCTATCAACATTATCTTCAAAACCAGATGGGAGAAATACAGACCCACCATGGTTATTTTTAGTCTTAAGGACTTTAATGTAGTGCATGGCCCAACAATTAGCCTAAGTAACATTTGCCAGAAAAGAATAAAAAGACGAAACATACAGCTAGTACGTAAAGTTAACTAGTTCGTAGTATCGCATTCTTTTGCGGATCTATTGTTCTGAGTCTTCTTGCCGTTGTTTTTTCAGCCGCATGTAATAACAAACCACGCCTAATTTCATTACTGTGATTTGGCATTGTACTGTGCATAACTTTTGGATGCCAGCATACAAAGCTACCTTTCGGTCCTTGGTGCTGTTTATAATTGTCCATAAAGAATAAATCAAACACACTTTTATCAGCATACATATTTTGATAATAATCATAAATGTATTTGTGAGAGCCAGGAACATATCCTGTTGCTCCGTTAGTTTCATCAAAATCACACAGCATTACCATAAACTGCAATCCCAATAAACCTTCTGTATACTTAAACTCTTTAAATCTATATGGTGTATCAATATGTGGACGTACAAAATTCATACCAGGATGTAGAACAATAAAGTCACACATATACCATTCCCAATTACCAGCACCAAATGCCGCATCAGCACACCTTCCCAAGTCTGGTTTAATAATGTTATCAATGAAATGGTTACCTTTTGGTTCATCAGTCCAGTAGTATGCCCAGTCAACTTCTGCAATCTCTTCTGGTTTCATATCTTTGATAGTTTCCCATCCATACCATTTCATATCTTTGGCGTGTCCACGCTCAGGTGGGTAGTTTTCTTCTGCCCACTGATTTAGTTCCTCAATACACTTGGGGTCAAATCTCGCCTCCCACTTTGTAAAACCAATGTCATTGATTTCTTGTACAAATTTCTCTTCGTCCATCTTACTATCCTATCTTGTCACATATCAAGTTAATGTGCACTACACAAGCCACTGCATAACTGATAGCATGTGCTTTTTTAAAGTAGTATTCATTACTAGTTGGCTTTAGCCAAACTTCTTGATTTATTTTTTCCCAACTTTGATTTGCTAAATGCCGCTTGGCAGGCCTTATAATTGCAAGGGTAGCAGCCAATTGTTCTACACTTGTGGGCTTCAATTGTTGCAATAGTTTATCGTGTCCTGATAGATGAAAAACTTTGTCTACGAAGTCTTTGTGCTCTAATAGTTGCCACATTGGCTCTTTATTCATTAGTTGGATAAGATGTTCGTCATCTCTTATATCTTTATATATGCTGACATTAAGTATATCTAACTTAAAGTAACCAGTTTCGTCAGCTTCTTTATGGTCTATTGTGCAGTATCCATTTAATGGATCAACTGGTACACGGTGTGTATATACACCAGTGTTGTGCTTCTTCTTTTTAATTCTTGCTGGCACATGGTGTAATAAATTAAGTGCTTTTTGTCTATCAGCAAAGTCTAAATCAATATCTGGCATGCGTTATCCTATCCAAAATAATTGCACCATAGCAATGCTGTTCATAATCACAAACCATACTGTTAGCACAATAGCAAAGCCTGCACGTCTAATCCATGTACTGATCACACCAAGTATACTGCCTACCAAGTACATAGGAATAAAAATCTTAGTTGCTGGATCCAATACTGTGTATGTTAATACTGCACTAGCACCTATTAGCATTACAGCTTCAATTAGTTCGCAGTAAAATGCAAACGGAGATAGTCTATAACTATCTTTAAAAAACTTCATTACTCCGTTATATAATTTCATCCTTGCTTTCTCCATCTATTATTTCTCTAACCCAATCTACATCATGTGGATTTTGTTCAATTTTTTTACCCCAGTATCCAGCATCAACACTATTTGCTATTCTTGCAAAACATTCATCTGGCATATTACTCAATGCTCTTTGTGCACGTTTACTGCCCAATAGTATCCAGGGAGATATTTTACCACTCTCAACCCAGTCTGCAATTAAGTAACCACTTGCCATTTCCCAGAACAACTGAAAGTAAGACGTCTTACCTGCCTGTTCTACAAAACGTTCTAGTGCTCTATCCACTGTTTCTTTCTTTAAGTGATCTCTAACAAACAACATATACATGCTGTCTGTTGCCCAATCTTTGAGCTTTGCTTGTTTGCGTATTAGCCAACGTGTATATGCTTCACTGTCAATAACGTTGGAGTTTATACAATAACTGCCATACTTTACAAATGCACTAAAATACTGACTATCTACAAATTGCTGATATGTCTTGGGCTTGCTTTGCATACCCAAACGATAAAACAAATCATATGCACCAAAGCCATGTAGTGTTTCTGGAAAGTCTTTTTGTAACCAACGTCTTTTCTTTTCACAAATATGTGACATAAGTGTGCTTTCACGTTTAAAAACTTTGCCACAATAGTCACACTTCATTTTAACAACTCTTTAATTTCTTTGGGCTTCATACCTTGCTGTTCCATCATGTCTTTCCAAACACCTTTATCAGTTGTGTTCTGAATTATATCAAGCTCATCATTATTGTATTGTGGATACTGATCTGCTAGCCACGCTCCTAGTTTATTCTTTTTGTCTCTTTTGCCAGGCGGTATCCATTCATGATACTGTGACTTACCAGCACCAGCAAGTTGTAATAACTGATGCTGTAGTTGTGGATGATGCCTTAGTGTATTGAAATGTAAATTTGTAAATTCATTAACCAACATCAAATATTGTGCCGCATTGCCGCCTTTAACACTGCTTGCCCAACGCATTTGTGTCCACATACTTTTTCCCATGGTCTCAGCTTCTTCTTCAGTTAGATCAGCCCACCATGTTCTATCTCTAGTATCCAGCACCCGCATTTCATTTTTAATGTTTAGTTTATCAGTCAATTGAGATTTCTTCTTCTTCTTCATACTGTACAAATAATTTAAGTGTACGCTCATCATCCTGAAGTTGTAGCTCTACATTATTAACGTCCCATTTAGTATAAGCACGACCTTTATTGTCAATTACTTCAACTCGGGTTACTTTCGAAAAATCTATTACCATATTTCAAGTGTCCTTCCATTACCTGCTATAATAGCACAACATGTTATAATATGCAAGACAATCCAGAAAGTTCTGAATGCCAATGCACGTTTAACATCTGTTTGTGTGATAGGCAAAAACTCAGGCTTGTCTTCATCAGTAACACCAATTGGCATACCTACAGTTCTAGCCCATGTTTTTAACCAACGTCTTTGTCCGCTCATCTTACCACAAATCATCCGTGTCTAATACATCTGGTATCTTGTTTGTTTCTTTAACAAAATATGCACACTTTGGTTTTGGACCTTCTTCAAGTGGTACACATAATATATGTCCATATTTAAGTTTAGGGAAATACCATTTCATATCCTGATAGATATTTACTATCTCTACTTCTGTAAACTCTGGCATAAAGCCGTTAATTGGATTAATAATAAATGCTTTAAATCCACGATCGTTTAAACTTGTAATTGGTAATACTTCTGGATCTCCCACCATGGGATCACAGACTACCAAGTGCCAATCAAGTGGTACACTTACAGTATACTTTCCAATTTTTAATACTGCTGCTGGACAACTAAAACTTTCCAAGAATACCAGTGGTACAAATATATAATCTGCGTTGTCTTTATCACTGTAATCTAATACGCAATAGCGTATGTCTTGAATCTCATCTGGAACAAAATCTAAATCATATGCTTCATTTTCTACTGTTAATACTTTCATTTGTAATTTACCTTTTCTACCTTAAAGGGGTAGTTTGCTTCTTTATAAAATCGCTTTCGTTCAGTTAAGTGGCGTTTACTGAACTTAGCACTACTCGTTACATCCCATATTTGTACACTATCTTTGTCTTGTGCTTTACGTATTCCACGTCCAATACTTTGGATAACCCTTACAAAGGATTTGCCAGGCTCCAGGAGAACCAAGTTAAAAATACGAGGAATGTTAATACCCACGGCAGCCACACCATAGGTTGCAACGATAACCTTGTTATTTGCTTCACTAATTTCGTCATACTCTTCCTTTCGGTCTTTTGTTTTCATACTGCCGCTAATAAACACAGTGTCTCCACCAAGTCGTTCTAGTAGCCCTTCGCCTGCTTTAATACGATCTACTAGCACTAGTGTATTGCCAGTTTCTGCTAAATTTGCAATTACGTCTCCCAAGTAATCTAAACGATTTTTATCAGTTGTCAAGTATGTTAACTCACTCTGATAATTGCCGTAATTGACATCATCTTGTAACTGTAAGATATTAACATCACACTGTGCTAGTACACCCTGCTCTTGTAGTTCGCTTGCCGCCAACTGATGTACAACTTCACCTAAACTTACTTCTAAACTTAAACGTTCATGATCTGCTTTGGGTATTGTGCCTGTTAGTCCCCAACGAATAGGAACATTACGGAAAGGACCTGTAAGTAATTTCTTTAGTACATCTGCTTTGGCTTGGTGTACTTCGTCTACCATAACGCATACTACATCTTCTGCAAATTCGTCCAGTCCCCAGTCTTGCTCGCCATCACGGAAACGTTTTTCCATGATGTTTAAACTTTGCCATGTACATATAGTATGTGTTTTACCAAACTCTTTTCTATCACCAAAGTATACGCCAACATCAAGACCCAAGTTAATGTAGTCTGCTTCTGTTTGTGTTACTAAGTCTTTGTTTGGTACAATAACAATACTACGCCCATATGGTTCTATTAGATTACTAAGTGCGGCAGTCATTAATGTCTTGCCTGCACCAGTGGCAATTTCCTGAATACTTTGTGTATTGTTAATAAATTTATTAATAATATCTACTTGATAATCACGCAACACTACAGGCTCACCTGCGGCTGGATGTTTATCTGGCCATACTCGATCACTGAAATGATCTTCAGTTATTTCTGAAAACTTTAAGTCCCATGTATTGCGGTTATCTTGTAGCTCAACATCGTAATTTTGTTCCTGCAAAATAGGCAGTACATGGTTGAGAGCATTAACAAATGTATTACCGCCCATAGTAAAATACCCAACGCAACCATCCCATCTTCCTAGTTTATAGGCAGGTACATGTCTTGCATAGGGTAAAAAGAACTTTAACTTTTGTTCACATTTTCGACGAGTTTGTAAATCGAGACCTTCAACTTTACAATTAACCTCATCTTTAAGAATAATTTTACATTTCATATTAGTATAGTATACTATCTTTCCGAGGTTGTCAATGATACTTATAAAAATAAGGGCTCAGTAAGATGTCTTACCGAGCCCCCAGGTTTTGTGTAGTGGCGTGAGTGAGAGTGACGCAGACAGAGGAGGTCCACCACTACACCGTCTATATTAGGAACGCCGCATACAAGTCATTTCTACGTAGCGTTTCCATTTATCACCGTTCATCTTCTTGAGATCGGCAATCTTTAAAACCATACGCAAGCTCATTTCACGTAGCTTGTTACGGTTTTCGTGAATATAACCTAGTAAATCTTCTTGTTGAGCTTTATCAAAGTTATATTCGTTTAGCATACCGTCACTGACGATCTGCTTACAACGCAACCATTTTTCGTGCATTGTATCCAGTGTAAGGTCCAAATAGTGACACCGTGACATAATAGCGTCTAGGTGATCTTTAATCTTACCACGTGTCTTTTCAAACTTGAGGTTAGTAATAAAGATAATTGAACCTTTAAACTCGAATTTGTCTGGAATGCCTTCGTTGTGAAGCACACGGCTTTCACTACGCCAGCTCAGGAACCGCTTTGGGCTACTGTCTAGTGCTGCTTTAAGCAAGTTAAGTGATGTCTCATCGTACAATACACTATCACAGTCATCTAGTACAAGCACACTGCCTTCGTTAGCATACTCAAATAGTAGCTTGTACAAACCAATGGCACTTGCGGCACCTTTTTCCATTCCATATTTGCGTCCAGTACCTGTGGTACCTCCGCCCATTTTGTTCATCATTTCCGCTTCATTCATTACCTTCTCTACACCGTAGGATTTACCTACACCTGGAGGACCAGTAACAACCATACCACGGACAACACCATCACATGATGCGTATGTCATATCTTCTAATACTTGAAAACGTTCACGCAAACGTTCAATTATTTGATCATCTGTTTCAGTTTTTTCTGGTGCTTCTACTTCACCATTTGACATAAACGAGAAACAACCTTTCCCTTTTACGTTAATACGAACATTACGATCTGGCATATCACTATGCTCTTTGCCACACACTGTAATATAAGGGCCGCTTGCGCCTTCCTTAAATTCTTTAGTCATTTTAAAGACTTTATCTGTTACTGGCATATTTCGGTATGTTCCGTTATGTACTATCACTTGTTGCATCGGTTCTCACTCCTCTATTAACAACTTATATATACATTTTAACATCATCGTTCAAGATGTCAAGTACTTTCTTCTACTCTTACGTAATTAATTACAGTTTCTTTGCAGTTGGAAAACTTACTAATGTCATGTTGTTTAACTTTACCAGTAAGCATAACGTTACGGCCTTCAAGCAATCCTGCAATATCAGGCTCTTTACTAAAGAAGAACTTCACAATGTTTTCATCTTTATCAACACAAGTTACCAAGTGAATACCATATTTGGCGATAAACTTTACATCACGTACATATACACCAAAACGTAGACGCTCACCACGTTTACCGATAAATTCACTTTTATCACGTAGATTGTCAAACCAATCGTCTAGGTCATCACGTTTTTTGCTAATACGCAAACTGTTGGGTAAACTAGCAATAACACTAATTCCAAAACTATTAGTTTCGTCATTACCAATTGATTTCATGACGCCATCTTCAAAACTGTTAAGTGTACCCATGAGCTTCTTTGCTACTAGTGTACCCTTAAAGTATTCACGAATTTCAGCGGCACGTTCTTTTTGCTTGTTGGTAATTTTTGGCATCTTTTCTGTGCCATTCATATAATGGAATATCGCAGTTTTATTATCTTTGGTTTCTTTACCACGATCACTGTCGTAAAAGCCAAAACCGCTTTTAATAAAACCTTGCTGATCATCAACATATACAGCCAATGACAAGGCTTGCTCTACATTATAAACTGTTTCTGACTTTTTCATACTGACGACTTCCCACCAAATTTACGAATACGTTCGTTAGCTTCTTCTTGCTTCCATTCAGCAACTTTATCCCAAGCACGACAGCTGGCCCAGTTGCCACTGTTTGACATTTTTGCGATCATACGGTGAGCTTCTTTCATTGTCAGTCCTGACTGATAAAAGTAATCTTTTTTCTCACCGAAATTTCTTGCTTCAATTGCCCACATATTAGGCTCCTATGCTAAGTGGTGTTAACATTGATGCAGTAACTTTCCACTGTGTATTACTATTATTGTCTAGTACAACAACTGTCTTTTGGTTAACTTTTGTAACACGACCTGTTACTGTAGCATTACGGCGTCCTGTAAATGATACAATGTCACCTACCATAAACGAACGTGATGCTTGACGAGCAAGATATGTTTGACGCAGTTTAACTGCTGCAATAATCTGATTTAATTCATCACGGTCACTGTTTTGAATTGCTTGAATTGCTGTGTTTAACATTACCATTTTGTATTCCTCGCTTTTGTTTAACTTATGCCATTATTTTAGCAGTTCTAGAATAGTAAGTCAACAGAAAACAGAAGAAAAGTTTCTAATGTTTTCAATAGGTTATAAAATAGTTTAAATTATTTGTATTTTTTCATGCCCAACATGAGCTCTTGGATTTACATATATGTCAATATCTGCGTCTTTAGCGTCTAAACACCAAGCGACATCTTCACTACACATATCGTAATACTCGCCAACTTTCATACGTTTAGGGGCAAACCAAGGATACTTCATCTTTTCAAACACACCTTGTTTGATTAGTACCCAACCAAATCCAATGTAGTCTGCTTTAAACTCGAACTTGCGTTGTGACATCGCCTGGCCACTAATAAACTCATATGTACCGTGTTCTTGAAAGTATTCACTATCCATTTTTTCAACTACTGGAGTACTACCGCCAGGTTGTTGATACCAACCACTTGCTACATCACAATCCATGTTTACCAACTGATCAAACTGTTCGTTGCTAAATGCGATATCACTATCAATCCACATCATATAATCGTATGGCTGACCACCAAATGGCTCTTGATCTGGTCCACGAGTTACATCTGCTCCTGCTACTTTACAACGAGCAAAGTTTACCATACTACTATACTGTTGACTAACAATAGCTTGACCGCCTTGTCTATTAATATGGAATACTAACTCTAATAAACTTGTCATAAACTTACCGCTGTAAGTATTACCTGGCAAGCATAGTATAATAGTTTTACCTTTAAGGCTCATAATGCACCACTGTATTGTTTGATTGTATCTCTGGTGAGAATACCATTTATCCAATTGGATGCAGCATCTTTGACATAGCTAATGTGCTTGTTTGGATATTCGATACCACCTACCCATTTATCGTTCTCATAAAATGCTACACTAAACACTTCGTCTTGTAGCATAATTACACTGAGCTTTTCTTCTTTAGTATACGATTCGATCACATTCATTTATTATTCCTCGGTTAGTGTTATTAAACATATATACGGCAAATTAGATAATGTTTCGTATGCTTCACCTGGACTAGTAATTAACTCTCCAATAACAAGCCACTGATGTGCCATAATATTAACAATTGCCTGTTCATTATATCCTTTGTCTTTAAGTATATCCGAGTGACGCATAGCATACTCTGCTTTGGCAGGATGTAATTCATTAATTTTATTAAGTTTTAACTTTGTTCCATGTTTACGACTACGTGAAGTAAGTTCATAATCATTTGTAAACATAATAGGCATCTCAAGATTAGAGTCAAAATTTGGAATTAGATCGATGTCGGGATCTTTAGGTTTGCCATTTTCTATATTGCCAGCGTTTTGTAACGTAGTTGGAATTTCATTAAAATTTAGTATTTGGTTTACACTTGTCCCAAGTGCTCCCCACGGCAATTCAGAAGTTAACCCACAGTCTTGTGATAAGTCAATACTCATATCTAATTGCGCTTTTGGATCTGATGGTATAAGTGGTACTGTTTCCATAAACCTACGCATATCCAAATAATTAGGATCCATATCAAATTCAGTGTGCATATGACACATCATTTTTAAATGCGGTTTACGAATAGCTTTTTCCCACGCATTGATTACTTTTACAACATACGGATTATCCATATTGAGTCGCCAGCTTATTTTTTCTTTTGCTGAATCTGGATCAAGTAATTTAAGATTATATAATGATTCTATACCTTCGTGTATGTTTGGACTGTTTACGCCCCATTTTTCATCAAACTTGTCTGTTAAGCCGATGGTTAAAATTAATGATTTATCTGACATTTTTATCCCTGTTAACTGTTTTAAAGAAGCCTTCATGGCTTTGAAATGATAATATTAGTTCTTCCCACATTTGTGGACTTAATGCAATTGACTGTGGCATTGGCTTATCATCTTCAAATTGTCTAATATATACTATATCATCAAAGCTATTAATAATAAGGTCAGAGTAATTACCGTGATCGTCCATAACTGTGATCGTAATCTCATCATGTTCCATCTCTACGCTATACATCTGACCTTATACTCCTGTCCACTGTGTTCTTATTTAAGGGATTCAGGTTCATTAACTAAAATGAGTGTTTAACATTTCAATACGATCAGTTGCAGCCGCCATTTTATCAAGTTCTTCCTGAATAGCTTCTACAATGTCGCTGTGTTCGCCAATACCAACACTCTGATGCATATACACCAAAATGTTTGTTTTTGCACGTTCTAGCTCACCTTCGGCATGCATACGTGCGGCTTTTACTAATTGTTCTTTCATTTTATCATCTTTCTTAATCTTTAGTTGATAGACAACCAAGTACGATAGTAACAACTGACCCAATAAATGGAATCAGTGTTGCGGCAGTCCACCATGGATTTACACCGCAGTTACGACATCTTTTAGCTGTTACTGCAAGCATAACCCACAGTATAGCAATTAGTGCCGCCATACTAATTAAAAGTACCATTGCGCTTCCACTTTCAACAAACGGAGTCACTATAATTGCTGCAAGAAATGTAATAACTATTGTTCCCCAATATTGACTTCTAGCTGCTGAACCATCAAAACTAAAATGGCTTTTAAAATCTTCTGTTAACATATTTTATCTTTCTATTAAATTGGCTGGAACGATAGGACTCGAACCTATACTCTGTGCTACCAAAAAGCAATGCATTACCATTATGCTACGTTCCATTAGTGGTAGTCCCTACGAGAATCGAACTCGTCTTTCCAGGTTGAAAACCTGGCGTCCTAACCGATAGACGAAGGGACCTTATTTGGAGCGGGTGAGGGGAATCGAACCCCTGTCATCAGGTTGGAAACCTGAGGTCTTACCATTACACAACACCCGCTTATTATTGGTGCGGATGGAGAGACTCGAACTCTCACGCCGTGAAGCACAGGTACCTAAAACCTGCGTGTCTACCATTCCACCACATCCGCTTAATGGTGCCTGTTGAGAGACTTGAACTCCCGACCTACTGATTACAAATCAGTTGCTCTACCAGCTGAGCTAAACAGGCGTTATCTTTTTACTCGACAAATTGGACAAAAGTCGTTGCTGTCAAGTTCTGCTTTACATTCTGCACATTTATTAACCATGTACTTATTTATTATGGCGGACAGGGTGGGATTCGAACCCACGGAACGCTTGCACGTTCTCCGGATTAGTAATCCGGCGCTTTCGGCCACTCAGCCACCTGTCCATTCTCATAACTTAATATAACACACTATGCATCAGTGTCAACATCTTTTGCATCAGTTTGTGCATCTTTTTCAGCTTTTTCTGATTCTGAATCGACTTTTTCTTCTTCCTCGTCGTCCTCTTCTTCATCTACCAAATAACTCTCAAGTCTTGCTAACTTTATTTCGTTATATAGTTCACATAATTTAACCATTGATCCTGGGCCTTCCCAGACTTCATTCATTAGTTCATTAACTTGATCAAGCGGTACCTTTTTAAATCGTGTCTGCTTGGTATCAAGAACTTCCATTACAAAATTACGGATAGGTTCAGGAACCAGTTTATGATCTGTATAAGCAAATGTTCCTTTAAAACCATTTAACAAATATGGTAAGTTAGTTGGTTGCTTTTTCCAAAATGTTACGTTGCTAATATTCATAAAAGTATTCTCATATAGTTAAAAAAATTGGTACTCCCGGCCGGACTCGAACCGGCACGCCTTGCGGCCACAGATTTTAAGTCTGTTATGTCTACCATTCCATCACGGGAGCAATTGGTGGGACCGGTAGGACTCGAACCTACAACCAAAGCGTTATGAGCGCTCTGCTCTGACCAATTGAGCTACAGTCCCATTGGCGGTCCCTATAGGATTCGAACCTATGACCTGCCGCTTAGAAGGCGGCTGCTCTATCCAACTGAGCTAAGGAACCAACAACTGTATTAAACTTGTACAGGTTCCTTTCCTGTAATGCTATACATCTTAAAGATGATAGCGTTCACTTCTTCTTCTGATAGGAAACCTTTAATAGTATCTCCTTCATTAGTTATTCCTGGAAGCTCAACCATATCGCCATCTTTAAAGATGCCAATTTCGTACAAGCCCATCTTACTCCCGTAACTCACTTCATTCTGGACCACACTTAGTTCCATATGATCGCCAAAAGCGAGGATGGCTTGAACACCTCTGGGGTGTTCAGTATCCATCATTTTAAAATTTGCAATGTTCATGCTGATTATACCTCCAATGCATATGGTTTATTCCACTTACCAACATTAATATCAGTATAGTGTGAACGACTAAAGTAATCAGTCATTGCGTCATCGTTGTTGAAATACTTTGGACCTTTCATAGCCGC
>Ga0208791_1000803_pt1 | contig 12814 bp, 16 predicted proteins | sample 11_taG_FD_184084 | JGI IMG/M metagenome (GOLD analysis project Ga0208791, IMG submission 184084) | Marine viral communities from the Subarctic Pacific Ocean - 11_ETSP_OMZ_AT15265 metaG (SPAdes) (version 2) | ecosystem: Environmental > Aquatic > Marine > Oceanic | place: Pacific Ocean | collected...
TGTAGTATCTACCAGTGCATCTAACTGCAGCTGTGTAGAAAAGACCTGTGCATCTATTGCCTGCCCCAGTTCTTTTACTGCAGATAGTTGTTTCTGATACTCTGGTGTCAGTCTGTCTTTTACCTGTGATTCTAACTCTACATTTGCCACCAGTGAATCATTTAAAAACTCTGCAATCAGGTCTATGTTTTCTGTGACCTCTTTTGATGCAGTTGAAAGACCTTTCATTGCACCTGTGGCAGTTTCTGTTGCTGCTGCAGTTGCAGTCATTTTCTGGGGTGCAGTACTGGCTGCAGATAGTTTCTGAAACTGTGCTACACGTTCATTTGCACGTGTAAATGCATTGCCCATATTTTCTACTGCCTGTGCATTCTCACGTGCGTTATCATTCATGATAACCATTGCACGGTCTGTTTCACCTGTCATTGCAAGATACCCTGCCTGTGCAACCACAAATACATTCTCAAATGACTGACCGACCATAGCAAGTGTGTCACGTGTCAGTGACCCCATAAACACTACAGATTCAGTTACAAAATCTATAGATGAGTTCAGACTGTTACCACCACTTACAGAGTTCATCACACGTTGCATCTCACCTGTGGCGACTGTACCAAACTCTGCCATTTTTCTCTGAAATGTTGCCATAGAATCTATTGCATCATCTTCAACACTGATACCAAACTCTGTAGCAAGTGTTTTCATGTTTTCTAGATTTTCAAGTGCCCCAGACTGAATCAGTGCAGGACCTGCAGAACGACCAAATAAAATCATAGCAGTGGCATTGCGTTCTGTGGCATTCTCTATCTGACCCAGTGCCTTTACTGATTCATTAAAAACATCATCTGCATCACGTAGATTACCACCTGCATCTGCAACATTTACCCCTAGTTCTGCAAAGGCATCTGCAGTCAGTTTACTACCCTTATTTGCAGCATCCATAGACCCCTGAAACTTTATCAGACCACCCTCTAGATTACCAAATGCAAGACCAGACCCCTCTGCAGCAAGTCGTAAACCTGCAAGTGTGTCAACAGCTATACCTGTTTTGGTAGATGCATCTACCAGTTCATTTGTCAGGTCTGCAAAATGTTGACCCAGTTTTATCGTTGCTGCACCTATGGCAACCACTGCAGCCCCTACTGCTGCAAATGATTTACCCATGTTTTTCATTTTGGCAGACACTGATTTACTGGTCTTTTCTGCTGAACCTTCCATTTTCTTAAAGTTCTTATCTAGTTCTTTTGCAGCCTTTGATGCCTGTGCATCTGTTATGTTTGGTATCTTTTTTAGATTGCGTTCTAGATTCTCTGTAGATGCCTTGAATGCAATATTGACACTTTTATTTACATCACCTGCCACGTTTCACCTCTGATACTACACACCATATCACAATGCATACTATACATGTGAATACACACCATGAATACAGTCTATCTATGATACCAGTGACAAACTCTGTCATTTCATGCCTGCTATACGTTTTACTGTTTTCTCTGCTATTTCTTTTAAAACCTTGTCTACACTTGCCTTTGCAGGTGACCACAGAACTGCATCTGCAAGCCGTTTACCCTGTCTGATGTTTGTAGATGATTCCCTACCTACTCTGATTGCATATGCATATGGTGCAGTGTTCTCTACAAATGCCTCTATGGTGTTAGGTGGTATGATACGTATGCCTGTTCTGTGCATGTATTTCGACCCTTTAGATTCACCATATTTTGCCTGTCTAACTAACCACTGTTGTTCACTGTCCTTTGCAAGTTTCTCTGTGGTGTCCTCTAGTACCTGAACTATGATGGGGTCTGCATCCTTTATGATTTGATAGAACATGTCACGTGATGCACCTGTAATCTCTACAGACCCACGACCTTTACCATATCGGATTGTTTTAGGCATTTTTCTGTCTCCATTTACTGATTCTGTCCTGTTTTGCCCTTTGATTTTTTGTATCTGCATCCTTTTTTGATTCATGACACATCATGTAATCTACATACAGACGTGCCTGTAAATCTGTTGACAAGCTGCAAAACCATTCAGGGTCTTTATTCCAGAATCTAGAGATTGCAAATGCCTGTCTTTCTATGTTTCCTGCTCTGGTGGTTCTGTAAAATTTTCAGTTTCTTCTACCTCAGCTGCAGATGGTAGTGCACCTGCCATAAGACCTATGCACTGCATACCAGATTCTAGAATCTGTGATACTGGTACATCTGCACCTAGTAAAACATCTAGACATCTAGACCCATAGTCTACAGTGTTTGTCACGTGTCTCTGTTTTGGCAGACGTGTATCATCTGAACAAATACAAATAGCAATAGCACACAAACGACCTGTAACAGACCTGCTCTGACTATCAGACCACTGTGATATGATGTCAAAACAGGTTGACAGTGATGGTGTTGATATATTCATCTCACCAAATGTATGTAAAGTGATTTTCATATTGACCCCCTTAAGTCATGAAAACGTTATAGAATGTTATGCCTGTACGTATGTGACACCTGCATAACACTCACCAGATACCTCTATGGTGTTACCATCAGATGATTCAGACAGGTTTGTAACCTCTAGTAAACACTTTGCATATGTTGCAGTGTATGTTTTACCAGAACCTAGTGTACTGGTGTCACATTCAAATACAACAGACTGCAAGAACTGTTCAAAACCATCACCACCAGTAGATGTCAATGGTGCACCACTATTAAAACCTCTGTTATAGATTCTGTCCATCAGGTTATCAGCTGTGGTGTCTGTGAGTGAACGCATATGTACACTGAAACTAAATGTAATTACAGGGTCATCACCTTTACGTAGACCTACGATTGCACCTCTATCACGGATGACAACACGGTCAGCACGTGGTTCTGCTGAACTGAAATCGCCTACCTCAAATGAAACTTCATATGATGATGCTGCACCATCTGTGATTGTGATTTTACCATCACGTCTTGTACCTACTACTGAACTATCTGCCATGATATACCTCTTTTTAATCTAGGGTTAAATAATGTAAAACTGTAAATGTTAAACTGATTGTACACCATTCACCAGAGTCTGACAGTTCATTGTCAATACCTCTGAATCTGATTTGTAGATTATCATGTAGTGGTGTACTACGATTGGTGATAGTTTCCATGACTGTCTGTGCACTGGTCAGTGCATCGTCATATGAATCTATCTGGTCTTTGGGTCTGATTCTAAATGCATATCTGACCAGTATCTCTGTGTCTGTCATGACACCTGCATCACGTCTCTGTCTGTCATCATCTCTACTACTGACAGTACCCACACCTACACTAAAACGTTTGTGGGCTACTGTGTTTGGTGAACGTCCATACCCATCAAATGGGTTACGTGATTCATCAAAACCTGACAGTGCAGTGATTGCCACTGCAAACCTTTGTCTGATGGTAGATAAAGATACTGCAGACATCTCAGTACCTCCGATACCAGATAGGGGGTGCAGATGTGTAAATCACACCCAGTGCAGCCCGTCTGTGATTATCGTTGTCTGTTCGACCATCCTGGTTCAAATCATATTTAAATGATAGTCTTTTAAAGTCGAATTCCATTTCTTTTCTATGAGTACGTGCAAGGTCTAAATATCGACCTTCTCCTAAACCTGAGCTGTCCATATCTTTAAAGATTAGATAGAACGTCAGATTTTTATGTGCTGCACGTAGTGACTGGGGTGACATTATCAAATACTCAATGTTACCCAAATCTCTGATACGTTGTATCAGCTGCACCCATGCTTCATCTATGTATGTCTGATATGAACTACCTAGACTACTGGGTCTGATAGATGCTAGGTCAGAATACTCTGCTTCTAAATCTAAATCACTGATGACAGGATACAGAGCACTGAGACAGATGGCAGATGGTTTTTTAAATGTATGTATCACACCATCTATAGTCAGTTCCCAGAACTGCATGTACCCATCAGACAGACGTAGTGTAGTAGGTAGTTCAGAACCAGACAGGTTATACGTGGCAACATTTGCAACAATAGATACTGCAGTACGTGCAATGACATCTGCACCATCTGGGTCAGTCAATCGAAAATAGGCAGATGTGGGTGACACTAGTGCATTATCTCTGTAGACTGGTAGGTCTACAGTGCATGCACGATTGCGTTCTAACACATCATGTATCCTGATTCTAGGACTGTAAATACGTTCTGTTCCCACGTGTCACCTGTTATAGATTGTTTACATTCAGAATCAAAGACCACACACTAGAATCTGAAACCAATACTGCTACCTCATTTGGTGCAAGGTTAACCAAACTGACAGCTGACTGATTCTGTACGTCAAGATTGTTTGTAGCACCATTATTTTTGATAAAGTACATACGTCCATCTTTTTCTACTGGTAGAATGATATTTTCATCACTTAAACCACTGTCAATGATTTGAAAAAGACTATCTTTATCAGTCAATGTCATACCATCACTGATAGTTTTGACCTCTACACCACCTGCAAGTAAAAGTGGTCTGGGGATTTTGAAAAATGGTTTACCGTTATATGCCATGATGCACCTCTATGGTTATTTGGATTTTTTGTTATCAAGTCTCTGAGCACGTTTCACCACATCTGCACGTACCTGTTCACGTGATACATTCTGACCTGATTGACGTGCATCTACATACAGACGTTCTGTCACTCTGTCTACCTGTTCTTTACTAGGCATTTGTACCACCTTTCTTTGTACGTTTCTTTGTTGGTGTAGGTTCTGGTTCTGATTCAAGTTCATGTATAGAATCGTATGCAGCTTGCATCTGTTTTCTCAATGCATACAGGTCATCAATCTCTTTTTTGACCTCTGGTATGTGTTGGAATTTTAGTTTACGGTCTATTTTTCTATCTAAAATGTTCACTTTTGCGTGTATTACCTCTATCTCTGGTGGGTCAATGACACCCATAGTAACCAGTGATAGTCTCCATTTGTTGTATTCTGCAGTGTCTGTATTCCAGAATACTTTTTTACCTATCTGTTTTGGTAAATCCCATTTCATGGTGTAGTAGTAACCACCATATTTTGTTTCATATCGTGTAATGTATCCATATTCTCTATCTAGTACTGTCTGTCCTGATTCTGCCAGTTTCATTCTGGCTACTCTACTGTCAGGTCCTTGTGGGGTTTCTTCAATACCATTGACACCTGCAATCTCATACAGCTGACCAAACTGGGGCAACCAGATATGACCTGCAGACATCTCTACAAGTTCCCATTGAAAAGGACTGTGCAGCAGATAAAAAGGTGCATTTGGTTTAATGTTCAGACTAGGGGCAGTTTGTTGTCTAGTCCCTGTCCATGCTGATGGTGTGAATGTTGTACTCATAACTGTTTTCCCTTTGTATGAATGTTGATTGTTTTAAAGTTTTGTGACTACACACCATGACCCCGAAGGGTCATGGGTGCAGGGTACAAAGGGATAAACCCATGCACCCATGAACCTTTTAGGCATCAGTCACGATTTTTACGATTCGGTCATCCTCTGTGATAGCAGCACCACAGTACAAATGCCCCATAACCTCGGTTAAACCTTTACTTTCGTCACGTTGGAAAGCGACTACAACAGGTGTACCTGCAGGTCGAATCTCAACCCCTGCACCTGCAAGTGGTCGTGGTGTACCGACTGCATAAGCAACCCCACCACGTGACATCATTGCACCGATTTTATCACCACCTGCCTCTGTGACATATGATGATTTGAAAATCTCTACACCACCAAAACGACCTGCATAACCTTGCCCCTTAACATTTAACATGTCCTCTGTAGCAGGTGAGAATGCAAGTGCATTATTAGATTCAGAACGTAAAGAATCACGTAAATCTGATAACTGTTGTGGGTGCAAGATACAGTAGAACTCACCATCGTTAGATACTGATTCAAGTTGAAACATTGCATCGTAGAAATCATCTACAGACATGTCTACACCTGCAGTACCTACACTATTTGTAGCACTGGCAAATGTAGCTGCAATGATTTGATTGATACGTGCTTCTGCAGACATTGCCATTTTCTGAGCAATGGTGAATGGGTCGATGTCAATACCTAGACCTGTCATACTGGCAAGGTCAGTAATGTCATAACGCAATGCAGAACGACCTACAGTTACATCTACAGTAGATGGTGTCAATGTAGCAGCACCAACCTCTGCACCATCTACAGCTGTGGCAAATGGACTTGCAGCACCCCAGTTTGCATAACGTAAACGCATAGATTTAGAACCGATGCCTGCAACGTCCCCTGCAAACAATAATGCCCCAGTGTTACGGATAGATGCCATGTCTGCAAGTACTGCACGCACTTCATTTTCAATCATTGCAGTTAAACGTAGGTTAGATAAATTTGAATAGTCAATAGTAGTCATTTTTTTTACCTGTGGATAAGTATATTTTAACAAAAGAATGGGGTCGGATTCTTGCACTGTTAACGGTCGTGAACCTATCCGATGTATGACCATCTCCATACTGCAGTGCAGTCATGTAGTCTGTGTGTATTCTATCTCAAAATGTGTTAGGATTGTATACAGTGACAGTATCTGTCAATCATACAACACATACAAAGGGATTCACCATGTCAGTAGACTACACAAACACAAATCTATACCCCAGAATAGAAACGATAGAAAACATTACCACAGCTGCAGTAGAGATTTTACTACCACGTGACTGCACATCTATCAGTTTTGGTTCACCTGCTGCACTGCACTTTTCAAATGTGGGTGCAGAGGGTGACACATTTGGTAATACCAGTAGTGGGGCAGACATAAATGCATACAGTTTTGTACCTGCAAATAATATGTTACCCCTGCCTATGGAGACAGGCAGACAGTCAAACAGAACACTACTGGTAGCAACCCAGTCAGGTACTGCAGACCTGCATATTATCATCATTAAAGAGAAATAAAAGAACCCCCAGTGATGGGGAATCACTGAGGGTTCTAGGGATTGAGGGAATCAATACTTTTTAGATACTGATTGCAATGTCAATACCAGTTAAAGACACTGTAGATTTAACCTGTACCACAGTATTTGATGTGTACACGACCTCTAAATCTACTGCATTACCTGACCCATCCATTGCAGATACATGTACCAGACGTTCACCTAGACTATGTGTCAAGTTCAAACCAGTGTTTGCAGTCAATGTCTGATTTGCAAAACCTTTACGGAATGATGACAAGGCTACTAAAATGTCACCTGATGACTGATTAAAGGTCAACAAGTTACCTGCAGCAGGGTCTGCCTGAATAGAATTTCTGGCACGGGCTACTGTATGGTAAAGGTTTGACCCCTCTGCAATGTCATCAGTATCTGCATTCAATGCAATCTGACCAGTCAATGCATTATATGCAAGTCCGTTTGTATCAACACTGATAGCATTTCTGGCACGGCTATCTGTGAAATATAGGTTACCTGATTCTGCCACCATTGACGTGTCTGCATTCAAGGCAATGACACCTGATGAATAGGTAATACCTGTACCACCTGACAAATGTGCATCTACACGTCCAGTAGTAAAATATAGGGCGCTAGCATCCTCTGCCACCATTGACGTGTCTGCATTTAGGGCATATACACCATTTGAATAAGATAACCCAGTACCTGCACTGAACTCAGAAAATACATCTGATAGTTCAACACTGAGAACACCAGTACTGTTATTGTATTGCAACAGCTGTACATCTGGTCCTGCAACACTGGCAATACTGATACTGGCACGACTGCGTGCATCTGTATGGAAAAGGTTGTTAGACCCCTCTGATATTTGGTCCGATGTGGCTGACAAACTGAACTGACCACCTGAATATGCAAGTCCTGCACCTGCACTAAAGAATGCCTGAATCTCTGACTGGTCTGCAGTGAATACACCTGTGGCAGCATTATAGTCAATACCTGCAGATGCAGAAAACTTTGCACGTATTTGTGCATCTGATAGACCACTGTTTACTAGATTCCAGTCTGCAGCTGTACCTGCACTACCACCATTATGAATGTATGATTCAATAGGTGATGGTGTAGTCAAAAAGACAATATCGCCCTCTTGAAAGTTTGAACCTGTATAGACATTAGAAATGAAATCTGCAAGGTCTGTTGCAGTTGTATTGACTGTGACACTGGTGATGGTCAATGGGTCAATCTTAAGTTTATTGACACCACCATCTGCAACTACACTTGCATAGTTTGCACTGTCAGGGTGAATACCGTTTAATACATTACCGTGTAAATACCCACGTGTTACTACGTGGTCATCTGCAGATACTGTACCGTTCTGTGTGATAATCCCCTCGAATGTTACTGCAGGGGCTAAAAATCTTTGTGCCATTGGCAAACCTCATCTATATGTGTTTTGTGAATCAGTGACTGGTTTCAGTCATCTGTAATATATCACCCCTGTCTCTGTCGTCTCAAAAATGACAGTAAACGTCAGAGTATTATTATAGGTCACATCACCATACACACGCTGCCCATTTACCACCACCCAGACTACAGGTATGTAACCCAGACCATGTGTGACCACTACTGTATTCAGGTTTGTAAAATCAAACCTAGATGGTACACCTGCACCATCTGAAAATAGAAAGTTTGCCATGTGTCACCCTTAAAACTTGAATGGGGAATCTGTTTTACCAGACTGACTGTAGAATGCCTGTCTGATTGCATCCCTATTCTGTGCATAGAATGCAGGGTCTGTTGCACGTTTTAAAAGGTCGTTTGGTACTGGTGCACCTGTCCCTGCTGCTACACCTCTATTTGATGTGGGTGCAGGTGTATTCTGTTGCTGATGTTGCTGATACTGCTGCAGTGTTTGTTGCTGCAGTGTTTGTTGTGCAGGTGGTATCTGTGGTGCAGCTGTCTCTGCATCACCTACCTGTGGTGCATTTATAAATGGTCGTAAAACTGCAGGTGCAGATTCTGGACTGTCATGTATTGCCTGCATCCAGTCTGATAATGGTTGTCTGTCCTTTTTGGTTCTGCCTTGCATCTCACGTTCATATGCCCATTCTACTGCATCACGTACACCACCATCTGTAATACCATACTGACTGATTACTGTATGTCTATCATATCTACTGTTTGCAGTGGTCAGTTCACCACGTAAAGATTCTACCTGTGATGTCAGATTATCTACCAGACCTATTTTTGCAGATGCCTCATCTAGTCTAGATTGATACTCTGATAGTTTAGATTCTGTGGTAGTCAGTTTCTCTGAATACTTTGCAATCCTCTGTCTGACTATCTCGTCTACATGGTCTTTTGCTATGTATTCTACACCTTCATGTGTGATTGTTTTACTCATTTGTACACCCTTTGTATGTGTGGTTAAAATGTTAGGTTATCCTGTTGGATTTTTAATAGTTCACGTTTTGCATCTGTATCATCAAAATCAGGATGCAGTGTTTTTATGGCATCCAGTTTTGAAATCAGACCAGCCTGTAAAAGGGCTAACATGTTTTCACGTTGCTCTTTAGATTCCTGTGGGCTTAAAGGTATTGCATGGTACTCAACCCTGTAACCTGATTCAGGGTATGATGTGTTCATGTATCTGTTAGATATTTTTGCACTTATCTCTAGTGTCTCAATGTCTGCACGTCTGAATGCAGGTGCATATTTTCTCTGTGATTCTCTGAGTGAGCTGCGACTGATAGCAATGGCATACCCACTACGTGGGTCACCAGACATTTTCTGCACGTCTGCAGGATTGATACCCATGTATGTACTTATTCGACGTTCATAGACTGTAATAGATTCTAACATCTGCCCTACATCACCACCTGCCTGATACTGTCCTATCTGGGGCTGTTGACCTGCCTGTAAATCTGGGTCTGGGGTAAACACTAAAATAGATGCAGGGTCAGATGCAATCGCCTGTCTACGTGATTCTAGGTTATTATCAAACGTGTCTAGACCTGCAAGTGTTGCCCCCATCAGATAGCGTTGTGGGTGGCTGCAATCACGTGCAAGGTGTAAAAAATATGTGTATAGGACTGCTGCATTTAATGCCCCCATGACTACTTCTCTATTTGCAAATGCATCAAATAAAGTACCATGTATCTCTGAATGATACAGACTGTATGGTAAAAAAGGTTCACCTGTATTATCTCTGTATGGGTATGCTGCACCAGATAGTGACTGCCCTAGATACTTTTCTGTGACATCATCTGCACGTTCACCATTCTGATTCAGTGTGTATATTTCATAGACTGGGTTCTGTAGGTCTTTGATACTCAGATGGTCTACTGTCCATTCATGTTTTTTAGAATCATGACAATAACGTAGACGTGTTTCTTTTATGGTGTGTGGTCGTGATGGGTCACCTGCAGATGCATCTGCATCTATCATATCTACTGTCACGATTCTGTACAGTAGACCCTGACCATCATCTGTCATGTCTACACGTATAAAACATTCATTCATACCTAGTGTGTAGTATTGAACCTTTTGCATCATAGACCATAGACCTGCACTGTTAACTAGACCCTCACGACCTACTAGACCCTCTGCAGTTTGTGCACCTGTCTCTGTCACACTGATAGTAGGTGGTTCTACATACAGACCACACAGTGCATCTACAGATGCCTTGAATATGTTTGATGACATATCAGGTACACCCCATGCAGCCTGTCTAGATTCTGGTATGTGGTTAGAAATCTCATCTATCAAATCTTGCAACCACTGACCACAGAGCATCCGACGTCTTAACCCTGAATGTTCTAGACGTCTCTGTGTTATCTGATTTGGGTTTAATGGCATCGGTGGTATTTGATTATTTGTATACATGTTTACCTACGTATTTTTGATTGTTTTGGTGCTCTGTATTGTTGGTCTATGATTCCCATTGTAGCATATCTGAGTGCATCTATACAGTGTTTCCATTCACTCATAGTATCCATACCCCCACTCTTTTTAATAGCCCAGTACTTTAGACTTTTTATGGTACGTTCTGCACGTGGGAAAATTTGGAAACGTGAATCACACATCATTTCATGCAGAGCTTGACAACCATAGTACACACTGTATTTAGGTTTGTATGCAGTTCTGATTCTAAAGGGCAGCTTGCCTTTAGGGTATTTCAGGACATGGGCAAATGCAGACATCAACATAGTATTTGACATTCTACCCCCATTCTTTTTTGACCCACCATGTGACCTGTCACCTGTCCACCTGTGAATGTGTGCAATGTCTAAACCGTTACGTTTGACCATTGCTATGATTGATTTTGCATGTATCTCTGCTGATGTACCAGATGCTACATATTCATCTACCACATATATGACTGGTCTGTCTCTGTCTGTCACATCTACTGCAGTCAGTATTGCAACCTGTGATGCAATGTCATGACCGTGGTCTATACCTATTGACCAGATGTACTGTCTGTCTGGGTCAGGGGTCAGGTCAGATACTAGGTCATCTGTGAACTGTTCAAATATTCTGCCCTCTGGCATCCCACCGTCCCAGTCTCCATTCATACGTACGTCACGGTCTAGGGGGAGAAAAGACATACGAAGTGATTCTATATCTGCTTCTGACATCAGGGGTCTACTGCCCTTATACAGTGGGGTACAGTTTTCTACATTCATGATACCTACATGTTCATGCACTATCTTATCTTTTACCAGTTGTTTTAACCATTCAAGGGGTGCACCAATAGGTGTCAGAGTGAATAACATTGTACCTTTTGTACGTGTGGTTCTGGCTTTTAGTTCCCCGAAAAGGTCGGGGGGTGGGGGTTCATCGACCCATATATGGTCAACAGTACCTGATGCAATACCTAGTGTACCCTGATTTGTAGTCTTGAATCTGACCAGTGACCCATTTTTGAATCTGACTATGGGTGCACCTGTACCCCTGTAACCTTTACCAGTCACAAACTCTACTGATGGGTGCAGTTCATGTTTAGGTACAAGTTCATGAAATTTACCCATGATAGTTCTAGACTGTTCCCATGAATGACATATTACCCATGTCTCTATGGGTGGTGGTGGTACTGGTTTGAATGGGTGACTGCCCATACACCTGCAGATGGTGTCAAATGCTCCACACATGGTCTTGCCTATCTGATTACCTGCCCTAAATAGTACCATCTGGTGTCTATCCTCTAGAACGTCCTTTTGTATCTGGGTAGGTCTCCAATACCTGATAGGGTTCTGTTCTGCATCTGCAGTCAGTTTACCTGTGGTACGTGCAATATTGGCAAGGGCTGACAGATTCAATCTGCACCACCATCATACATCTGCAATGGTGCACCATCTAACATGTCTATCAGTCTGTCCTTTAATATGGGTGGTAGACCTTTTACTGCCATTGCAATCGTCTGCAGTAGTTCATCAGGATTTGTGACCCCATCTAGTTCCTCTGCATCTGTTTTCATCTGCACCCATTCATCATGTATTTGCACGTGCAGTCTATGAAACTGGGGTAGGGCATGTTGTGACCCTCTGTCACGTGTTGCCTGTATATCTGCTGCAATCTCTACCAGTTTTGCCTGTCTGAATCTCAGTGGGTCAGATTCTACACCTGCAGATGATGACACTACAGTATCTGCAGCTGTAGATGTGTCGTGTGTTTGTTTACGGTTCAGTTTCTTATTCTGTCCGTTCACTATTCTACTGATTGTACTTTTATGCACACCATATTTGTCTGCTAGTGTTTGGTACGTGTGACCACCTGCAGCATACAGACCCTGAATGTCTACACGTTCAGTCTCTGACAGTGTACCACGTGTTGTATTACGTGCCACTACTGCCCCCTGTTGCAGTTTTTATCTGTATCGCAAGAAAAAATGTTGTGGTCAGTGTAG